>POVV01000064.1_pt1 | contig 102804 bp, 94 predicted proteins | sample 1560271 | NCBI WGS metagenome assembly POVV01 (sample SAMN08337232, study PRJNA429181) | Bioreactor metagenome, whole genome shotgun sequencing project. | biome: cows' rumen and soil; feature: anaerobic; isolation source: anaerobic chemostat enrichment culture, galacturonate as sole carbon... | reverse complement strand
TCATCTTCTCTTTTGCTACAAATGTTCCCCCATAACTGATTGCTGTACCTGCTTCGATTTCTTTCACAAAAGTTACATGACTAATCAGTTCTAGTGCCGGTTTTAACTGTACAGCTTCTTTATTCACTTCTTCCGATGGATACATTCCATATGTAGAAATTCCTGCACGAACCAAATTATGTTTCATTTCCGGAAATTCAATAATTCCTGCACTGTTATCACAATGATAATATGTAATCTCTATTCCTTTATTCTTTACAGCTTCTTCCATCCAGACAAACTTTTCATGCTGCTCTATAGTATAGCTTTTATCTGATTCATCTGCTTTTGCAAAATGAGTATACATTCCTTCTAATTTTACATTGTTCAGTCTGCTTATCTCTTCAATGTCAGTTACACCATCGACATCCGGCGAAAAACCAAGTCTCCCCATCCCTGTGTCGATTTTTATATGAAAATATGCCGTTCTTCCCAGCTTTTGTGCGGCTTTTGCCATTTCTTTTGCCATTTCTTTTGTGTATACGGTTGCACGTATATTATTACACAGCATTTCTTCATACTGCTCAGCAAAAACACACCCCAATACAAGTACTGGTTTTTTCATGCCTGCTTCTCTAAGTAACAATGCTTCTTCAAGATTAGCTGTGGCATATCCCCATATATATTCTCTTTCTTCAAACATTGCTGCTATAGGTCTTGCACCGTGTCCATAACCATCTACTTTCATTACGGCAATAATTTGAGCATCCGCTCCGACCTGCTGCCGCATCTGCTCTATATTAAAGTCTACTGCATCTAAATCTATTTTCGCATATACTCTGCTGTATTGTTTCATTGCTTCGTCATCTCCTCTGTATTTTTTAAACAAACTCCTATACCTGAAATCAAATCCTGTGCAAGTACACTGTAGGAACCTTTTGCCGCTTTCGCTTCATCTCCTCCGCATGCATGCAGATAAACTCCACATACGGCAGCATCAAAAGGCTTTGCTCCCTGTGCCAAAAGACCAGCAATAACTCCGGCAAGTACGTCTCCCGATCCAGCTTTAGCCATAGAGCTGTTTCCCGCTGTATTAACAAATATCTGTCTGCCCGCTTCTCCAACCAACGTGCGTGCATCCTTCATCGCACAAATTATTTCATATTTAGCAGTAAATCCCTTAAAATATTTAAATCGATTTTTCTGAAGTTCAGACACAGTGCATCCCAGTAAACGCGACATCTCCATCATATGAGGTGTTATGATAAGAGGATAATTTCTCTTCATTATAAGTTCCATATGATTGCTTAATATATTCAATCCATCAGCATCAATAACACTGGGAATCCGTGCATTCTTTATGGCATGAAGGGTAAGGGCCTGCGAAATGTCACTTGTCCCCAATCCACAGCCCAGGCACACAACATCAGCCCATTCAAGATGTTTTTCCAATTCTTCCTCATCATATTCTGTATAGGTGGAGATAATCGCTTCCGGCAGAAGTTGCTGCAAAATAATCCGGTTTTCTTCTGCAGTATAAATTAAAACAAGACCCGCTCCTGCAGTATATGCCGCCTTTGCACTTAAGTAGGCGGCCCCAGACATCCCTGGACTACCAGTAATCATCAGTATTTTTCCATAAGTACCTTTATGAGAGTTGGGTTTTCTATTGGGTACTAAACTTGCTAAATCCTTTTTTTCCAGAGTATAACATATGGAATCTTCTTTTTCAAAAGGTGAGATGCTGATTCCTATGTCTACAGTAACAATTTCTCCGCAGCATGCCTGACCGGGATACAAAACACATCCAAGTTTTTCACAGGCAAAGGTCACCGTTATATCAGCCATAAAGGCAATTCCCAGTATTTCACCGGTAGATGAGCAGACGCCTGACGGAATATCAACTGCTATTTTATCTCCCGAAAAGTTATTCATCTTTTCAATGATTTTTCTGTAGAAACCTGTAATTTCGCGATTTAAGCCTACACCGAAAAGAGCATCCACTACACTAGTATATTCCCGCTCTTCCATGGATGTTACTATAGTTACACCGCATTTTTCAGCGATTTTCAACTGCTGTATGCAGTCAGGACTCATGGATTCCTCTCTGCCGGCTGACATAGCCGTCACATCATATCCTTTTTCCTTCAGTATTCTGGCAATCGCAAAACCATCACCGCCATTGTTTCCGGCACCACAAACCACAAGGGTTCTGCTCAGATCAATATCATCTCGTTCCATAACCAAGATGGTATTCAATGCAGCACGCTCCATTAGCACCATTGACGGCAGCCCTATCTCGTTTATTGTATACTCATCAGCTTTCTGCATCCACTGTCCTGTAGGTAGATATCTCATCTTTTTATCCTCCTGATATACTCATAAATTAAACTTTACCATTGTCTTCAAGATAATATCATTTTATCAGGTATTACATTATTTTCCACATGAAATAACGTGTAAAAAGGCAGCAACCTTTATTACACGTTTGGTGTGTCGATTATTAAACTTGTTCATTATTGTAACTGCTGACATTGTATGACAGCTTTAACAGACTGTCAGCAAGATGCACACTCTCCACAATTATATTATCCGGCAAGATCAAATCCGTATGCGCAAAATTCCAGATTCCCTGAATACCACCTTCCACCAATATATCAGCCACTTCCACTGCTTTTGATTTAGGAATAGTCAATGCTGCAATTTCTATTTCCTGCTGTTTGATAAATGTTTTCAATTCGTCCATTCTTCTGATTGGTATTCCTCGTATGGAAACTCCTTCTAATCTAGGATTAACATCGAAAATCCCCTTTAGAACAAAACCGCTCTTTTCAAAACCGGCATAATTCGCTAAAGCCTGACCCAAATTTCCAGCACCAATAATAATAATATTATGAGTCTGGTTCAATCCTAAAATTTTGCCAATCTCTGTATGCAAGTATTTTACATTATATCCATAGCCCTGTTGGCCAAATCCACCAAAATTATTTAAATCCTGTCGAATCTGAGATGCGGTAACACGCATCTTCTTACTCAAATCACTCGAAGAGATTCTTTCTACGCCCTCGTCCAGTAATTCTCCCAAATATCTATAGTACCTTGGAAGCCTTCCAATTACTGCACGTGATATTTCTCTATCTTCCACTACCATTCTCCTCCAAACTTAGTCTATGACTCATTATATAGAATAGTATGTCCAAAGTCAAATTTTTAGTTGTAATTTGTACTATTTTCGTTATAATAAAATGAGTATGTTAATTTTTAGGTACTTAATACGACAGGAGGTTTGCTATGATACTAGCATGTCATAATCTAAATAAATCTTTCGGCGAACAGCTTATTGTACAGCATGGTTCCTTTCATATAGAAGATAGAGAAAAAGCTGCATTAGTTGGAGTGAACGGTGCCGGCAAGTCAACCATTTTTAAAATGATTGTAAAAGAGGAACCTGCAGACAGCGGAGAGATTATACTAACTAAGGGCAAAACTCTGGGTTATCTTGCGCAACAGCAGAACTTAAATAACGGACTTTCTATTTATGATGAAGTAAAAACTGCAAAAGCTGAAATAATTGAATTGGAACATCAAATACGGACCCTTGAAAGAGAATTAAAGTTGCTGGACGGAGAAGTTCTTCAAAACAAGTTGAACACCTATCATCGCTTGGTATCAGAGTTTGAAGCCCAGAACGGTTACGCTTACGAAAGCGAATTGATCGGTGTACTAAAAGGACTTGGGTTTCAAGAGCATGAGTTCGGCAAACAGACAAGCACTCTCTCCGGGGGGCAGAAAACACGTGTTTCTCTAGGTAAACTACTGCTCACTAAACCGGACATATTACTTTTAGATGAACCAACTAACCATTTGGATTTAAACTCTATTGCATGGCTGGAAACTTATCTGCTCAACTACCCCGGTGCTGTTTTCATTGTATCCCATGACAGATTTTTTCTTAATCGGGTTGTCACAAAAGTGATAGAGGTAGAAAATGGCAATGTCCGTATGTATTCAGGGAATTATAAAGCATATGCTGACAAAAAACAGCAAATACGTGATGCAATGATGAAAGAGTATCTGAATCAACAGAGAGAAATCAAGCATCAAGAAGCTGTAATTGATAAATTACGACAGTTTAACCGGGAAAAATCCATAAAACGGGCTGAAAGCCGGGAAAAAATGTTAGACAAAATGACACTGGTCGAAAAACCACAGGAAGCAGCAAGAGAAATCCATTTTTCACTGGAACCTTCTTCAATCAGTGGAAATGATGTCCTCTGTGTAGAAGAATTATCCAAATCCTTTAATTCTCAGCTTTTGTTTCGTAATATCAACTTTGAGATTAAACGAGGTGAACATGTTGCCGTAATTGGTGATAACGGAACAGGAAAGACAACATTATTGAAAATACTAAATCAGGTTCATTTTCCGGATACCGGTTCTTTTACCCTGGGTTCGAAGGTAAAAATTGGTTACTATGACCAAGAACATCATGTTCTGCATAATGACAAAAATATATTTGATGAAATATCTGATGACTATCCCGATCTGACTAACACACAAATCCGCAATACGCTGGCGGCATTTCAATTCACAGGAGATGATGTATACAAAAAAGTGGGCGATTTAAGCGGTGGTGAAAAGGGAAGGGTGTCTTTAGCCAAACTGATGTTATCTGAGGCCAACTTTCTGATTTTAGATGAGCCCACAAACCATTTGGATATCACCTCAAAAGAAATATTAGAAAAGGCGCTGAATGACTATACCGGCACAATACTATACGTATCCCATGACAGATACTTTATTAATCAGACTGCAAACCGAATTTTGGAATTGGTGAATCAGACTTTTGTCAATTATATTGGAAATTATGACTATTACTTGGAAAAAAAGGAAGAATTGACTTCCATATATGCCGGCACATCTGCGAAAAAAAATGATAGTACATTTAAAACGGATAATATATCTGAAGGGAAGTTAAGCTGGCAAGAGCAAAAAGAATTACAAGCTAAAGAAAGAAAACGCCAGAATGATCTTAAAAAAACAGAATCAAGAATTACATTACTTGAAGAAAGAAATGCGGAAATAGATTCATTGATGACAAAGGAAGAAATTTATTTAAATTCTGTTAAATGTCAAGAACTTGCTATGGAGAAAACAAATAATATTAACGAACTGGATATTCTATATGAGAATTGGGCAGGTTTGGCCGAATAACAAAAAGTATTTGCGTATTAATCAGCTTCAAGTACACACCCCTCCAACATTTTAAATAGTTGAAGGGGTGTGTCTATTGCTAAGAGGTTTATTATGTATCTAAAGTCTTTTGAAGTAATTCAACCATATCCCGTGGATACTTTTTATCACTATTTTTTAATGAAACAAATGCAGAATCAATTGTTTGTGTTGGGATACTTGACATTGATGAAGAAAGATTGTCCAAGACATTCGCAATCATGACTATTTGTGTATTCTTTGAGATTTCGTTTCCTGTCAACCCTTTAGGATACCCACTTCCATCAAGATGTTCATGATGATGCAATACAATATCCGTACATTCATTGGCTAAATTAAATATTTTCAATGAATTTTGACCCAATTCACAGTGTTGTTGTATATTGAATCTTTCACGATCCGTTAAAGGATCCTCTTTTACCACCAAAGATTTTGGAAGCAGAATTTTCCCTATATCATGCAGAAATGCACCTAATCCTAAATCCCATTGCTGTTGAACACTATACCCTAATTCATTTGCCAATATTAGTGAAATCATAGCCACGTCAATAGAATGTGTATATAAGTACTCAGAGTAATTTAGCATTGCATTAACCAGAACCCACCAGTTTTTTGATTTAGATTCAAACAAAATCGAAGAAAGCATTTGAGAGGAACGGGTGACAGCCTGCTTATTCTTGATATTTTTTCTGGAACTAAATAATTGAATGGCAGGGGCAAGAATGTTTTCTGGCTCTTGGCTTTCTATAGTTAGCATAATGCCAGCGTCAATATTTTGTACATCTGTATTCCCTTTTTGAAAAATACCCATACTTTCCAATCTGCTTTTTCTGACCGAAGATATTCTTTCTCCTCTGGCAAGCAGTAACCTTCCATTGTTATCATAAATATTCTGCTTAAGGATATAATCAGCTCCCTGTCGGCTGAACATATCAGAAGTTACTCTGTTAGAATTATTGTACATTTTATTTACCCCTTTCTTTTCGTTTATTGAATACCAAGTTCCTTTTAGGGTATACTAGCTGTTGAAAGAATAACATTGGATGTCGCAGTACAACTAATACTATGGATACTTCCTTTATATAAACACTTATTGCAATGAAACCGGTCTTTCGACCATAGAAATGACGGCAGAAACTTCAGGCTTTGTACATGACATATACATATGATTAAATTTTTCAATTGCCGCCTTTTTTTGTTCCATTAATGAATGAGTGTATATATTAAGTGTAATACTTACATTTGCATGTCCCAGTATTTCGCTGATCGTTTTTATATCAACACCAAGTTCAAGTGCCCGTGTAGCAAAACTATGACGAAGTGCATGGAATTTACGATATTTGATACCGGCTTGCTTCAGCATACTTTTGTATATTCGCTGATAAGTACGGGGATCGAAAGGTTCAGGCTTTCCAGATATAATATTGCAATTTTCTTTTCCACTATTTATTTGATTTTTTCTCAGCATCTCCATTAAAAATGCCGGCAGCGGTATTTTCCTCAAAGATGTACTGCTCTTAGGCGTTCCCACATGAAGCCGTGTCTTTTTTTTATCATCTTCAAAGTTTCTTATTCGTGATACAGTTCTTGAAATTGTCATAATACCCGTTTCCCAGTCAAAATCACTATCATTTAATGCGCAAAGTTCTCCAATGCGAATCCCTGTATAAAGGCATATAATTATACCCAAAGCTCTCTTATCTTTTGATTTCTTAACAGCGTATTCTATGCCTCTTTGTTCTTTAACCGTAAATACAGGCATATATTTACCACTTTGTATCTGCGGCATTTTTATGTTTTCAAGAATATAAGCATACTGAGGCTCATTTGGCGTTACCGCTCTTATTGCGACTTTAAAAATTGATATGACTTTCCTGCGAGATGCTTCCGAGATATCCGTATTTTTCCATATATTTTCGGCAAAACCCGATGCAGAAACAGCGTTTATATATTCATTCCCCCGTTTCCGAAAAAATGGTAGAATGTATTTTTCCATACATTGAAAATAACTTTGATAAGTGGTTGGCTTCACTCTGGCTTTTAATTCGCCTGCCAGCCATTCCTCAAATAGATCTACAGCTTTATTTTTACAAGTACAGGCCGCTTTCGTCGAATTTACCACCGGTTTTAACTTGGCAACATGCATCTTTTCCCTGACCTCTTTATACGTTTTAGCATACAAAGAATGGTATTTTCCGTCATCATTCCTTATTCTGCCTTCCCATCGCCCATCCTTGCGTTTGTATATATTTTCTCCTTTACGTGACATACCCTTCTCCTCTCATTAATGACGTTGATTGTGACGGCTTATGTTTCTAATACACATAAATAAGTACTTTAAAACCGGTAAGCATAGCAGGTATTCGTTGTATTCTTACTTAATTGACAAATAAAAACAGGTAATGTACAATAAATTCATCAAACCATTCTTGAATACCCTAAAATTCCTTATCATGGTATTAGTTGTACTGCGACACTTTCTAAAGAAGCAGGACCCAGAATAGAAGAAAAGCCGTAGAACTATAAAGTTCTACGGCTTTTCTCAAAATCTGAAAACAGCCTTATTGCCCCCTCTATCTCTTCATAAGGCCTATACCCTATAAAAAATTTGTGATTTTCTTAATAAATGCTTCGCTATTCAACACTACAGGATTTTCAATTGTTGTAATAAGTGCCAGATCCTTTGTCATATATCCTGCTTCAATAGTATCTACAGTAGCTTTTTCTAGTTTATCAGAAAACTCCATCAATGCAGTATTCCCGTCAATTTCACCCCGTTTTCTCAAAGCACCTGTCCATGCAAAAATTGTGGCTACAGAATTTGTTGATGTCTCTTCTCCCTTAAGGTGTTTATAATAGTGACGCTGCACAGTCCCGTGAGCCGCTTCATACTCATAATATCCTTCCGGAGATACAAGTACAGAAGTCATCATTGCAAGAGAACCAAATGCAGATGATACCATATCACTCATTACATCTCCGTCATAATTCTTACATGCCCAAATATATCCGCCTTCTGATTTCATCACTCGGGCAACAGCATCATCAATCAAAGTGTAAAAATATTCAATACCCGCAGTTTTAAATTTCTCATCATACTCTTCATCATAAATTTCCTGAAAAATATCTTTAAAAGTGTGATCGTATTTTTTAGAAATGGTATCCTTTGTAGCGAACCACAAATCCTGTTTTGTATCCAAAGCATAATTAAAACAACTTCTCGCAAAACTTTCTATGGATTGTTCAATATTGTGCATTCCCTGAACGATACCTGCTCCGGTAAAATCATGGACCAGTTCCCTTGTTTCTTTTCCGTCTTCAGCTGTATACACCAGTTCTACCTTACCTGCTCCGGGTATTTTTAGTTCCGCACCTTTATAAACATCTCCATAAGCATGCCTTGCTATAGTAATTGGTTTTTTCCAGTTTTTCACACACGGCTCAATGCCCTTTACCACGATTGGTGCACGAAAAACAGTCCCATCCAGAATTGCACGTATTGTCCCATTAGGACTCTTCCACATATCTTTCAATTCATATTCCTTCATGCGGGCAGCATTAGGGGTTATTGTTGCGCATTTAACAGCAACGCCATACTTTTTGGTGGCCTTTGCTGAATCTATTGTAATCTGATCATTTGTCTCATTTCTTTTTTCCAGCCCAAGATCATAATACTCTGTATTCAGTTCTATGTATGGTTCTAACAGATTTTCCTTAATCATTTTCCAGAGAATCCTTGTCATCTCATCTCCGTCCATCTCAACAATAGGGGTGCTCATCTTGATTTTTTCCATGTTACTGTCTCCTCCTGTTTTCTGTATGGTTTACTCAAATCCCTGTTTCTTTAAATTTTGAATCACATGTGAAATATGTTCATTGGCGAGCTGTTCCGCAAGATCTGCATCCTTTTCTCTTATAGCCCGTAAAATCTGCTTATGTTCACGAATAGATTTTCTGGCCCGTTCTTCGGAGACTACCGAAGATTTCCTTGCCATCTGAACGTATTTATGAAAATCGGTCAAAACATGGCCCAAAATTTTACTGCTGCAAGCTTCATATAAAACTGCATGAAACCGTCCGTCAAATTCAGTTACCTGTTCCGCATTACCGCCTCCATCTTTCTTCATATGAAATTCAGAAAGTAGTATTATCTCCTCAAGTTCATCCAGCTGAGCTGCTGTAATGTTTTCAGTTGCCCATCTTGCACAAAGGCCCTCCAGCATGGAACGGATAACATAGATGTCCCCCACATCCTTAGTGGATATACCGGTTACATAGGCCCCTTTATTTGGAATAATGGTGACCAGTCCTTCCAATTCCAACTGCCTGAGCGCCTCCCTCACAGGGGTTCTGCTTACTCCCAGATCTTTACCAATAGTGTTTTCCCTCAACTCATCGTGTTCCTTGTATTTACCCTTAAGAATGTTTTCCCGGATTATATGAAAAACACGACCGCTCAGAGAATGTTCCTGATATTCTTCCATTTATTTTAATGCCCTCCATGGTCAGAGTGTTATATGCAGTTCGCTGCACACATCTTCTATTTTGGCAATTAATTCTTCATCTGTCAAGACCGTAACGCGACCATCTTCATATTCACTGTTAACCCAATCCTTAATTTTCTGCACCAGTACAGAGTTTTTATCCACCTGACTGTCGTCATTAAGTTTATAATATGTATTGATCCAGTAGGCAATACCTGCAACGCCTGATGTATTAGAGACAGATACGAGCGCAGGACGATTCAAAAACTTTTCTGTATCAAAAATATTATATATTTCTTCATTTTTTAACATTCCATCTGCATGTATTCCAGCACGTGTCACATTGAAATTTCTTCCTACAAAAGGAGTTCTGGACGGGACCCGATACCCGATTTCCTTTTCATAGTATTTTGCAATTTCAGTTATAACAGTAGTATCCATACCATCTAATGTACCTCTTAACTGAGCATATTCAAATACCATAGCTTCCAAAGGTGTATTTCCTGTACGTTCACCAATTCCAAACAAGGAGCAGTTTACTCCAGATGCACCATATAGCCAGGCTGTTGTAGAGTTGTTTACCGCTTTATAAAAATCATTATGTCCGTGAAATTCCATCAATTCGCTGGGGACGCCTGCATGAGTCATTAATCCATATATAATGCCTGGAATAGATCTTGGGATTACGGCACCTGGAAAGTTCACCCCATATCCCATTGTATCACAGACACGGATTTTAACTGGTATATTGTATTCCTCCATAAGCTTCATCAATTCTACACAAAAAGGAATCACAAACCCATAAATATCAGACCTTGTTATATCTTCCAAATGACATCTTGGCTTAATACCTGTTTCCATACACTGACGAATCACAGACAGGTAATGATCCATTGCTTCTTTTCTCGTCATTTTCAATTTATAAAAAATATGATAGTCTGAACAACTTACTAAAATACCAGTTTCCTTTAGCCCAATTTCTTTTACCAGATTAAAATCTTTCTCATTTGCACGTATCCAGCTTGTGACCTCAGGAAATTCATAACCCAATTCCAGACACTTATATACAGCATCCCGATCCTTCTTACTATATAGAAAAAATTCGCTTTGGCGCACCTTTCCGCCCGGTCCCCCAAGCTTATGTAAATAGTCATAGATTTTAACGATTTGTTCTGTTGTATAAGGCGCACGTGACTGCTGTCCGTCCCGGAATGTAGTATCAGTAATCCAGATTTCATCAGGCATATGATGGGGAACTATCCTGTCATTAAACGCTATTTTAGGGACTTCATCATAGCGAAACAAATTGCGGAATACATTTGGTGCATCCACATCCACCAGCTGGTACATATGCTCTTCCAGCTCTAATAAATTTGTATGATTGTTTAAATATACTTTTCTGTTTTCCATGTTCTTTTTTTACCTCCTGCTCAAAATGCAAATACTGCATATACAGAACCGATTCTGTATCCGTGTATAATTGTATGCAATTATACACTTCTTGTCAATAGTTTAACGAGGTATTTTTATGCAAAACAATTGTATTTTAAACAAAACTGCATCCTGACCTAAGGTTCAGATCAGGATGCAGTTAGAAACTTTTATTTATAAAATTATTCTTACTTTTAAAACTCCATTTATATTGTTTATTTGTTCCTTTACTGCTTCTTCCACCACTCCGTCTACATCAATCATTGTATACGCATACTCATTCTTGCTCTTGTTTGCCAGAAGTGATATATTCATTCCAGTATTCGCAAGAAGGGAGGTGAACTGCCCCAACATGTTAGGAATATTACGGTGCAGAATAGTAATCCTTGCTCCCGCCCCCTTATTCCCCATATCACAATCGGGATAATTTACAGAATGAATGATATTTCCATTTTTCAGATAATCCACAACTTCCCTTACGGCCATTTTCGCACAATTATCCTCTGACTCACCTGTAGAGGCCCCAAGATGGGGAATTACAATGGCTCCATTAACTCCGATCATTTCAGGCGTGGGGAAATCTGTTACATAACACTTTACCTTTTTAGATACAAGTGCATCCACCATATCCTCACCATTTACCAGAATATCCCTGGCAAAGTTTAACACTACCACGTCTTTCTTCATTAAACTTATACTGTCTTTATTGATCATCCCTTTGGTATCATCAAGGGCAGGTACATGAATGGTAATATAATCGCATTCCTTATACAACTCATCTACTGTTTTTGCATGATGAATGCTTCTGGACAGCTTCCACGCAGCATCTACAGATACATATGGATCATATCCAAATACATCCATTCCCAGATGGGTAGCAGCATTAGCCACCATAACGCCGATTGCACCAAGTCCGATAACACCAAGTTTTTTTCCTTCCAGCTCAGTTCCTGCAAAAGCCTTCTTCTTTTTTTCGGTTATTTTTGCAATATCTCCGTCTTCCTCGTATTCTTGTACCCAGTTAATTCCACCAATAATATCTCGTGCCGCAAGTAGCATGCCCGCAATAACCAGTTCTTTAACACCATTAGCATTGGCACCAGGAGTATTAAACACAACTATACCTTTTTCCGCACATTTATCCAGAGGAATATTGTTGACTCCCGCTCCTGCACGTGCTATAGCCTTCAGACTGCCTCCAAATTCCATGTCATGCATACCGGCACTCCTGACCAGAACTGCATCCGCTTGGTTTACATCATCAGTCTTTACAAATGTTTCATCAAATCTTTCCAATCCTACAGAGGCAATTGGATTCAGGCAATTATATTTATACATTCTGCAGATTCTCCTCTTCAAACTTCTTCATAAATTTTACAAGTGCTTCTACACCTTCATAAGGCATAGCATTGTAAATGCTTGCACGCATACCTCCCACACTTCTGTGACCTTTCAAGTTCTCAAACCCTGCCTGTTTTGCTTCTTTGATAAACTTTTCATCTAACTCCACACTGCCAGTTACAAAAGGTACATTCATAAGAGATCTGTCATGTGACTCAACAGTTCCGCTGAACATTTTACTTTGATCCAAATAATCATACAAAAGTTTAGCTTTCTTTTCATTGCGTGTTTTCATCACTTGAAGGCCACCCATAGCCTTTAACCATTTAAACACTTTACCACAAATGTAAATTCCATATGCGGGAGGGGTATTATAAAGTGACTTCTCGTCTGTATGCGTCTTATATGTAAGCATAGTTGGTGTACCCGGCAATACGTCCTCTGTAATTAAATCCTCACGAATAATAACGATTACTACTCCTGCAGGTCCTATATTCTTTTGTACGCCGCCATAAATCACACCATATCTGCTCACATCAACTGGCTCTGACAAAAAACAGGAAGACACATCCGCTACCAATGTTTTTCCTTTGGTATTAGGAAGCTCTTTGAACTTAGTCCCGTAAATAGTATTATTTTCGCAAATATACACATAATCAGCCTCTTCCGATATATTAAGATCCGAGCAATCCGGAATATAGGAAAATGTTTTATCTTCTGATGATGCAATTTTATTTACTTTGCCATATTTTGCTGCTTCACTAGCAGCTTTTTTCGCCCATTGACCAGTAACAATATAGTCTGCTGTTTTGTTTTTCATTAGATTCATAGGTATCATTGCAAATTGCTGTGAGGCTCCGCCTTGTAAAAATAATACCTTATAATTATCAGGAATGTTCATAAGCTCACGTAAATCAGCTTCTGCCGATTCAATTATTTCTGCGAAAGCTTTCGAGCGATGACTCATTTCCATAACCGACATGCCGGTACCATTATAATCTAACATTTCTTCTGCTGCCGATTTCAGAACTTCCTCCGGTAATACTGCTGGTCCCGCTGAAAAGTTGTACACTCTACTCATTTTGAATCCTCCTGCTTTCTTATTCTGTCTTTTTTACTTTGATATTTACTCTATTACAATATCCTGCCTATATAAAACAGGATTATTTGTCCTTATTTTTTCGGGCAATCATATCCTTTTCATCAAACACTTCGCTGATTGCAGCTCCCGGAGCAACCATTGGCCATACTTTTTCATCACTATCTATGTGACAGTCAATCACTACGGGTCTGTTTAGTTCAACAGCTCTGGTAAATGCATCAGCGAACTCTTCCCGTGTAGTGGCACGCATGCCGACAGCACCCATAGCTTCCGCCAGTTTCACGAAATCCACTGCATCATTCAACACCGTTTGTGAATAGCGTTTTTCATAAAATAAATTCTGCCATTGACGCACCATTCCCAGTACATGATTATTAACCACAACCTGGATAACCGGAATCTGATGTCTGACTGCCGTTGCAATTTCATTCATATTCATACGGAAACAACCGTCTCCTGCGATATTGACTACCAACTTATCCGGGCACCCGCTTTTTGCCCCAAGCGCTGCCCCTAGTCCGTATCCCATAGTTCCCAGCCCACCTGAAGTTAAGAATGTCCGTGGCTGCGTATAACGATAATACTGCGCCGCCCACATTTGATGCTGACCGACTTCCGTAACAATTATTGCATTACCCTTAGTCTGCCTGTAAATCTCCTCTACAATAAAAGGGCCTGCTAATACATCCATATGATAGGACAGCGGATATTTTGCCATATATTCCTGAATTTTATTCATCCATTCTGTATGGGCCTGCGATTCAAGCTTTTCATTCACCGCTTTCAAAGTCTCCCCAATGTCTCCAACAACTCCGGCTGTAATAATTACATTTTTGTTCATTTCTGCTTCGTCTACATCAAATTGCAATATCTTTGCATTTTTTGCAAACTTCTTTGTATTGCCTGTCACCCTGTCGCTGAACCTTGCTCCTATTACAATTAGGAGATCACATTCACTTACACCTAAATTAGAAGTTTTCGTTCCATGCATTCCAAGCATACCGGTATATCTTTTATCTGTACCAGGAAATGCTCCTTTGCCCATTAGGGTATCTGTCACCGGCGCATCTACCTTATCAGCAAACCTCATTAATTCTGAAGCTGCATCAGAAAGAATAGCTCCTCCACCAACAAAAATATATGGTCGTTTAGCCTTATTTATCATTGAGACAGCAATATCAATCTCTTTTTTGGAAATCATAGCTCTATCCGGCAATACAGGCTCAGCCTTTACCGGCATATAATCTGTCTTTTCCCCAGTTATATCTTTGGGTATATCAATTAGTACCGGCCCGGGTCTTCCAGTTTGTGCAATGCGAAAAGCCTTGCGTATGGTCTCAGCCAATTTTGTAATATCTTTTACGATATAATTGTGCTTTGTAATAGGCATTGTAATTCCAGCAATGTCTATTTCCTGAAAACTATCTTTTCCGAGCAGAGGAACTGCCACGTTACACGTAATTGCTACTACCGGTATGGAATCCATGTATGCCGTAGCAATTCCTGTCACTAAATTGGTTGCTCCCGGACCGCTGGTTGCAAAACATACTCCTGCACGTCCTGTAGCTCTGGCATATCCATCTGCCGCATGAGACGCGCCCTGTTCATGTGATGTTAAAATATGTCTGATTTCATTACTATGTTTATATAAAGCGTCATATACATTTAAAATAGCGCCTCCGGGATACCCAAATACTGTATCCACGCCCTGCTCTTTTAAACACTCTATAACGATTTCTGCTCCCGTTATATGCATCATTTGTTCCTCCTAACACTTCTTTCCCGGAACCTCCAAAATTGCACCCCTGTTTCCCGATGTAACCATGGATGCATATCTTGCCAGATAACCTGTTGTGATTTCCGGATCTCTTGGCTGCCATTTTTCACGCCTTGCTGCTAGCTCTTCATCTGAGACATCCAATTCAAGCTTTAATTGAGGTATATTAATTTTGATAATATCTCCTTCTTCTACAAGTGCAATAGGCCCGCCTACTGCAGCCTCAGGAGAAACATGACCTATAGAAGCCCCTCTGGATGCACCACTGAATCGGCCATCCGTTATTAAAGCCACTGATGAACCTAAACCATAACCTGCGATAGCCGAAGTAGGATTAAGCATTTCCCGCATACCAGGTCCTCCTTTTGGCCCTTCATAACGGATAACAATAACATCTCCGGAATTGATTTTTCCGGTTTTAATTGCTTCTGTTGCCGCTTCATCACTTTCAAAAATTCTGGCAGGCCCCTCATGTACCAACATTTCAGAAACAACTGCCGATCTCTTTACCACACTCCCGTCAGGAGCCAGATTTCCTTTGAGTACAGCAATACCGCCTGTTTCACTGTACGGTTTATCAATTGGCCGGATTACATCTGGATTCAGATTTACACAATCCTTAATATTTTCGCCTACTGTTTTACCTGTAACAGTCATACATTCTGTATGAAGAAGTCCTTTTTTATTTAATTCGTTCATTACCGCATATACACCACCGGCCTCATTTAAATCTTCCATATAAGTATGACCTGCCGGAGCCAGATGACATAGGTTCGGTGTTTTTTCACTAATAGGATTTGCAAAGTCAATTTCAAAATCCATATCAATTTCATGCGCTATTGCAGGTAGATGCAGCATACTGTTTGTTGAACATCCAAGAGCCATATCTACTGTCAATGCATTTAAAATTGCTTCTTTTGTTATAATATCCCTTGGGCGTATGTTTTTTTCCAAAAGCTCCATGACCTGCATGCCCGCATGTTTTGCCAGTTGAAGTCTGGAAGAATATACTGCCGGTATTGTACCATTGCCCTTTAATCCCATACCAAGAGCTTCCGTCAGGCAGTTCATGCTATTTGCGGTATACATTCCGGAACAAGATCCACATGTCGGACAAGCTTTATTTTCAAATTCCAATAAATCTTCTCCCGACAGGGAGCCCGCAGCATAAGAACCTACTGCCTCAAACATACTGGAAAGACTGGTTTTTCCTCCCTTTACCCTGCCAGCAAGCATGGGTCCGCCACTCACAAAAATAGTGGGGACATTAATTCTGGCTGCCGCCATTAACAACCCGGGTACATTTTTATCGCAGTTCGGAATCATAACAAGTGCGTCAAACTGATGTGCCATAGCCAGAGCTTCTGTTGAATCTGCAATCAAATCTCTCGTCACCAGAGAGTATTTCATTCCTATATGCCCCATTGCAATACCATCACAGACCGCAATTGCAGGAACCATAATAGGCGTTCCGCCTGCCATAGCTACCCCCATCTTTACTGCCTCAGTTATTTTATCTAAATTCATATGACCAGGAACAATTTCATTATAAGAACTAACCACACCTATCAGTGGTCTTTCCATCTCCTCTTGGGTCATCCCCAATGCATTAAACAACGAGCGGTGAGGTGCCTGCTGTGCTCCTCTGGTTACTTTATCACTTCTCATCGTTAAAACCTCCTTTTAAAATTTATATGCAAATATTTGAACAGATCAAATTACCTATTTCACAAGTTCCAACCTGTTTTTTCCCTTCAGACATTATATCGATTGTACGATACCCTTCACTTAACACCTGCGCCACTGCCTGTTCTACAGCATCAGCTTCTCTATCCAGATCAAAGGAAAAACGAAGCATCATAGCCGCCGACAAAATAGTCGCTATTGGATTAGCAATGCCCTTACCTGCTATATCAGGGGCAGATCCTCCACTGGGTTCATATAATCCAAACTTTGTATCGTTAAGACTTGCTGAAGCAAGCATTCCTATGGATCCAGTTACCATACTGGCTTCATCTGACAAAATATCACCAAACATATTTTCTGTAAGGATAACATCAAATTGCGCCGGATTTTTTACCAGCTGCATTGCACAGTTGTCGACCAACATATGTTCCAAAATAACATCAGGATAATCTAAAGCAACTTCCTCAACAATCTTTCTCCAAAGTCTTGACGTATCCAGCACATTTGCTTTATCAACACTTGTCACTTTTTTCCGTCGTTTTAAAGCAATATCAAATCCCCGTTTTGCAATACGTCGTATCTCCTGCTCATTGTATGTAAGCTGATCGCATGCAGTCAACAGGCCATCTACTTCCATCGTCTTACGTTCACCAAAATAAAGTCCCCCTGTCAGTTCACGCATAATCATCATATCAAATCCCTCTGCTGCAATCTCTTCTTTCAAAGGACATGCATCTTTGAGTTCATCATAAAGCAGGGCGGGTCGTAAATTAGCAAATAGATTTAATTCTTTTCTTATTTTCAAGAGCCCTGCTTCTGGTCTTTTGGAGGGTTCTAATTTATACCATGGAGACGTCTGTGCATCACCTCCGATTGATCCCATTAATACTGCATCACTGTTCTTTGCAAGTTGTATGGTTTCATCGGTAAGCGGCAGACCATTCACGTCAATCGACGCCCCTCCCATCAGGAGCTGAGTATAACAACACTCATGTCCAAATACTTCTCCAGTTTTATCAAGAACCTTCATCGCTTCGGTTACAACCTCCGGACCGATACCGTCTCCTTTAATCACGCCAATGTTCAGTTTCATTCAAATACTTCCTTCCAGAATAATAAGATTAAAAATGCTAATTTTTATCATACCGTATTTTTAATTACGTTTCAACCCTTTAATTCGTAAAAGTGCCTATGGAAAACTTGATATTTATTACTCAATAGATAAAACAACAGCTTATGAATAAAGAGGATTTTCACTCCACTTCTATCCATAAGCTGCTGCTTATACTATTTATAACCTCTAACGGACAACACATGTTTAAAACCAGATTGCTTATGCTGCCTGCTAAAATGTACCAGTATTACTCCGCATTTGGTTTTTCAATTTGAGCAATTGCAGATTTTTGCATAGGAATTCTACAATTCTTATTATTCCCAAATTCTACAATTACATCTTCGTCTGTGATATCAATAATAACCCCGTAAAATCCACTTGTCGTCAGAGCTGTATCTCCCACTTCCATAGTAGAAAGCATTGCCTGCACTCTTTTTTGTTCTTTCTTCTGAGGGCGCATAAGCAAAAACCACATACCACCGATAATCACAACATAAATCAGGATAATCCCGCCTGTCCCTGCTAATCCGCTTGACGCTAATAAACCATTCATTTTGTATCCTCCTAATTCCATCTTTAAACAATAATTTAACTATACACAAAATTGGACAAATCTTCAAGTTATTTTTGTTTTTTATTGTTCAGCCATATTATCAAGTTTCTTCTTTTTATACGCTATAAACTCACCTGCTTCAATAGCTGATCTGATTTCTTCCATCATTGTATTGTAAAAATATAAATTATGAAGTACACAAAGACGCATGCCAAGCATTTCTTTTGCTTTTAACAAATGCCGTATATAAGCACGGCTGTAACTTCTGCATGCAGGACACTGGCACCCTTCTTCTATAGGGCTGTCATCCAGTTCAAATTTCGCATTAAATAGATTAAGTTTTCCATGATTTGTATAAACATGGCCATGCCGACCATTTCTGGTTGGATAAACACAGTCAAAAAAATCAATTCCACGTTCTACGCTCTCCAGTATATTGGCAGGCGTCCCCACCCCCATCAGATACGTTGGTTTCCCGGTTGGAAGATAAGGCACAACAGCATCAAGGATGCGGTACATTTCTTCATGACTCTCACCTACTGCAAGACCGCCTACTGCATACCCCTCCATATCGAGTTCGGCAATTTGTTTTGCATGTTCAATACGTATATCCTCATAAATCCCGCCCTGATTAATTGCAAAAAGCATCTGTTTCTTATTGATTGTATCCGGAAGTAAATTTAATTTTTCCATCTCCTGCTTACATCTTACAAGCCATCTGGTTGTCCTTGCAACAGAATCCCTCATATATGTCCTGTCCGCCACACTTGATGGACACTCATCAAATGCCATTGCAATAGTAGATGCAAGATTTGACTGTATTCTCATGCTTTCTTCCGGCCCCATAAAAATTTTATGTCCGTCTATATGGGAATGGAAATGAACGCCTTCTTCCTTGATTTTCCTTAAATCAGACAGGGAGAATACCTGAAATCCACCCGAATCTGTTAATATAGGCTTGTCCCAGTTCATAAACCGATGGAGTCCGCCCAGTTTTTTTACCACTTCATCCCCCGGACGAACGTGAAGGTGGTAAGTATTGGACAGCTCAACCTGCGTTTTAATTGTTTTCAAATCATCTGTTGAAACACCGCCTTTTATTGCTGCCGCAGTTCCTACATTCATAAACACTGGAGTTTCAATAACTCCGTGTACTGTATGAAGACGCCCTCTCTTGGCCAGACCGTCTTGTTTTATTAATTCGTACATAATTACCTCATCTATTTGATTTTCATATCTATTCTTTATCTGACTGATTTTTAGTAATGCATAATTACAGGTGTTCCCACTGTCAGCATGTTAAACAGTGCCTCTGCCATATCAGATGGCATATTAATACATCCGTGAGACCCTACGCTTTGATATAATGCTCCACCAAATGCAGGTTGCCAGTTGGCATCATGGAACCCAATTCCGGTCCATGTTATACGCATCCAAAAAGTGACCGGTGTCTCATATTCCGGTTTTCCTGTTGCGGGATCAATATCACCCACAAGCGTCTTATCTCTTTGTATCTCTAAAATATCATATACCCCTGAAGGCGTTTCCTTTTCCGGAACTGGTGCCCCCGTAACAACATCTGTTTCCAGTACTACGGCTCCATCTACGATATACCACATATGCTGGGTACTCAAATCCACCTCCGCATAAGTATTGCCCCAATCTGCTGCAGCATGCGCAGCTGCTGTCTGATAATACGCCGGCTCCTTAGAAAGAGTCTCGCCTGCTTTAATGCTGGCAGTTAATGCTTCAAACTCGGTATCTTCGTCTATTGACCAGCCGTAGGTTCCTCCGGATACTTCTACTGTCTTCCCCGTAGGTGTGGTAATACTGCGTGTTGCTCCCACAGTATCATATTTATCTCCAAAGCCGGTCAGCCATGCTTTAACGGCCTCTTCATCAAATATTACATTCATTTTATCGTCCACTGAAAGCCACGTGGAAATCAGCGACTTATCCACCACTTCGTTTTCTGTCATGGTATATGTAATACTCGCCTTGGTATAATTATTCATTGTCTCGCAAGCCTTTTTTACTTCCTCAGACTCAGAAGTATAAGTGGGCACAGCATAACAATTTTCTTTTTCCATATCTAATTCTGTTTTAAACTCAGCAATATACTGGTGAATCTTTTCATTTAAAACATCCTGGTTGACTGCAGATCCTATCACTTCAGGTTCTATTACAAATTGATCCCCGTTAAACTTAGGATAAGCAGATTTAGCCGGAACCTGTTCAGCAGTGACTGCCTGAAGGTCCTGAATCTTATTATCCAAGGCAGACTCATCATAGGATACCTGTATCGTCACTTTTTTAGAACTATTGGAAAAAATAGAGGCAGGCCATAAAAAACCATTTTGATTCTCAAGTGCCTCTTTTATCTCATTATTTTCTTTATATTCTAAAGAGATATCGCTTCCCTTTATTGTATCAGATTTATTGTCCTTTTCCTGAACTTTCAGCTCATACCCCTTTACCTGTTCTTTCAGATAACTTTCCACATCTGCAGTCGTCTTTCCCGAAAAATCATGCCCGTTAATTTCTGTATTCAAAAAGAAATGCCCATTGAAAAACACAGAAATTCCAACGTACACAATAACAAGAGCAGCCACAATACTTCCAAGAATAATCCAGAACTTTTTCATTTTCCTGCCTTTCCTGCGCCTGTTTTTATTATTTTTTTTCTTCGGTTCATCTTCAAAGATTTCCTCATCTTCCGATTCTTCCTCAAAGTAATCATCATCAATATTTTCTTCTTTTACAGAATCAACGCTCTTTTGTTTTTTCATTTCTTTTAGCTGAGGAGAAGCTTTTATTTCTTCCTCTTCTTCGTCATCTAAAAAGTAATTTTCATCCTCTGCGTTTATCTCATCAAGAAAATATTCCTCGTCGGTCTCATCTATATCTTCATCATCATCCAGATAATAGTCTTTGATTATTTCTTCTATATCATTATCCAAATCGTATCCATCCGCTATTTTTTCATCTTCTGAGTTAAAACCATCTGATTTCTTCATTTCCCTTTCGCTCATCTAGTATTACTCCCTCTATTTTCATCAATATCTAGTCCACATTATAGTACGAAATCAGAAAAATGTACAGTGCAAATGCATGTTTTTAATGATAAATTAAGGATTGCGTGTTTATATAACTTCTTATATAATAAGTCTATGTGCAAAAAGAAAGGAGTATTTCTATGAGCGGATCAACATTTGGAAAATTATTTCGGGTGACAACCTGGGGCGAATCACATGGCGCAGCAATAGGTGCAGTAATTGACGGCTGTCCTGCAGGTCTCTCACTCTGTGAAAATGACATACAACTATTTTTAGATCGGAGGAAACCTGGACAAAATAAATATACAACCAAAAGAAATGAATCAGATCAGGTGGAGATATTGTCTGGATTATTTGACGGTAAAACAACAGGTACACCTATCTCTCTTCTTGTCAGAAACCAAGACCAGCGTTCTCATGATTATGGTAATATAGCGTATACTTACCGACCAGGACATGCAGACTATACTTTTACTGAAAAATATGGTTTTCGCGACTATAGAGGCGGAGGCAGATCTTCCGGCCGTGAAACTATAGGACGTGTTGCAGGGGGGGCAGTGGCATCCCTGCTTCTTGAGGAAATGGGAATAAAACTTGTTTCCTATGCAAAATCAATCGGCCCCGTCAGCATATCTCCACAAGATTATGTTTTTTCAGAAATAAATGAAAACGATCTTTATATGCCAAATAATGAGGCTGCCGCAAAAGCAGCCTTACATCTCGATGATTTAATGGGAAATCTGGACTCATGCGGAGGTACGATTGAATGCATGGTGACTGGATTGCCCTTGGGATTAGGGGAACCTGTCTTTGATAAACTGGATGCCTCTCTTGCAAAGGCGGTTATGTCCATAGGTGCAGTTAAAGCTGTAGAAATCGGAGATGGAATAGATTCCGCCTTATCTACCGGCAGTCAGAATAATGATGAGTTCGGTTCAGCAGAGGGCAAAATTTATAAACGTACAAATCACTCTGGTGGTGTACTTGGCGGGATAAGTGACGGTTCCCCCCTTTTACTTCGTGCTTCTGTTAAACCAACCGCTTCTATTTCACAGTTACAGCATACCGTAACTGAATCGGGAGAAGAAACAGATTTGTGTATTCATGGGCGGCACGATCCTATTATTGTTCCCCGCGCCGTGGTTGTTGTAGAATCAATGACCGCTCTTGCACTGGCAGATCTACTTTTAGAAAACATGACCAGCCGACTGGATAGGGTGAAGGCTTATTATAGAAAATAAAAGGCTATACGGAGGAAGCAAATGTCCAATAAATTAATTGATATTGTAAATATCACAAAATCATTTGATGAAAATGTGGTTCTGGATCAACTGAATCTCTATATTCGTGAAAACGAATTCTTGACTCTGCTTGGTCCAAGCGGCTGCGGTAAAACAACACTCCTTCGAATCCTTGGTGGCTTTGAGATACCGGATTCAGGAGATATTATTTTTGACGGCAAAAATATTAACAAGCTGCCGGCAAATTGCCGGCAGTTAAATACTGTATTTCAAAAATATGCACTGTTTTCACATATGTCCATAGCAGATAATATCGCTTTCGGTCTAAAAATCAAAGGGAAAACCAAAGGTTATATTCAGGATAAAATACGTTATGCTCTTAAATTAGTAAATCTTGAAGGTTTTGAAAATAGAACTCCAGATTCCTTAAGCGGCGGTCAGCAACAGCGTATCGCTATTGCACGCGCTATCGTCAATGAGCCGAAAGTACTGCTTCTGGATGAACCACTGGGAGCATTAGATTTAAAACTTCGTCAGGATATGCAGTATGAATTAATACGACTAAAAAATGAACTTGGTATTACCTTTGTTTATGTAACCCATGACCAGGAAGAAGCTCTGACCATGTCAGATACGATCGTCGTTATGAATCAGGGCTATATCCAGCAAATCGGAACACCTGAAGATATTTATAACGAACCTCAAAATGCATTTGTTGCGGATTTCATTGGTGACAGTAACATTCTGCCGGCCACCATGGTTGAAGATAAAGTGGTTAAAATGCTTGGTTCAGTATGGAAGTGCGTAGATATAGGTTTTGGGAAAAACAAACCTGTGGATGCTGTTATCCGTCCTGAGGACATAGATTTAGTTAAACCCGAGGAAGGGATTATTGAAGGTGTAGTCACTCATCTGATTTTCAAGGGAGTGCATTATGAGATGGAGGTCCTTGCAAATAATTATGAACTTCTGGTTCACAGTACGGACTTGTTTCCTGTTGGAACAGAAGTTGGCATAAAAGTAGACCCCTTTGATATTCAGATTATGCAAAAACCTGAATCTGAAGACGAGGAGGCGGCAGGAATTGAAGAGTAGAAAATTATTGACCGGGCCTTATTTGTTCTGGGCAGCTTCATTTATCATAATCCCCCTTTTGATGATTGTTTATTATGGGCTGACTGATAATAACGGAAGTTTTACCTTACTGAATCTTGCCCAGATTACAAATTATGAGAACTTAAAAGCCTTGGGTCTGGCTCTTCTGCTCTCTTTTATCAGTACATTAATCTGTCTTGTGCTTGCCTATCCTTTGGCGATGATCTTATCTGAAAAAAATGTAAATCAGAGCAGCTTTATAGTGCTGATTTTTATTCTTCCTATGTGGATGAACTCACTGCTGCGTACGCTTGCCTGGCAGAATCTACTGGAAAAAAACGGAATAATCAATGCATTGCTAGAATTTTTTCATCTTCCGGCACAGACCCTTATTAACACGCCTTATGCTATTGTACTTGGAATGGTATATAACTTTTTACCTTTTATGGTTCTACCTATCTACAATGTCCTTTCAAAAATTGACAAGGATGTTGTATTTGCTGCACGGGATTTAGGTGCAAGCAACTTGCAGACCTTCACCAAAATTATTATTCCTTTAAGTATTCCGGGCATAATCAGTGGTGTAACTATGGTTTTTGTCCCTTCTCTTACTACTTTTGTCATTTCCGATCTGCTCGGGGGAAGTAAAATACTTCTGATTGGGAATGTAATTGAGCAAGAGTTTAAGCAAGGAAGTAATTGGAATACCGGTTCCGGTCTTTCACTGGTTTTGATGGTATTTATTATTTTCAGCATGGCACTAATTGCCAAATATGATAAAAATGGGGAGGGAAATGCATTTTGATTAAAAATTTTTCAAAAAAATTTTATTTAGCATTGATTTTTATCCTGTTATACTCTCCCCTCATAACTTTGATCGTGCTCTCTTTTAACCGTTCAAAAACCAGAGCAAAATGGGGTGGTTTTACCGGTAAATGGTATATTACACTTTTTCATAATCAAGATATTATGAATGCACTTTACACAACCCTGATTATCGCACTTGTATCAGCTTTAATAGCAACCATTATTGGTACTGCAGCTGCTGTAGGTGTGCAGGCGATGAAACCTAAATTTCGTTCTTTCACGCTCGGCATAACCAACATTCCCATGTTAAATGCAGATATAGTTACCGGGATTTCTTTAATGCTGTTATTTATTGCTTTTCGTGTTTCGCTTGGTTTTGACACAATTTTGCTGGCTCACATCACCTTTAATATTCCTTATGTTATATTAAGTGTTCTGCCCAAATTAAAGCAAACCAGCAAAAGTACTTATGAGGCAGCACTGGATCTTGGAGCCTCTCCGGTCTATGCTTTTTTCAAGGTAGTATTTCCTGATATTATGCCTGGTGTTTTTTCTGGTTTTCTCCTTGCTTTTACCATGTCCCTTGACGATTTTGTCATCACCCATTTTACAAAAGGTCCTGGGGTAGACACATTGTCTACCAAAATATACAGTGAAGTCAGAAAAGGGATCAAGCCTGAAATGTATGCGCTGTCAACAATTATGTTCATCACAGTTCTTGTGTTACTTATGCTGGTAAATGCGGCTCCTGAAGGCAAGCCCTCTTCTACATTGAAACCAAAGGAGATAAAGAAAAAGCATTTAATAGCAAGGTTTATTGTGCGAAAATTTATACCTACTGCTATTGTGCTGGTTATTATAGCAGGCGGTTTCTTTTACGGCGCTCAAAACAGAACGGCCGGAAACAATCAGGTGATTGTTTATAATTGGGGGGAATACATTAATCCTGAAGTATTGACCATGTTCGAGGAAGAAACAGGCATTGATGTTATCTACGAGGAATACGAGACAAATGAAATAATGTATCCGAAGATACAATCAAAAGCTATTGCTTATGATGTTGTTTGTCCGTCAGATTATATGGTGCAGAGAATGATTAAAAACAATTTGCTTGCTGAGATTAATTTTAAGAACGTACCTAACATTAAATATATAGATAGTATATATTTGGAACAGTCCCGGCAGTTTGATTCACAAAACAAATATTCAGTTCCTTATCTCTTTGGAACAGTAGGTATTTTATATAATAAAACCATGGTAGATGAGCCGGTGGACAGCTGGAGCATTTTATGGGACGATAAATACAAGGATAATATATTAATGCAGGACAGCGTAAGAGATGCTTTTGGTATTACTCTGAAATATTTAGGTTACTCTTTGAATTCTACTGATTTAGATGAGCTGGAGGCGGCTAAAAACATGCTCATTAAACAAAAACCGCTTGTACAGGCTTACGTTATCGACCAGGTGCGAGATAAGATGATTGGCAATGAAGCCGCTTTAGGTGTTATCTATTCCGGTGAAGCACTGTATACTCAGATGGAAAATCAAAACTTAGAATATGTAATTCCAAAAGAAGGATCTAATCTATGGATAGATTCATGGGTAATTCCTAAAAATGCAACACATAAAGAAAATGCTGAAGCATTTATCAATTTCTTGTGCCGTCCTGATATTGCTAAAATGAATTATGATTATACTACCTATTCCATTCCCAATTCGGAAGGCAGAAAATTAATAGAAGATGAACAACTGAGAAATAATAAAATTACTTTTCCTGATCCTGAGGACTTAATAAATTGTGAAACTTATCAATATTTAGGAAATGATAATGATGCTCTTTACAATAAACTTTGGCGAGAAGTAAAATCAAAATAATTACAAGGGGAGAGTCATTTAAAAATAACGCTCCCCTGTAGTGTACTATATATTCATTTAAATTTTCTTTAAGCTTTTATACATTAAAGCATCCTCCCCCAATAAATTCCCGCAATAATGAATTTGTTGGTACAGATTCACTTCCTATCCCCACAAAATAATCAAAGAATTTCAACAGTCTCTTTGCTTCAGCATATTCGGGACAATTCTTCCCCATACCAAATAACAAAGGTTCAACATACTGTTTCAACACTGCCAGCTCATATAGCAAAGAAGAGTTGAACATAACGTCTGCCTCCTCTTGAAACGGAAAAATATTTTGTTCCTCACCTCTTCTGACCGAAGGCCACATGGCAATTGTATTTCTTGCTGACGTTCCTCTGGTTCTTGCATCTCGTACAATACGACGGATAAGCCTTCCGTCTGTAGACGGAATTCTGTTATGTTCATCAATATTTAGCTGCGTCAAGGCACTAATATATATTTTAAACTGACTGTCTTTATCTAATGATACAGTCAACTCCGGATTCAGACAATGAATCCCCTCAATAACAAGAATATCCTGTTCCCCTAGTCTCTTAGGGCTTGCGTTATAATCTCTCTTCCCTGTCTTAAAATTAAATACCGGCAGATGTACTGCCCTGCCAGCAAGAAGTTCCTGCATATCGTGATTAAATTGCAAAATATCTATTGCATCCAGACATTCAAAATTATACTCACCATCTTCATCTCTTGGCGTTTTTTCGCGATCCACAAAATAATTATCCACAGCTATAGGATGGGGCCTCATTCCATTAACACGAAGCTGAATAGACAGGCGGTGAGAAAAAGTAGTCTTACCTGATGATGAGGGACCTGCAATCAGCACAAACTTTATATTGGGCCTTTGGGCAATCTGTTTAGCAATCTCTCCAATCTGCCTCTCCTGATATGCCTCCTGTACAAGCACTACTTCACTCATGTTTTGTTGCGTGACCATATCGTTTAAAGCACCAACTGTGTCTATATTTTGTAGATCACCCCAGTCGACAGATTGCTTTAACACATGAAACAATTTGGGTTTTGGTTCAAATTCTTCCACAGTCTCCGGCGCTTTCATTGTTGGCATTTGAATAATGAAACCACCATGATATAAATAAAGTGAAAAATATTTTAAATATCCGGCATCTGGTACCATATATCCATAATAATAATCTTCAAATTCATTCATACGGTATATGTTTACTTTAGATACACGTCTATATTCAAAAAGACGTTCCTTGTCGTACATACCATGTCTTCTAAATAAATCAACGGCTTCTGTTGTGTGGATAGAACGTTTGTTGATTGGTATTTTTTCTTGTACAAGAGTTTTCATCCGCATTTCCACACGATTTAAAAAGTCTTGATTAAGCTCCACATCCCCTTCCAGAGTGCAATAGTAGCCCCGGCTAAGGGAGAAATGTATCCTTACTCGTTCTACTTTATCATGTCCCCCCACATCATGCACCGCTTTCACAAGCATAAAGCATAGACTTCTCTTGTATGTTTCATAGCCAATTGGATCTCCTGTTGTTATAAATTCAATTTCACAGTCAGATTCCAGTGTTTTATCCAGTTCTTGAAGCCGAAATTGATTTACAAAAACCAGAACAATTTCATGGGCATACTTATGCTGAAACTCTTCTGCTATCTTCTGATATGTAATTCCTTCTGAATACTCTTTTTTTTCATCGCCGATTTTTACTATACAAGTTTTCGTCTCCATACTCTTCCTCTCTGCACCACCGCTTTTTTGCTATTAATAACTTATCTTATGAATAGGGACTATTAAATTATCTGGAACGGATGTACAATAGGGGCTGTAAACACCTGCAAATCAGGAAGTTCTTTTTGCAGAAAGTTTTGTAAATCCTGGATAAAAATATATTCTGTACCATAGTGTCCTGCGTCAATGATGGACAGTCCCTGTTCCATAGCATCTAATCCATCATGATGACCTATATCTCCCGTAACCAGTACATCTGCACCTTTATCAAGAGCTGCGCTTATTGCACTTTTACCTGATCCTGGAGAAACTGCCATTCTGCTAATCTCTTTATCCATACTGCCGAACACTTTGACTGATTCCAATTTTAGTTTATTCTTTACATACACACAACATTCCTTAAGTGTCATCATGTTTTTAAGATAACCTACTCTGCCAATCCCCTGAACAACTCCACTAAGATCTGATGTAGGATCCAGCACCTCCGGATTCATGATGTCCAGTATTCTGCCTGAAAGCTCTGCCATACCAAGAACATCATAATTGGTATGCATAGCATAATAAGAAATATCATTCTGAATTAATTTTACAATCCGACGGCTAATAAAATCTTCATCTGTTACGCTTTTCATAGGAACATAAATCAACGGATGGTGCGTGATCAGCATATCAGCGCCTGCACTCACCGCCTGTTCAATTATGGAATCTGTCGCATCCAATGCCAGATATACCTTTCTTATTTCTTTTTCACTTCTTCCTGCCTGCAACCCAACATTATCAAACTCCAGCGCTGCAGTTTTAGGATATGTGGCTTCTATTACTTTTATAATATCTTTACAAAGCATAGTATTTTAATCCTTTCTCTATACTGCTAATCTCCTGCTCCAGTTCGGCTATGCGCTTCCTTGCACGCTTACTGTTTTGTTCTTTTAAGCCAAAAAATATATCTGTTTTCATTTTCTTTTCTTTATCCAAATACTTCTTTAATATCGGATGTCGGAGCTCAAGTAATTTTCTCCCATATTTTATTTCTGTTTCTGTCCACTCCATTGCATTAACAAAACATTTTTCCGTCTTATCCCGATATTGTGGTGGAATAACTTTCATCATAGGATAAAATTTACCATCCTCCAGAATTATATCTTCTTCCACAAACAAAAAACCTTCCTGTAGGAGAAAGGCTCTGACTTTTGCGATTTCTGACTGAGGCTGCAAAATACATTCTTTCAGGTTTATAGTTACATTCCAATCCTTTTTGAGAATTTTGATTACAAGTGCCCCACCCATTCCTGCTATTACCACAGATTCCACTTCTCCGGGAGCCAATTTTTCAAGTCCATCAGACAGCCGCAGCTGTATCCGATGAATTACACCACTCTCGGCTACATGTTCTTTGGCACGCATAAGGGGACCCTCGTTAATATCCATGGCTATAGCTTGAGGTGATTTATCACTTTCTATCAGGTAAATTGGGATATAGGCATGATCAGTACCTATATCAGCCATTTTATATCCCTTGCTAACCAAATCAGCTATAGCTTTCATTCTTTTTGTCAATTCCATGTTGTTTGCCTAATCCAAATAATCTCTCAGCTTACGACTGCGGCTTGGATGTCGCAGTTTTCTGAGGGCTTTGGCCTCAATTTGTCGTATACGCTCACGAGTTACATCAAATTCCTTACCAACTTCTTCTAGTGTACGTGCTCTTCCATCATTCATACCAAAGCGCAAACGCAGTACTTTCTGCTCTCTTTCTGTAAGAGTATCTAAAACCTCATCGAGCTGTTCTTTCAAAAGCGTCTGTGCAGCAGCTTCTGCAGGTACAGGAACATTATCATCCTGTATAAAGTCTCCCAAATGACTGTCTTCTTCTTCTCCAATTGGCGTTTCCAAGGAAACTGGTTCCTGAGAAATCTTTAAAATTTCACGCACACGATCTACAGGCATGTCCAGTTCTTTCGCTATCTCTTCCGGAGCAGGTTCTCTTCCCAGCTCCTGCAAAAGTTGTCTGGACACACGAATTAATTTATTAATAGTTTCTACCATATGCACAGGAATACGAATTGTTCTTGCCTGATCAGCTATAGCTCTGGTGATTGCCTGACGTATCCACCATGTAGCATAAGTACTGAACTTATACCCTTTATGATAATCAAATTTTTCCACAGCTTTAATTAATCCAAGATTTCCTTCCTGAATCAGATCCAAAAACAGCATTCCTCTTCCAACATAACGCTTTGCAATACTTACAACAAGACGCAGGTTAGCTTCTGCTAATTCCTTCTTTGCTTCCTCGTCCCCCTCTTCCATGCGCTGCGCAAGCTCAATTTCCCGCTCTGCACTTAAAAGAGGCACCTTACCAATTTCTTTTAGATACATACGCACAGGATCTTCAATACTGACCCCATCAGGAACAGTCAGGTCAATATTCTCCATATCTACTTCATCTTCATCAGAAATAATGACTTCCACATCAACATCATCTTCATCACTGCTGATTCGAAGTACGTCGATATTATTTGACTCCAGAAGGTCAAATACCTTTTCCATCTGTTCTGCGTCTATTTCCATATCATTGAAAAAGTCGTTTATTTCCTGTAGCTCCAGGATACTCTTCTTTTTCTTTCCCAACGCAACAAGTTCTTTTAACCTTTCGTCAAATTTCTGTATGTTCTCTTCCATGTGTCCATCCTTCCTTTGCCTATACAGGTATAGGGCTATCTTGTTTTATTTTATCCTTATTCGATAGAAATATGCAGGTTCTTTATATCATCAAGTATTCGCTTCTCATCCATTAGTCTCTGTAACCCTATAATATCCGCTGGTTCCAAATGCATCATCCGATTATCAATGCTGTTTGACTTAACGCGGAATATGGTTTCTTTAAGAGCCTGTTCCTGTTCTTCCCGGGTAGAAAGTTCTTTAATTTTCGTATGAAATAATGATGCGGCTTCTCGATGCTCTTCCTCTTCTGTAAAATGGTTTAATATCTTTGCAGGATTAAGTTTCCCCGCAGCATACTGCTCATATAACAATTTGGCTACTGTTTTATACATTTTTACTGTAAAATCTTCAGGAGTTATGTATTTTTGAATAATACTGAACACTTTTATTTCTTCTATCATCCAGGTCAGCAGAATTTTCTGGGATACAAGTATTGCGTCTTCCTTCGGTTTTTCTCTTCCCGAAGCAGTCTTAGGCCGAACTGCCGGTTTTGCCATGCCTTCACTGACCGCTGTTTTAGTAACGAGTTTCTTTAGACTATCCTCACTCACCTTATACTCTTTTGCTACGGCTTCAATATAATTGTTACGCTCCAATTCATCCTCAAAACCAATCAAACGGCGTGCTGTTTCATGAAAAAAAGTTGTTTTTCCTTCCGGAGAGTTCATATCATAATCCCTCGATAGTACTTCCAGGCTGAATAAAAATCCATTTCTTGCATTACTGATTCTTTTCTCAAATTCATCAGCACCAAGGTTTTTAATAAATTCATCCGGATCTTTATATGGATCCATACGAATAACTTTTGCACTGATCCCTGATTCCTTTAAAATAGGGACTGCACGAAGTGCAGCTTTAGTACCTGCCTCATCGCTGTCATAAGTCAAATAAACTTCCTGCACATAACGTTTTATCAAAGATGAATGTCCTGTCGTTAAAGAGGTCCCTAAAGATGCAATTGCATTGGTGAACCCCGCTTGATGCAGGGATATTACATCCATATACCCTTCACATAACAAAAAATAAGGCTTACGCGAAGTGCGTGCCCGATTTAAACCATACAGATTTCGGCTCTTATCAAAAACAACTGTCTCCGGTGAATTTAAATATTTAGGCTTTCCATCACCCATAACACGCCCACCGAATCCTACTACACGATTGTTTACATCCATAATTGGAAACATTACTCTATTCCAGAACTTATCGTATACACCATTCTTTTCATCCGTATTAATAAGCCCTGCCTGCCGTATTAACTCTTCACTATATCCTTTGTTACGCAGATACTGAAATAAATCATTACTGTATTTATTTGAATATCCAAGACCAAAAACCTTAATCATATCTTCAGTAAGTTCTCTGTTTTTTAAATATGTATAAGCAATTTTTCCTTGTTCTGATTTAAGTTGTACATAAAAATACTGTGCAGCAGTTTTATTTATTTCTAAAAGCGTTGTACGCAAATCCGCCTTTTCTTTTGCTTCCTTTGAATATTCCATTTCCGGAAGATTAATGCCTGCTCTGTCCGCTAAGACCTTTACTGCTTCAATAAAAGAATAATTTTCATATTCCATTAAAAAAGTAATTACATTTCCTCCCGCTCCACAGCCAAAACAATAGTACATTTGTTTTCCCCTGCTTACGGAAAACGAAGGTGATTTTTCATTATGGAAAGGACAGAGTCCAAAATGAGAACTGCCCTTTTTCTGCAGCCGCACATAACCTGAAATCACATCTACTATATCATTTTTTACTCTTACTTCTTCAATCAATTCCTCTGGGTAATACATACATGCCTCCAACAATTAACGCCACATTATGTATATTCGACAAAACTTTCAGATTTCCTTTAATTTTTCCATGCTTCAGGAACAAAAAATTCTTCGTACTTCTTGACTGCATAATTGTCTGTCATTCCTGCTATGTAATCGCATACCGTTTGCTCTTTACCTATCCCATGATTATCAATGGCAAGCAAATACTGCTTTGGCAGATAATCCAGATGATGAATATAATATTCATATAATTGTTCTATAAGATGAACTGCCTTATCTTCCTCCCCTTTGGCCTTAGGATTCATATACACATTTTCAAACATAAATTTTCTTAATCCAATCATTGCATCCTCAACTTCTTCAGACATAATAATTGCAGGCTGATCCATACTGTGTATAATCACATCATGAATCATTTTGTCGAGACGTTCCTTACCTGAACACCCCAATATGTCTCTATACCTAAAAGGTATATCCTCCTCCACAAGTATTCCTCCCCTTATGGCATCATCAATATCATGATTAATATATGCTATTTTATCTGAAAGTCTTAACACCTGTCCCTCTAGTGTATGAGGATGACTTGATGTCTGATGATTTAATATCCCGTCCCTTACTTCCCAAGTCAGATTCAGCCCTTCTCCATGCTTTTCCAGATGCTCAACAACACGAAGGCTTTGTTCGTTGTGTGCAAAATGAAATACTTTGTTTAGCGCACGTTCTCCTGCATGCCCAAAAGGTGTATGCCCCAAGTCGTGCCCCAATGCAATTGCTTCTACTAAGTCCTCATTTAACCGAAGAGCCTTTGCAATCGTTCTGGCATTTTGTGACACTTCCAGGGTGTGAGTCAGCCGGGTTCTATAATGATCCCCTTTTGGCAGCAAAAATACCTGCGTCTTTTGTTTTAAACGCCTGAAAGCCTTACAGTGCAATATTCTGTCTCTGTCCCGCTGAAAAACAGGTCTTATATCACACTGTAATTCTTCCTTTTTCCTGCCTTTAGAATTTCTGCTGAATGTGGCATAGGGACTCAAATATTCCAATTCTCTTTTTTCTAGCTGCTCTCTGATTATCATAGACTTTTCCTCACAATGAATCTACTTCACGACTGCCGGCGATAATGCTTTATCTATGTCTATAAGCTCTGATAAATTATTTATTCAATGTATCTATATAATATATTCTGTGTTTACTGTCTTTTTCCTTTTCCTTTCAATTGGTAATTCTCTGCTCGATAGAGCTGATAACCGTTTCAAGTACTTTAATGCGGGCGTAATACTTATCATTTCCCTCAACAACTATCCATGGTGCATTTTCTGTTGACGTTCGTATAAGCATTTCGTTGACTGCCTCCTCATATTGATCCCACTTCTCTCTGTTCCGCCAATCTTCCTCTGTAATTTTCCATTGTTTTTCAGGATTTTCCTGACGAGCAGTAAAACGTCTCTCTTGCTCTGCCTTATCTATCTGCATCCAGAATTTCAACACAACAGCGCCGGCATCTGACAAATCCTTCTCCATATCATTTATTTCCTTGTATGCTCTCTGCCACTCCTGTTTTGTGCAAAAGCCTTCTATTCTCTCAACCATTACTCTGCCATACCATGTACGGTCAAATATGGCAACATGTCCCTTTTTGGGCATTGCACACCAAAATCTCCAGAGATAGTGGTGTGCTTTTTCTATATCATTAGGAGAAGCCGTAGGATTGACGACAAATCCTCGAGGATCCATTTTTTCAGTAAGTCTTTTAATCGCTCCGCCTTTCCCTCCTGCATCCCAGCCTTCAAAACACAGTACTACCGGAATTTTTCTTCTATAAACTTCACTGTGAAGTATTTCAATCTTGTTCTGCAATTTTTTGAGCTGTTTTTTATATGCCTCTCTGTCAAGGCTGAGGTTCAAGTCTACCTTAGCTAAAATAGATTCCTGAAGCTTTTTTTCATCTGTATCTGCTTTATATGTTTCAGTTGTTGTAATATCCTCTGTAGAAAGTTCTGCAAGAGCTTCTGCTGCCTTTTCCCGGACTTTATCCTTTCTGGATTTTTCAAGACATTCCTCCAAAGCTTTAATTACAACTGTATAAATTTTTACTGTAGCAAATTTACGATCCATTGCTTCTATAATTGACCATGGAGCATAATCTGTATCCGTTATCTGGAGCATCTCTTCCATCATTTGTACATATTCTCCGTATCGTTCGTTCCGTTCATGATCCCCTTTTGTTACACGCCATGCAGTTTCTTTTGAGTCTTCCAGTTTTTTTAACCGCTTTTTTTGTTCTTCCTTACTTATGTTTAATAACAGTTTTATCATGACGCACCCATCATCAGTAAGCTGCTTTTCAAAAGAGCAGATAGACTGATAAGCATCTGACAAATCCTTCTTTTTTATTTTGCCGTCAAAGCGATCAATCAGAACACGTCTGTACCAGCTTCCATCAAAAAAAGCAATTCTTCCTCTTTCAGGTGTCTTTTTCCAGAATCGCCATAGAAAGGGATGCATCTGCTCCTCTTTGGTCTCTTCTTTAATCGTAAAGACTTTAAATCCCCTTGGATCCAGGCTTTGTATTAATTTGCCAATTTGCACTCCTTTTCCGGATGCTCCAAATCCTTCAAATAAAATGATTAGGGGTATATTCTGGATTTTGCATTGACGCTGTAATTCTCCCAATCTAATTTTCAGCATCTGCATTTTGGCCTTGTATTCTGTCTTATCCATTGATTTTGTAAGATCCACTTTTTCTAACATTTTAACTCCTGCCTCCTGCAAACCATAATAATTTCTGTCAATAAAACGTATTATTTAAAAGGATTTAATTTCTTAATCTTCCATTTACTTTTCCCAATCCACGAAAAGATATTCTGTATTGACTTTTTTCATGCTTATCATCAACACGTTCCAATAAAAGCACTCTCACATAACTGAATTACAAATTAATGCTTAAACTTTTCGGCAAATCTGGTCAGAGCATGTTCTTCCTTACTGTTTCCAAGTCCATGAACTTCAATATAGTGTTTAACTGCTTCTACATTTCCTTTGCTAAACTTCCACACTGCATCTGCATGTTTTCTATTTTCAAATGTAGTTGAAAGAAGAGATCTGTATTCTGGTATTTTATACCATTTCGACTCTAAATCCAATCCCCCGTTTTTATTTAGATGCTCTTTATCTTCAGAACCAATATCATCAACATTTACAAATGCATTTTTATTGTAATTTTCTTTATTAATAAAACGTACATATCTTTTTGATTCTGGCCGTATAATTTCTCCATCATTGACCACATACACAGTAAACTGTGTTAATGTTTCTTTCCCTGCCTCATCCGGTCCCATACTGTCCTTTACAGAATAAGTTAGTACTACATATCCAGATTCTTCAAAAGAGGTAAATTCCTCAGGATGAAAATCAACCAGTTCTACCTTTTGGGATATTGTTCCCGGATAAAGTTGATCATCTTCTTTGTCTGTTACTATCAATCGTCCGCTCTCTAACGATTTTTTGACCAGTATTTCTTCTGTCACATTGCCGCTCCGGGCTTCTTCCAATGTAAAATATCTATCCTCCCCTTTTATTATAGGGTACTCATTATATTTCACCTTTAACTCCCATTCCAATCTGACTTCAGTACCCAAACTGTCTGTTACTGCATAAGTAATCTTGTGGACAACAGGAGAATTCTCTTTTATTAACTTCATAAACCAGGTATCCACTCTATAATCATTTGGCATATCTTCCTCCCAAGTTTGAATATTATGCTCGGGCCTACTGCTGCCAAGATATCCCGTTTTGGAATATTCTATAGAAACAATACGAATATTTTCCGTTATGTTACCATCCTCTTTATCATCGGCTTTTACATTTTTCAACAGCATATCTTTAGTAACCGTTGTTCCTTCATAAAATTCCAGCACCTCTTCAGCAATAATCTTAGGGTTCTGATTCCAAACATCATACAAAATAACTTCCGGTATTTTTGATTGATCGATTATATCAATTTGCTGAGTCTTAGCTATTTCATATAATTCCTCAAACCCAACTTTGTTCATCTTGTATTCCGGATATTTGACCTCGCTGGTCTCATTTTTTTCTGCACTGTCACTCCACCCTGCGAAAGCATAACCATTTCTTACAAACTTTGTATAATCTGCATTCTTCTTTATTTCATATCCATGATTTGCTTTGCTTTCCTCCAAAGAGAAAATTTCTGATCTAGAATTTCCTGAATCAGCATAGATTCCTGTATAGGTGATTTTTATCTGTGTGTCCCAAATCGCAAATAAGATCATGTCCTTATTAAGGGATGCACTAATGTCGTCCCCCGGTTGAAATGCTGCTATTTTTGCGGCTTTATCCTCACCCCATCCTTTAAAATGAATTTTACCAAAAGCAGGTACATCCACAGATACTTTTCCTAATTCAAACCAATACTTTTCTGAATCAAGAGGTACTTGTATATTGCTGTCATCATAATTTTTTTCATAATGTACTGAGTATGCTCTGCTGATTACAACATCCTCACTGTTGGTTTTTGCATCAGCCACCTGATAATCTCCGGGTCTCAATACATGATATGTATAAGGAGTCAGCACGAACTTCTGGTAGATATTACTTCCTTTCCTGATATCGTACACCATTTTTACACATGCCCGCCCCAAGGCATATACAGAAGGGGTTATCCTTGCTGCCTGTTCCGCTTTCAGTGTACCTTCAACAAGTATTGCATTTCTGATTTCCGGCAGATAGATATCGTTATTCTGATTTATTTCTGCTAATCCACTCATAAACATGTTTCCATTTTGATATACTCCACCTCCCAGAGAACTACTATTTTCCGTAACAGTCCCCCCCGTAACCCGTAATTCTCCATAAATATCATTATAAATTCCACCACCCTTAATCGCATTATTAGAACTTATCCTGCCCCCTGATAAGATAAGCTTACCTGCATTATATATTCCTCCGCCATATTGAGTTGTTTTATTCGAGTAAATTGAACCACCGCTCATCGTCAACGACTTTGTTGAATTAATTCCGCCTTCACGATGGTCATGTATGGTACCTCCTGAAAAATAAGTAGTTGAAATGGTAATTACCCCAGATAAATTCAATGAAATTTCAGTCTCTCCTGAGATATGCAGGGTTCCTGATGGTACCTGCGATCTGACCCCTGCAGAATGATTGGAATAAATTTTTCCTCCGGTAATTGTTGTTGTACATACTCCATTTGCCGCATAAGCTGTTATTCCATCCAGAATATTATTGTAAATTTCTCCACCCTCAACCCTTATAGATGTGTTATTATCTACTCCTTGTGACTCTAATCCACTTTTCCGGTTATTGTATACGCGTCCGTCTGTCATATAAATTGCTTGTGCACGTATACCATTTGTACCATTATTATAAATCTGTCCTCCATAAAGATTTACTGTACCCTGTGATGCTATTCCTGCATCAATATTGTTATAAATCAGTACATCTCTATATACATTTGTCACCCCCAGACTATTCCAAACCCCATTTGCCATGCCGTTTTGTAATCTTACCCCATCTTTTAGATTTACAGTAATACGGCAAAGTACAGATAAAATCCCGGAACTGCCTCTTCTATTACCGTCTAATGTCAGCGTATATCCGTTATTTCCTGAAAAGGTCCATGTGCCTGTAGTTCCAGACGGCGTTCCATTTGGAACAGCAATAATTCCTGCCGGTTCGCTGCCCAATGAAGAACTTGCAGTGATCACAATATCTTTGCCTTCCGGAAGAATGGTAAAAGATTTTGTGGTTATATTATGTCCGGCAACGCAGTCTTTCATTACGTACATTGTTCCGCCATCCGGCAGTGCAGCAAATGCTTTATCAAATGTAGAAAAATAAGTGTTGCCTACCCTTGCTACAGCATCTGTCCTTAAAGGTTCAACTGTGTGGGTTAATGTACCAATCTCCACGACTTCAGTGTAACCATATTGTTCGTGTAAAAATTTATTCATGCTATTTAGGGATTCGCTCAATATTTCTTCGTCTTCAGCATATCTCATGTTATCCATAAGTTCTAAGAGGATGTCAATATCAAACTCTGCAGAAGACCCTATTTGAGCTTTATAACTATCTAGATCTACATCAAATCTGTTTAATTCCGTAAAGAAATGGGCCGGCCTATTCGTCCATGCTGTTTCAAGTAAATCTAAAAGTTCTTTGTTCCAATCTTCATACAACTCTTCTCTCTCTTTTTTTGTCCACTGACTATTTCCCCAAGACTGAACGATTAGTTCTTGAAAAACAGCCATCATTTCTTCAAGCTGCTCCTGACTATAATGGGGTACCTCAACGGTTAAATCCTCTATGAGTTCAGACATAAGAGTATATTGATAAAACGATATAAACTGATAGTACTCCTTATCAGAAAAATGAGGAAAATATAGAGAGTTAGAAGTTCCATTTAATTTCATGATAATTTGTATGGGTTCTGTCTCCCGGCATAAATTTAAAACAACTTCCTCCAGTGTCATCTCTGAATATTCAAGACGATCCTCTATCAAATTTTGAGGTTCTTTATTCTGTAATTCTTCCCCCACATTTTCTTCTACTGGTGGTATAATTTCTTCACGGCTTTCTTCTTCAACTGTTAAATCATGATCATAGTCATTACTGATTTCACCGCTTATTATCTCCCCGGCCATTGTAGTTTCAAGTGTATAGCTCATAAAACATAAGAAAACTACCAGTATTGTTACTGAAATCTTTTTACACATATTCATTTCTTCCTCCTTAACATCTTTACTTTTGTTTCTACGACCTTCCGCTTTAATACACCCTTACATTAGTAAAAAAGATACTGAAAATCCCAGTGAAATACCGGATGACTATGGATATTGAATGTTACTACAGATTTAAAGATTTATAAGACTTTATACTATATAAAATTATAAAATAGTTGTTTAATTACATCAAGCAGTTTCAAACTGTATATACTTTACTATGTTGTTTCAAATAAAAAAACCTCCAAAACGGACAGTAACTATTTTCTGCCTGTTTTGGAAGTGTTGAACCTCATAAACATCAACTATATTTTATTATACAACGTACTTTTTACTCTTTATACCGTAGAAACATATGAATAAATGCTGCTGTAATATAAGGATCGAACTGTGTGCCAGCACATCGTTGAATCTCATCGAGTGCTTCATTATGGCTTTTAGCTTGTGCATGATCAATGGTATGCATCATACGATCATAAGCTTCAACAACAGAAATTATGCGAGCTTCTAATGGTATTTCATCTTCTTTCAGCCCCTTTGGATACCCTGTTCCATCCCATTTTTCATGATGTGCAAGAATGATACCCGCTAATTCAAGTGTTGTGTCAAAATAACTCAATATTCTGTAGCCCACAGCAGGATGTAGTTTTATGCTGCTTATTTCCACGTTAGTAAATGTCCCATTATTCTGGAGAATATCTGCCCCTACAACAGCTTTCCCGATATCATGCAGATAGGCTGCCCGCTTAAGTTTAATAATATCTGATTTAGGAAGATTCAAAGCAAGTCCAAGCCGGACAGACATTTCTCTCACCCTTACTGCATGTTGCCTCTCCCAATCACTTTTTGTGAATAATTCATTAAGCATTGTCTTTAACTCAGTATTTTGGGTTTCAATCCGTTCTACTGATTTTATATTATACATTTTTATTTCTGCATTATTAAGCACTTGAATAATATCTTCACTTATTTCGGTTTTTGTTCCATAACCCATAGAAATACTGCATCGTACAGAATGAATCTGCTGTTTAGACAATTCCCGTTTGATTTTTTCTGCAATATCTTTAGCTTCGTTTAAACCAATTTTAGGCAGAAGTATTACAAATTCATCTCCTCCCCAACGTGCAACCACATCACTATCACGACACACATTCTGCATAGCTTCAGAAGCTTTTATCAGAAGTTTATCTCCAGAAACATGTCCAAAAATGTCATTTGTAAGTTTTAAGCTGTTTACGTCACCCATTAGAATGGAGATAGGAAGATTCTCTTCTTTATCAATACCACTCATCATCTCTTCAAAAAAACGTCTGTTATACAGACCGGTCAATGAATCATGTGTACTGATATGTTCTATTTCTCTCTGGCGTTTCATTTTTTCTGTTACATCTCGAAATACAAGAACAACACCACACATATGACCTGCATCATCTGGAATAACAGCTGCACTATCTTCCAAATGGTATTTTTCTCCCGCTTTAGAGGTAAGCACAGCATGACTGCCGATATCCTGAGTTAAGCCTGTGGTAAATACTTGTTCAATAGAATTAGCTATAATATGTCCTTTGTGTTCGTGTGATAAAACAAATACCTGACTATAAGGCTTACCAACAGCTTCATTAAGTGTCCAACCTGTAAGGCGACATGCAACAGGATTCATAAATTCTATATTCCGGCTGCTGTCAATTACCATTACACCATCCCCTATAGAAAGTAATGTCTGATAATACTTATTCCTTTCATAAGCCAGGGTCTCATTAAATTCACGTCTAGAAACTGCATTCCATACCCCACTCATAAGTACTTTCATTTCACCAACATCTGTTTTATCATAGTCTGTTGGTTTGTTGCCAAGACCTACAACAGCCTCAATTTTCCCATCAATTACAACTGGAATTGCCATAAAATTTACTGATGCAAATGTTTTGGGCAAAAACTTTCTTTCTATCGTTTCAGACTGGCTTACCTTATTTATTACCACCGGTTTTCTGCGGCTGATTACCTTGCCCCATATACCAGATTCAGACAGTTTATAACGCTTTTGAAATTCCTCAATTATTTTATTGTTATTTGCTCTGTCTATACTCGCACTTAAACTTAATTCTTTTTTGTCCTCATTATAAATATATATCATTCCAAATCCACTGTCTGTCAATGCCAGTAATTCCTGAAGCACATAATCCAACTGTTCATGTACATCCTGAAAGCACCTGCTAGACACCTCAAGAAGTAGTTTATTACGCTTTAACATACGCTCCTGGGTTCGCTGCTGTATATAATCCTGGGTAATATCCGTGACATAGGCACCGACCCCATAGTGCCCTTCCCGTATACATACAGGAAATTTTTTTATCCTGTAATACCTCTTATTTCGAAAAACAGTAGTTACAACAGATTTTCTTTGTGTTAACACACTATTGTCAGTCTTTCTAATATCCGTTGCAAATTCTTGGCCAAAAATCTGAAAATCATCATGACCAATAATATCCTGGTAAGACAAATTGTAAAAGTTTTTCAAGGATTTATTCACAAAAACATACTTTAAATGTTCATCTTTTAAATATACAAAACTAGCATCCGCGTCATAGAAGGTTTTCCATAGTTCTTTCATTTCTTTTAATTTTATTGTGGTTTTATTTAATCTAGTTACTGTTTTTATCCTATCTACAAGTAAAACCAGCAAGATAATTAAAATACTCAAAATCATAATGATTATTGAAATCAGCAGAATATGAAAATTTTCCATGCTTGTTGTGTTGTTCATCGTTATTATTACGCCCTCCCAATCTCTGGTTCACACTTAGATTTTTATGTATGCCCCGATGCCTGTGCATCTTTTCTATGCATTCAGATCAATTCTGCTGCCTTATGAGAGATGCCTTTTCTGCTATGGAGTCCGTTCATTTTTTATTCTTTTCTGTAAATTGCAGGTCTGATGTACTTATATCGCGTTGAATCACGATTTAGCCCTTCCGAATGTCCTATAAACAAAAACCCACCTGGTTCTGTCATATCGTAAAGACGTTGAATCAACTTTTCTTTTGTCGGTCCATCAAAATATATCATAACATTACGACAAAAAATAACGTGCATTTTCTTCTTAAAAGGTAAAACATTATCCATTAAATTTAAATTACCAAATACAACTTCCTTTTTGATTTTATCTGATATTATACTCTGTTCAGAATTGCAAGCCTTAAAATATTTTTTTTTCCATAATTCAGGAAGATCCTCAATTCGTTCATTAGCGTATATTCCTGCTTTAGCTGTAGATATTACGCCCTGTGATATATCTGTAGCAAGAATTTGAGTATCCCATCCGGATTTTTTAGTTCCAAAGTATTCATCAATGAGCATTGCCAGTGTATAGGGTTCTTCTCCTGTAGAACAAGCGGCACTCCAAATCCGAAGATCACGATTGCCAACTGTTTGAACAAGATATGGCAGAACTGTTTCTTTAAAATATTTAAAATGTTCAGGCTCTCTCATAAAAAAAGTATAATTTGTCGTAATCTTATCCAGCATTACCGATGCTGCCTGACCAGTCTTATCTGCTTTTACATAATCCATATATTCTTTAAGACTTTTCATGTTCATCCCAGTTAATAAATTTCCCAGTCTGCCTTCAATCAATGTCTTTTTTTCGTCTTTAAAATGAATTCCATAATTCGCTCTGATATATTTTGCAAATTCTCTAAATTCATGTTCTTCTATTACAATCATATTTATCCCCCTTGTACAAAGAAGGAGAATCCATATGAACTCCTTCATTCTGTGGCCGAACTTTTTTAAACCAAACAAAACTAAAGCGTTAAAATTATATACGCCCAAAAAACCCCCTTTATTTTTCTAATATAGTAATACACTATATTTTCACATAATAAAGGAGGACTTTTATACTATTTAATATGTCTGTCTATTTCTTGAAAATTATTTAGATTCCCACAATCCATGCAGATTGCAGTATGCAAGTGCAGATACAACTTCATCATTGTCTGTCAGGACGAACTCTGCCTTAGGCTCTTCTCCCGGCTTCAATTCTTTCCCCTGAACTCCTTCTTTTGTAGTAATCGTAATCCATTCAATGTAATGCTCGTCTACCATAGGGTGTTCTACTGAACCAACAGATACAATGACTTTATTTCCATCTCTGCTTACCACTGGAACATGTTTTTCGACTGCTGCATCTACGCTTCCAGGTATAATTTCTTTCATTGGTTGTCCACAGCATATAGTCGGTACTTTGGTGTCTTTCACCATGGCAATTATTTTGCCGCACATTTCACAAGTATAAAATTTTAATTCCATTTTTCAACACTCCTTTGCTGTATTTTAGATTGAGACCATTATAGCACATTTTATAATTCTAATCAATGAATATCCCTAGGTATGATTTTTTTTATGTCAGCAATTTTGGCTTTATCCAAAACTGATGCCTGATTAACGATAATAGCTTCCTCAAGTTCTCCCCGCAAAATTCTAACTTCCTTTGGGGCTTCTATAGCAAGCTTTACAGCATCTGTTCCAACATCTACAACGGAAATCTTAATGTTTTCTCCAATTAGAAGGGTCTCTCCCTTTTTACGCTGCAGTACAAGCATACCTTATTCCCCTTTCTTTTGGAATTCATTTAAAACATGTCGCATATGATATTCATCTGACTCTAGTATCACCTGTACTGCCTGTCTATTTTTTGTATTAACAACAATAGGACATTTCAAATTAACGGTACTTTCTTCTGATGAAGGTCCGATCACACAAATAACGTAAAATGACAGAAATTCGGTACTCTTTGTTCCTAATTTATTATAGTCTGCCGAAGACAACATAGGAATGTAATCTTCTTTCAAATAGAAAGGATTCATAATAACAAAAGACAATTCTGTATTATCAATGCTTTGCAAACATAGAATTGCATCGCTGTCCTCTTCTATCGGCAGAGGCAGAAAACGCTTATATTGTTCAAACCCAAAAATCCCATCCTTAAAACAAATCAGCTCTGACTCTGTATATGAGGAAAAATTCTCCACTTCTTTTTTCATCATTTTCCCTACTTTCTAAACCCTATACTTTTATGTCTATATATTCTCCGGTAAATCTTGCGGCGGCACTAGGCGGAACATAAATAGGATTTCCTATATATTCAATATGGACATCTGGATATTGCAGAATGGACAATTCAATATTTCCGGGGATAAACTCTACATTCCCCTTATATATTTTAGCATCAAAATTCAGTTTGTCCATCTGATAATTTATGGATATAGAGGGAGCATCCCAGTCAATTTCTGCACCAGTCTTTGGGATAAAAGCCAGTTCAAAATCACCTGTAGGCAGAGCATTTCGCTGATCCAATATTGACTGGATTGCCTCTGCTCCCTGTCCGATTTTAGTTTTTAGTAAAATCTGTCCTTCCTTTGCAAACTGAGCTGTGGCTTCATATGAAGCCTGCTTTCCCTTCTGTGCTGCTTCATAAATAGCAGTTTTCGTTGTTGGAACCACAGAATTTCTAGCCTCAAATGTATCCAGACGAAGTCGGATAGGTCGGCTCTTAATCTTCATTCCACCTTCATCACGAGTAATCTCAATTTCTGCTGTGCCATTTTTCCGCTCTAGACGAGCATTATTAACTTTAAGTTCATATTCAATAGGTACTGTAGTAATACTAAGTAGTTGTTCCATTGCCGCTCACCCCTTCTTTTTAGCAATTATCAGGATACTAACGCAAAAAGTCCACAAGAGATTGTGAAAAAATACTTGTTCCAATTTTTAAAGCCGCATTATATACATACTGAGCCCAGGAGTAGTTCATAATCGCTTCTGCCTCATTGATATTTATATCGCTGGTATATTGTTCTGTAATATTTAACTTTTCATTTCCTAATCTATCAAGTGTAGAATCCAAAAGCTGGCTCTTTGTTCCAATTTCTGTAAGCTGATTCCTCAGCTCATTACTGCCCTTGTTAAACTGGGTCCACAGCTTTTCATAGGATTCAGAATCAAAACTATTCGCTTCAAGCAGATCAGCCATCTGACCCGCCAGAACAATCAAATTCTTGCTGGTCCCATCCTCTGTCTGCCCGTATCCTACGACATTTACACCGGGAAAGGCAGAATTAAAAGCACTAGAAGACACAACGTCTTCACCAGAAAATGTAAGTCCGTAGCCCAAATCTACATATGCGGTTTCCTGTGACAGTTGTTTCATGACATCTGCATTTGCAGGATCATCGACATCGAGGCCTCTGTATAAAAGAGTTCCTTCCTCTGTCAATTCAAAAGGAGCATTGGTACCATCTGACCCTGCCATAACATAAGCATTTCCATACTTTGCATTTAAGGTAATGACCATGGACTGCTGCATAGATCTTAAATTCTGAGCATATGCACTTCTACCGGTATCCCCGCTTGCATCACTCATCGCCGCAGTGGAATAATTCTTATCAATTTCCTTTGCCATTGTACTCAGCTGTGTAATAGTATCCTCTTGTGTATCCTGCCACTTTTGTATACTCTTCACTGTGTTAGTATAATCTGCGTTTCTTGCAAGACGCGTTTCTAAAATAGAACCTCTTGCTGCAGCAGAAGGATCCTCATATGATTTACTGAAACGACGTCCTGTTTCTACCTGTTTACGAGCTTGTTCAAGACCATTCATTGTAGAATTAAGATTATTCTGATAATTTCGTCGAATCATATTTGTTGTTATTCTCATGGTGACACCTCCTATCTGCCGACTACACCGGTCTCATTAATTAATTTATCTAACATTTGATCTAAGGTCGTCATTAATCTTGAAGCTGCATTATACGACTGCTGAAATCTCATTATATCCATTACTTCTTCATCTAGATTTACACCGGAAACACCATCTTTTGAATCAGATATTTGATTCAGTACAGTTAAATGACTGGATAAAATTGATGCAGAAGCTTTTCTTTCAATTGCCTGTGTATTTTGAATATTATCATATCCGCTTACCAGTGTTCCGGTAAACACAACAATATCATTTCCATTTATGTCTTTTGCTGTGAATTCAAGTGAATTATTGCTCAGCGCATTAACCATCTTAAGTAAATTATTATATTCTGTAGAGTTTTCAGTACCCCCTGCACCTTCACTTTTGGTTTTTGTTAACGTTACTGTCCCATTCATCCATTCATCTGATATCTTAATATTTGCAGCGGTAAATGTAGTCGAACCATCACTTGTGGTAAACAAATCATTATTCACAATATTTCCAGATCCATCAGTTGTCTGATTCATTTCATTCATCATGGTAGCTAGTTTATTTACAAATGTATCAAACATTGAATCATAATATCCAATTCCCTTTGTATCTGAACCATCAAATATCTCGGATTTATTCAACATATCAATTTTGCCTTTTAATACACCATTCTGCATTAAATCTGCAATATCTACATTGCTGACATTTGTTGGGTCACCGGGATTTTCCGGAACAACCGCATCTTTAATCTTAAGTGAAACGGGTACACCACCATCTGTAGTCTGGAGCTGAAATTCGGCTCCCTTATTGTCTGAAATCAAATTATGTACATTTCCGTCTTTATCTGTAAAAGTGACCTTCATGATATCCACAGTGTCATTTCCGGTACCTTCTGTCTCATATGTAACATCAATAGGAAGATATGTAGCTAAATCATCCAGCAGCTGGTTTCTTTTATCCTGTAGTTCTAATGCAGGATTACCCATAATCTGTGTATTCTTAATTGTAGTGTTTAATTCCTGAAGCTGCTCTATACAAGTGTTAATATTTTTAATGTCTGAATTTTTAAGTTCATCAACAGTATCACTCACCACACCTTTTACTGCTGTTGCCGATTGATGTATAGCATTGATCAAAACTGTACATGCCGATCTAACTAAAGCATCAGAACTGCTTTCTCCTGAATTTGCCGTGTTAGCCATATTCGTAATCTGAGATATTACATCATTTAAAGCACTTCGGATTCCAGACGTATCTGTTTCATCGAAAATATTACCTATTTTCTCTAAAATACTGTCGATTGAATCAGCTGTTCCCACCTTTGCAATTTGATTTCTGTATTGAATATCCAGATAGGGGTCTCTGATTTGAGTAATCCCGTTCATCATAACACCCTGTCCAACCTTATTATCATTGTTAGAACTGCCGTAGCTGGCACCAACAGGGTTTATACTTGAAAGGTCTAGCCTCTGCCTTGTGTATCCTGTCGTATTTACGTTTGAAATATTCTGGCCAGCAACATCAATTGCTCTCTGCGTTGCACTTAAAGCAAGCTGAGCCATTGTAAATCCGGCAAATGTCGAACGAATCATTATATTCTCCTTTCTGAAATCAAACCTTTTGATTTGTCATATGTTTTAGCCCATCGGACCCGCTTCTTTTACCTGAATAAATATGTCCCTCAGGATCATTAATCACCTTATCAATCTGCCGTAAGTTTACCTGCATAATTACAGTAAGATTTTCATGGATTTCCTGAAACATCTGTACAGCTCTGCTCATCTCATCAAATAATGGAAGAATTTGTTCCTTATCTGTTTCATCCATAGTTTCTAGAATTTGTTGAAAACTCATTCCACCATATCCATTTGCTTCTTGAATTCTATCTTTTTCCTTTTCCAGACCTCTAAGCTGCATAACAGATGCCTGTTCCTTAATCATCAAACTTTCCAGTTCAGCCATATGCTGTGCTCTGGCTGCCTCAAGCATTTTGCTCTCAATACCAGTCAGTTCCTGAAACAAAAGAATAAGCCTGCGAATTATGTCCTGAAATTCCTGCATCTCTTTATTCTCCCTTTTGTAATAATATTTTTTCTACTAGTTTGTCTACATCGACCTGATATGACCCTTGAGCTATTTGTTGTTTTAAATCTGCTATCTTTTCCTGTGATGCCGGCACACTGACTTCTGACAATATACGTTTTGACAATTCTTCGGTCATCTTTTTCTCCTCAACCTGACGGCTGCTGGATGTAATTAAGATTTCATCAAATTGCCCGCCTTTTCCGCTTTTTGAAACTTCTTTATTCTCGACATTGCCGGATGTAACTGTATTTATATAATGATGTCTCACACTATCAATAGAAATACCCATTAATTCTGCCTCCTTTTATATGACAGTTTACTCTCTTATTATTAAATATCGTCATTTGCCAGTGAATATTAAGTCATCCTTTTCCTATTTTTTCTTTCTTAACTTTTTTATTTTATCCCTTAAATTTATGATTCCAATCCCTTTACGTTTAAAATCAATACGTTTTTTTTCTATATTCTGTATCTTGCTTTTCCCCCATATTGTAATCACAGCCCTTTTATGGCTGAACCAGCAGCCTAGCGCATTAAGTTTAGGCTTATACCAATTTTGTATACGTTCTATTCTTACACCAAAAATTCTTTTACAAATCCTTCTGATATCTTGATTTTTTTGTTGTATCCATAACTTGATCTGCTGTCCCGACATCCTCAATATGCGCACAATCCAGCAAAACAAGAGAAGCCATGAATGTTTCTGGAGAAAGGGGAACATCGTACTCATATATTCCATTTGAGGAAAAATCCATTCCATTCTCTGCTGTCTTCTTTTTCTCTTTAGATCTTTTTTATAAAAATCCGCCACTTCTTTCACAAGTGGAAGTAATCTTTCGCTTTCTTTACGACACTGAACGCCTTTAGTCAGAATGTAACGCTCCATTGAATCAAACAATGTATCCTCTTCAGGAAACAACATACCGCCGAACCAAAAAGCCGCCAGTTTTATTATATATTCTGGAAAATTACCTAAATCCAGATATGTCATTTCTTTATTTATTACTGTCCAGTCCAAGTTTTTATATACGCTTATATAATAAAACCAGATATCCAGAATAGATTGGATTTCCAAATTTCCTCTTGCATAACTTTCCGCCGCACAAGCTATTACATAGACATAAAACTCCTCAGGATCAAATCCATGTATATAACGATAGTCAGTTTCTCTCCTATAATTTTTTACCGGAAGCGAAAAATACTTCTTTATCTTTTTATTCGTAAATGACAGAGCACTCTGAAAAATAATTAAGATTCCAGGAATTTTATAGTATCTCGTTTCACCCTCAATTCTAGACTCCTGTTTTTCAAAATCCAAATATTCCATTGCTTTTGCCAAAACATCTTCTTTACCTTTTTCCACAAGAATTCTCACGAACTTAGTTGCCCTCATATCCCCTTGAGGATAAAAGTGCCGCATACGGTATTCATGGAGTACAATGCTATGAATTTTAAATTGTTCCAGAACACTCAGCACTTCGGGTATTGCAGAAGCAAATCGTTCTTCTCCAAAAACCGCCTGATGAAAACGTTCTTCAAATTTCTTTTTCCATGTAAGCAATTCTTTATCATCGGTGCCCAGAACACCATAGTAGACTACATTAGCAACGCTATGATAATCTGCCAATTTATATAGGCTGCCCCAATTAGGCTGCCTGACCCATTTGGGGATTTCTTCCTGATTAACCAGTGCGCCAAGCAATTCAATCAGGCACTTCACTTCATAACTTCTGATTCTTTTTTCGCTCATTCAGCACTCTTTTCTCCTCAAATATATCCATTGCTTTTGAATTGTATATACCATGCTTTTCATCCAGAACCTTCGTTCCTGCCACAAGTGTTATTACGCGCTTCTTCATAATGGTAACAAGTTCTCGGGAATGACTGGCAACAACCATTGTAACACCCAGACGATTCAATTCATCCAGCAAACATATTAAATCCCATGAAGCATCTGGATCAAGATTTGCAGTTGGTTCATCTACAACCAAGATTTTAGGGTTTATCACAAGTGCTCTTGCCAGCAGCACTCGTGCCGCCTCTCCCACAGATAATTCATGAGGAAATGCCGATGCACGATGTGAAATACCTACCGTACTTAAAGCCTGGCTTACTCTTTTTTTAATTATGCCCGCTGGTTGCTCTGTGGCATACATTGCCAGACTCACATTATCAAATGCAGTCCTATCATCAAGGAGTCCCAGTTCCCGCTCCATAATTCCAAATTGTCTTCGAAAATAAGGTCTCTTATAATCAGGGAGTTTTCCTGTATCTATCCCTCTAACCAGTATATCCCCCGATGTAGGTGATATCTGGCTGCTTAGAAGCTTTAGAAGAGTGCTTTTTCCAGAACCACTGCGACCTACTACAAATACAAATTCTCCTTTTTCAACTTCAAAAGATACATTTTCAAGGGCAATAACATCTTTATTAAAAATTTTTGTGACATTTTTAAACTCTATTTCCTTCATGATATAACTCTTTCTTCCCTCTATATGAACTTATCTTTTCCCTTTCAAATCCGATAATATGATATATATGCTTTTACAGATTGAAAGGAGGGTCCTATGAAATGCGCTAAACCGGTTTTTATTGTGTTTTTTATAATATCTATGATTTTGTTACTCTTTTTCGTTTCCACCCCTTGGAATATCTTATCTAAAGATAAAGAAATCCTTGTCAACGCCCAAGCATCCCCTCAGCAAGATGATAAATCTTCACCAGTCATCGATGAGTCTAATATAGATTATAAAAAAGAAGACACACCGAAAGGTTACACTATCCCCATCATTCAATATAGTCAGAAAGACCCTGCATGGGGCAATTATCTTTATGGAGGTATGGATCCTATGGCTACTCATGGTTGTGGACCTACGGCTCTTTCCATCGTCGTAAGTTCTCTATCAGATACAAAGATAACCCCTGTAGATGCTGCCAATTGGTCCGTTTCAAACGGTTGTTATTCCCCGGATAATGGGTCTGTACACCGTTTGATACCTGCCGGATCCCAAAACTACGGCCTTCGCGTTGAAAAGTTATCTGCACTTACACCGGATACTTTTCGTTTAGCTCTGTCCTTTGATAAACTTTTAGTACTGCTCATGGGTCCCGGAGACTTTTCGGATTCCGGACATTTTATTGTCGCCTATGGGTATGACGAAAATGGTTCTATTTTAGTTGCAGATCCTGCGAGTCAAGAGCGTTCAAACCAACACTGGCCGGCCGATATGCTAATAAATCAACTTAGCGTATATGCACAGGATGGTGGCCCGGTATGGGCTGTATCCAAACCATAGAAAAAAGCCTTCGAAATTACAGCCTGCATTGTAATCCCGAAGGTTTTTATCATTAACGATAATAAGAGTCACTACCTGCAAGACGGCGGCTTAATACTCTGTCTATTTGAATAGTCTGCATCCAGATACGTTTCGTTGCCTGTACTGTATCTGCAATCTGTTTCCACATGATTTGCTCTGCCTCATCCACAATATCCGCTGGTGCTGTTCCACTCAATACTACATGTATATTTTCCTGTATATCTTCAGGTGCCCCTGAGAAAAGGCGTTGTATACGAACATCACTTCCACTGATTTTTTCCAGTTCCTTTCCCCTCATTTCAAGCACCATATTTGTGACTAACTTATCATCGCTTGAAAGACCCTCTCCCAGCTCCTTTGTAAGTCTGAGCACTTCATCCATATAACAATATTTTTTTTGCACTTCAGTTCTGATTACTGTTAATAATTCACTGATGTATTCATCTATCATATTGTTTTCTCCGCTATTGCAAAAGCTTCTCTTAATTCTTTGACCAAAGGCTGTAACTCACTTATGATTGTTTTATTTCTCCCCGCCTGAAGCCGGCTCAGTTCATAGATAAAAAAATCATACATATTACTTAGTTGAGCACTGATTTCATAATTGTGATTCAAGGTATCTTTGAGATGATTAACAATTTCTGTTGCCCGGCCCACAGATTGCTCAAAGAGTTCAAAGTTTTTTGTTTCCAATGCCAGTTCCGCTCGTTTCAAGCGCTTTAGCAGTTCATCATAAAGTAATAGCAGCAGTTCACCCTGTGTCATGGTCATAATAGACTGCTCTTTATATTGTTGATATCCATTTCCGTTCATTTTTCATCCTGCTTTCCACTTATGAGCTGAACATAGAACTCAAATAGCTGCTCTGCGAGTTCATCTGAGATATCAATGTTTCCAATGATGAAAACTGAGAAATATACCGATCTTGCTCTGTTGATAACTTATCTTTTAACCGGTCTATATAATCTTTGATATCATCAATCTGGGTTTGTATGCCATTTTTCAATACAGTAGTAGGCGCATAACTAGAACCCGCGCGTTCAACTAAAATACCCTTTGTCGCTCCCGTCATAGATGCATATCGATCCATAATTGTTTTCATGGATGTCATCAATCCACCTGAAGTTGTTGTCCCATCACTGTTTTTCGTTGCTGATGCTGTAAACGCTTCCTTAACTGCATCAGGATCTGTACTAAGCGCAGTCTTAAATTTCTCTTCATCAAATACAAGCTTACCATTATCTGAGTAGTTTGTAGAAGTTGTAATACCCATCTTTTCAAACGTAGTCCTTAAACTTGTAGGAATAATGAAACGCAGACTATCAGCAAGACCTCTTAAATCATTGTCATTGAACAAAAGACCTTTTTTCGCTTCCGTCTCCCACTTTTCAATCTGAGTTTCTGACATTTCTTCTTTTTGTTCATCTGTAAGCGGGGTATAATCTCTGTCTGGTTTTTGATTGACCTCGCTATTAATTAACTTTAAAGCCTCATTATAAGACTCTATCATCTCTTTCACAACTTTGGCCGTTGCATCTGTATCTACCTGAGCATCGAATTTAACCGCTTCCGTATCAGCTACATAAGTGCCGCCTTCATAACCAAACGTTCCTTTTACCGTAATATTCAGTCCATCCACGGATATGGTATTGCTTCCTCTTGTAATTTCCATAGGACTGTTGGAACCTGCATATTGTACAAGAATTACCGCATCTTTTCCCTCTTGAATGGTGTTATCGGTACCAAACAGAGCATCTGCCACTGATCCTGATAATTCAATTTTACCACTTGCTCCCTGCTCAGTTGACTGCACGATAAATTTGTCTGAATTAGACTGGTAGCTGACTTTAATTCCAAGTTCTTTTGAATTATTTATTGCATTAATAATATCATTAACAGAGCTAGTCCAATCTAATCCCAAGCTAGTCAAATTCACCTCTTGATCTCCATTACTAATCTTCAGTTCTCCAGACGTGGGTGCACTTGATCCTGCTAATAAACCGGAGTCCTTAATACTTGCTGATAGATTCAGGCGGTTTGATTCCCCACCATTTATACCAAATATCCCTGTACTCCCTAAAATCCCCCTGTCAGCTGCTGTAATGGCCAGTGTTGAGCTTACATCTTCTGTTCCGCCAGGTGTTACAGTCGTAAAAGAAAGACTTCCCTTAGTAGCATCGGCAGTAAGATCAACACGTATTCTGTCTTTACCAAAAGCTTCATTTAATTTGGTCTGCAAATCTTCTTTGACTTTTGCAAGGGTAGATGAGTCGTCATAATCACCCAGTGTAATCCATTTTACTGTTCCATTGTAAGAAAAACTAATTTCCTTACCACTAAGTTCTTTAGCAAGTGTCGAAGTCTGAGTAATTTGAGCATCATTTTGGGCGGTTAGACCTTCAGCTGTTATAGTTATCTGACTTGCAGTAAGTTGTTCAAATTTTTGACCTTCATTAATAAACCCAAGGTCAGTAAGAAGATCTCCAGTACTTCCTGATATAGCCAGTGTGTTGCCCGTATCGTCATCTGTATTCATAAATTTCATTTTGTTACCATCTAGCGCTACTTCCATCACATCTGCCAGGGTTTTTCCTGACCCAACAGATACATTCTCCAATGCTTTATTGATAGAATCCTTGGTAGCCTCCAATGAACTGTAGTCATAACTGCTGTTTAAAGACACCGCATATGTCTTAGTACCATAGGTAACAAAAAAAGATTCTCCTGAAACTACATCTGCTTCATAAGAATTACTCAGATTATAAGCAATCTCTCCTGTATTTAGCTTTTGATCTGAAACAGCACTGTTTGAAGACAGCTGTGCTGTCTGAGCAAGACTTTTTACTCCTAAAACAGAAATAGTTTCTGCTGATAGCCCACTTCCGCTTACAGAAAGGTATTTGCTGTTTTCACCGGAAGCCGTTACCTGATTCCGAGAAAATAGTTTACTGGACGTCAGGTTTGAAGAAGATGAATATGAGGTGTATTGAGTGGAGAACTCATATAATTTTGATGTTATACTCTGCATAGCAGTCTGTTGCCACTGAAGACTCTGTACCTTCTGATTTTGAGCCGCAATTTTACTTCTTGTACCATATGTCATACTTTCGATCAGAGAGTCACGGTCTAATCCACTGGCCAATCCGCCATACCCTCTGAGAGAACTTGCTGAACTTAAACTGGATGATGTGCTGCTTGTTAATCCGCCAATTGATGCCATAATATCACTCCTTACTTTATCAAAATGTAAAATTTATAATTTCATATAACTAAATATCGGCACATCTCTATTAAATATTAAGTAGTTAATCTCTGTTATGGTGAGGAGACTCATTGACACGAATACATGCCTTTGTTATTTCTACAGTAATCTGTCCCGCAAATTTATTCGAATAAAAGTTAATAAGTGGTGACACGGTTTCTTTATTGACCACTACATACTTACCCGGCAGCTTAGTCAATGCAATAGCCATTACATCCGCTCTGCAGCGTGAGCACATACATACGCCGAACTGCTCCATATAATGACCAACCTTTTCCTCAACAAGTTTTTCCATTACATTTATAAATACAAAAGACTTTGCAAATTCAGTATCGTCACATTCAGGTTCATTTTTTTTCGTTTCTGTATCCGCATCGGCAGAAGCTTCTTCTTGTTGTTCTTCTTGTTGTTCTTCTTGCATTGTATTCTCTTCAGTATTTAGTTCCTGTGGTTGAGTTTCTTCATTAGCAACGCCAGAATCCGGCGCATTGACCGTTGATGCATTAGAATCAATAACTGCCTCAGCAACGGATTCTTCAGGAATAATTTCATCCCCGTGTTCCTCTTCTTCCAATTCAGACTCCAAAGATTTTTTTATGGTATCTGCAAGCTGTGCTTCTTCATCCACCGGATCAATAACCGATACTGTACTCTCGGGATCCACCGGAGGCTGTGCACTTGAATCCCGATTCTTTTTATTATCCTTTTTCTCATCTCCGCCTGCCAGAAGATTCAATACGTGATCTGTTTTGTTCGTTCTTTTTGCCATCTTGCCACCCCTCTATGCGCCTTTACACATCTTCTGAACTGCCTCTTCCACGAATTCTTTGTAGTCTATTGTTGGATTTGCCCTGGGGGCATACTCAAAAATACTCAACCCATGGGCAGGTGCTTCTGCAGCAGAAACACCATTTCGGATTTTTGCTTCAAACACTTTAGTTCCAATCTGCCCAGCTACTGTTTGCGCCATCTCAAGCACTTCTCTCGACAGCTTTGTTCTTTTATTAAATTTTGTCATTAGAATCCCCATAACCTGTAGATCAGGATTCAGAGAACTCTGTACTCCTTCGATTGTTTCTTTGAGCTGAACAAGTCCAACAAGACTTAGTATTTCAGCCGCCATCGGTATAACAAGATAATCAGCTGCAGCATAGCCATTTACCGTTAAAATATTTAAAGCAGGAGGGGTATCAATAACAATATAATCGTAATCAGCTTCGACCTCTTCCAATATTTTTTTAAGGCGAAGCTGTCTGTCACTTCCTGTAAGAAAAAGTTCTGCCTCACTCAGAAGAATATTAGATGTCAAAATATCAACATAATCTTCGGTGTGCCGGATTGCCTCTTTGACAGATATTTCTCCCTTCAGCACTTCGTACATTGTATGTTCCTTCTCAATATCCAGACCAAGGCTGAACCCTAAATTTCCCTGGGAATCCAAATCTACCGCCAAAACCCGATTTCCCTTATTGTATAGTCCAACAGCAAGGGCTGCCGAAGAGGTTGTCTTACCAACACCACCCTTTTGATTTGTTAATACTATTGTTACTGCCACTTTCATACCTCCACTTTTATATCATCTTTATCTTAGTACATCTTCCAGATGTTCCGTACTTTCTTCTTTTTCAGAAAACAGGGGCTTTTCCCCTTTTCTTACGTATTCTGTCGTCAATGTCTTCCATATTGAATTTACATTTTCAACACAATCAATATAAATTTGTGCTAAAAGATAAGTAGGAACGCCTAGTTCCTCTGCTAAAGATTTGCTTGCTTTCCAATCCGCCCGTTCATAGGCAAGAACTAGTTTGAAAATATTCCCAACAATACCGTTTCCGCTGATCAAAGCCTCTTTTGCATCTGAATTTAAGGGAATTTTCTCCAGTATTTCTTCAATGGGGGCATCTACCATGTATTCCATAGTTGAAAACATTCCCATCATATATGCTTCACTGTTTGTAATCGGACATTTTTTCACGTAGTTAACAAGCTCAGAGGCAAACTTAGCTCTTAAAAATGAAATTTTTAAAAGCTCTTCAGATGCAGGATTGCCCATATCCTGTCTGAAGCTCAGCATATACACCCATTGCCTTAACTGTCCGATACCAAGTGTTACCAGTGCCTGTCTAATTGAAGATGTTCTTCTTCTGAGTGCAAAATAAGCAGAGTTTACCAGCTTTAACAATGTAAAGGTAAGCCCTGCATCACGGCTTACAATCTGTTCAATCTCAGCAACATCTGGTTCGGGTTTTGATACTTCTACCAGAAGCTGAAAGAAATTACCTTTCATATAGGATACCTTATCCACTTTAGTAACAAGCGTACGGGCAATATAATTTCCCTCCAAATAATCAACGCCTAAACCAACAGCATATTGATAAATTTCTTTAGAGTCGATGTTGGTCGCAATACATTGTTTATTAATCCCTTTTGCCATGGCAATAATATTTTTTACTGTATTCCGCTCTTTTTCATCTTCAAATAATTCTTTTCTGTGCATATTCAGCCTTATATAGCTTACATCATCCAGCATATCCAGATACCTCAATGAAAATTGAAAATCACTTACTGCAAATTGGTATCCAGCATTACGGTACTTCTTTATGATGGGCTTTGCCAGGGGATTTACCACAAGATTATCATCAATTTGTATGACTACCTTGTCAGGTTGAAACATTTTGGGCGTGTTTCTAAACAAGAGAGATGGGGTAAATGTAATGAACATTCTCTTGTCACTTACAAATTTGTTGCTGTTGCTCATCAGAAAATTAGAAATAATATCTGCTGCTGACGTTTCCGTCTGATCGTAAAGATTATCACCGCTTCCCTGAAACAATAATTCGTAACCAATCACCTTTCCCGTAAGCGTTTCTTTGATAGCCCGCCTAACTACACATCTGTCCATTTATGCGTTTCCTCTCCGCAGTAGGTCATCTATAACAGCCACTAAATGTCCTATATCTGGTTTTGACAACTGCTCATCAGCTCCAAGTTCTTTTCCTTTTACTTCCATTTCAGGTGTGATTAATGAAGAAAAAATAATCAAAGGGATTTTTCTCAGCTCAGCATCAGATTTCACCAGCTTTGTTAGTCTATGACCATCCATCTGAGGCATCTCGATATCGGTAATAATTAAATCAATTTTTCCATCTGCATTATTTTCTTTAATTGAGGTAAGATAATCCCATGCCTCTTTACCATTATTAAATTTAAACGTATTAGTATAACCCGCTTTGTGCAGAGAAGATTCAATCATTCTGGTCAGCAAAATAGAATCCTCTGCCAGCAATATAGAATACTGGTTTCTTTCCGTACCTTTATATCCTTGTACTTCATTCATCTGTATTCCTGTCTCCGGGGCAATATCGGCAACAATTTTTTCAAAATCCAATATAGTTACAAGATCTTTTCCACACTGTGCAATACCGGTGGCAAGGCCTTCTTCGCCTCCCTTACTCAGTGTTTTATCTGGTTTTTGTATATCTGTCCAGGATATTCTTTGAATTCCTTCCACTGTATGGACACGAAATGCAATATGCATTTTATTAAAATTGGTTATCATAAATAAATCTTTATCTTCCGGCGCTGTTTTCTCCCCTGTCAGATAATAAGGCAAATCAACCACAGTAAGCATGATATCTCTGGGTTTAAAAATCCCTTCCACTGATTCATGTGAATGGGGAATTGGCTTCACCTTATCGGACATCATTATCTCCCGTACCTTTGCCACATTTATTCCATACAACTCATTATATATTGTGAATTCCATAATCTCAATTTCGTTTGTACCTGATTCCAGCAGAATTTCTGTCTTTGCCATTTGCCTGCTCCTCACTTTCTTTCTTAAATGTCAGTTTATTATAGAATTTGACTGTATATGTTACATCACAATATCCGGTCTTCCATAAGTACGTATTGTCACGGTTCCTGTTTCAGCAGCAATATACATTGTTCTTGCATAATTGCTACCCACTTCTTCTCTCGACACACGAATCTGTTCCCTAAGAAGAATGTCTTTCACGCTTTCAATGTTTTTCTGCCCTATATTTGCTATAGAACTGTTTCCCAACACCTCAAACATTTTTGCTCCGCCAGCTATTTTACATACATATCTGCTCTTCATTCCACCAAACACAGACATCCTTCGCAGTGTCTCCTTAATTCCAGTGTCTGCAAATTTATAAATCTGTGCATCAGCGGAACCCGAGGACTTGGGCAGCATTATATGTAAAAGAGCTGTCAGTTTAATCATAGGATCATAAAGACTTATGCCTATACATGAGCCAAGTGCATAGGTAATTAAAGTCCCCTCCTGGCGCACTATTTTCATATCTGCAATTCCAACTGTTGTATCTTTATTCATGCCCTGCCACCAACTTTGTAATTAACTTATTTAAAGACCGGATATCCGGAAGCATCAGGAGACTACTGTCCAATTGGTGCTTGTCTAAAATGAACTTTCCAGATATGATCATAATTTTATCTGTTTCATAACCAAGTTCTATCATAGGAACACTGAGAATTCCACCCAGCATATTAATGGAGATTGCAGGTACAGATAAATCGATTTCCATTCCCGCAAGACCTGACAGCGCATTTACATAAGATGAAATCATAATATTCCCCACCTCGGTAAGAGCAGAAATCTCCAGCTCATCCAGATCAGAATAATTAGATACAGATTTTCCAAGCATTGTCTGTAATACTGCATTGATAAAATCCATTTTTAACAAAAACAACATAATTCCATCCATATCACCAGACATTTGTACCAGTATAGCAGCTACTGGTTCTTCCGGATTTCCCAGCATCGTTACCGCTTCATTAAATCCTGCGATTTTCACATCAGGAAGTTTAATTCTCACTTTTGCAGACAAAAGTTCTGAAACCGCTGTCGCTGCATTTCCGGTTCCAATGCTTCCAACCTCCCGGATTACATCCAATGCAAGTTCTCCTATATCATCATAATTTTTTATTTCCATCGTATCTGCGCCTTCCTCTATGTTATTATGATCGTAAACTATTCACCGTCTGTTCTACTTCATCAGAAGTCTGAACCATTTTCAGCATTAACGAATATGCTCTAGATGCCTCTATCGTCTTAGACATTTCATCAGCCATATCTACATTAGACATTTCCAGATAACCTTTCTGGAGCTTGGCATCATTGCTTAAAACAGGTGCTCCATTTTTTGCAAGTGGCTGGAATTCATTCATTCCAGTACTCTGCATTCCATCCGTATTTTGAAATGTATAAATACCGGGACTTCCCTGTATAGTCCCATTTGTAAAGCGAATCGGATTCCTTGCTTCATCCAGAACAAGTTTGCCCGAATCGGATACCAGATAAAATCCATCCTGCCGCCTGGAAAGTGAAAAGTGACCATTTCTTGTATAAGATAATTCTCCACTTGCAGTATCTCGCAGCATAAAAAATCCCTCACCTGATATTGCATAATCATGTTCTCCTTCTGCGGTTTGCAGACCTGCGGCATCAAAATTTGTATTTGTATGATTTAATGCTGCCCCCGCCCCTGCAGTGAGTTGTGTATTCTCATTCTCTGGTGCACGCATATTGTAGTGCATTAACTCAAGAAAAACAGAAGTTTTTGACTTATAACCTGTTGTATTAACATTTGCGATATTATTGGATATCACATTCATTCTTTCCTGCTGCGTCATGGCACCTCGTGCCGCTGTATAAAATGAAGTATCCATGCTATTCCTCCTATACCGGTCCTAATTGAGATACAATTTTTCCGGTTAATTGATCATACATCTTAAGAATCTGGGCATTACTTTGCAAAATTCTTTGACTGCTCATCATAGCCGTCATTTCCTTTACTGAATCTACATTTGAAAACTCCAGAGCCTTTTGCACAATACTGGCATTAACGGCAGTACCCTGTCCATTCGCTGTAAAAGTACCGTCTGCCCCTCTTGTCAGCTGCTCCTCTTTGTTTTGAAAGTCTACAATAGACAATTTCCCCAGTAAAGTATTTCCCTCTTCAGTATAGATGTTTCCTGAAGAATCAGCAACAATTTTATCTGTTCCAAGACGAATTGGACCATTTGTCCCAAGAACCCTTCCCACTCCTTGTAAACATAAATAGCCTGCATCATCAAGAGAGAAAGAACCATTTCTTGTATATACAGTCCCCTCTGTTCCCTGTACTGAAAAAAATCCTTCCGAATTTAGTGCAAAGTCAAGATTGCTTGTGGTGTTTTCATATCCAGTATTTGAATAATCTGTATAATTACGATCTGCTGTGACAATGCGATTCATATAACCAATCGGAGTGGCATTGCTTTTATCTTTATTGCCACTTCTGTAAATGAGTTCTTCCTGGAAAGTTTTCGCTGCCAGCTGCTCACTCTTATATCCTGTTGTAGAAACGTTTGCCATATTGTTACTGATGACATTAAGATTTCTGGTCTGGGTCAGCATCCCTGATGCCAAATTATAAAATCCCTGAAACATTTTATACCTCCCTCTTTTCACTCTCATTTATTTTTTCTATGTATTCTCTGAGTTTTCCTATAGCGCCAGCATGTATTTGCGATACTCTGGGCTCACTTACATTCATTATCGACGCAATCTGCTTCATATTTAACTCTTCTACATAATATAACGAAATTACCTGCTGCTCTTTTTCTTTTAAAGACTTCACTGCATCTGCTAACGTGTTTTTAAATTCCTGTTCCAGATAATTTTCTTCCGGCTGTTCTTGTTTTTTATCCGAAGGAATTTGAACTGTTCTATATCTTTCTCCAGTCTCTTCTAAAATCATATCCAGAGATAAAATGGATGACAAATTCATTTTCCCCATAATACTTTGTATTTTCCCTGGTTCCATTTGGACACTGAGAGCCAGTTCTTCAGCGTTAGGAGTTCTTCCATTTTCTGCATAAAATCTTGCAGATGCATCACTGACCTCCCTTAGATTTTTCCGTACTGAACGTGGAACCCAGTCTTGTTTTCTGGCAATGTCAATAATCATTCCTCTGATTCTTCTTGATGCATAGGTCTCAAACTTGGCATTTTTTCCCGCATCATACTTGTCAATTGCCGTCATCAACATAAGAACACCCTCGTTTACAATATCCTCCATCTGTGTAAATCCTACATAAACATCTCTCATTTGTATAGCAATACTCTTTACTATGTAAAGATATCTAAGGGCAAGTTCTTTCTTAATGTCAAGTTCACCTGTATTTTGATAAAGCGAAAGAAGTTCTTCATTTGTATTGTCCACCAGCATCCGGCTTTTTTCTTTGGTTTCTTCCATGCCTGTTCCCTTCTCTATCCCTTTATTCCTGTTTGATATTTCCAATCGCCTGTATCTGTACGTTATCCGATATCTCGTTAAATGCCAGTACATGCACTGATGGGTAGAACTGCTCCAGCATCTGATATAAATATACCCTTATGACCTGACTGGTAAGAATAATAATATCCTGCGACAATTCTTGAAATTTTTTAATTTCTTCTCCAACTTGAGATAATATGCTCTGCATGGTTTCTGGATTAATCGCGAGATAAGCTCCCTGATCACCTTTTGATAGGCATTTCACAAGCATTTTTTCAAGTTCGGCATCAAGCGTAACTACCCGCATCTGTCCACCTACACAAAATTTTCTTGTAATGGTTCTCTTTAGCGCCGTCCGGATCCGCTCAGTTATCTTAAGAATATCTTCCCCCGGTACACTTGTATTTGCGATTGTTTCCAGAATGGTTTCCATTGCCTTTATTGGAATTCCTTCTTTCAGCAGATTAACAAGTATTTTTTGAAAATTACCAAGTGACATTAAATTGGGGATGACTTCATCAACCAAGTCAGGTACCGTTTTCTTTAGGTTATCAAGCAGTTGATTCACTTCCTGACGATTCAGCATTTCATAAGCATGTTGCTTAATTGTTTCCGAAAGATGCGTAATCATCACTGAAAGTGGATCAATAACTGTATAACCATATATCTCTGCCATTTCCTTATTTTCAGGTAAGATCCACTTGCTTGGAATTCCATATGCCGGTTCAATTGTTTCAATCCCATCAATTTTTCCTGAAGGACTTGAAGGTTCAAGCGCAAGATAGTGATCCACAAGTATCTCACCCTTAGCAACTTCCTCGCCTCTTATTTTTATAATATACTGATTCGTGTTTAGACTTGAACTGTCTCTCAACCTCACTGATGGAATAACAAAACCCATGTCCTGCGCATATTGTCTTCGGAAGATTACAATACGATTAATCATCTTCCCTCCGCTTGATTCGTCCACCAGCGGTATAAGACTATATCCAAACTCCATTTCAATTGGTTCCACTTCTATCAGCGAATAAATATTATTAATGTCTTTGTAATACTCTTCCTCTGATACCGGGGCAGCCTGATTATCTGTTGCCAGTTCAGTCTCCTGTTCTGCAAGTACCGCAGTTGCTTCCATTTTCTGACTAAGCCTGTAGCCGCCGATAAGGAAAACTGCTGCAAGCAATCCCATCTGAATTTTAGGCATTCCGGGTACCATCATCAATACCAAAAGAACACCGCCTGTCATCATAATGGCTCTGGGCTGAGCAAGAAACTGCTTAGATACATCCTCATTCAGACTTCCTTCGGATACAGCCCTAGTTACAATCATACCTGTAGATGTGGAAATTAGAAGTGCCGGAATCTGAGATACCAGTCCATCTCCTACAGTTGCAATAGAATACACAGAAAGTGCCTGTGAAAGTTCCATCCCTGACATTACAATTCCGATAGTGAAACCACCAATTAAATTTATGGCAGTAATAATCATAGCCATAATGGCATCACCTTTGACAATTTTGGTTGCACCATCCATAGCACCGTAAAAATCAGCTTCTCTTTGTATCTTGCTTCTTCTGGTTCTGGCGTCCTGCTCAGTAATTAATCCAGAACTTAAATCTGCATCAATTGCCATCTGTTTTCCTGGCATAGCATCCAGTGTAAATCTAGCTGCAACCTCCGCCACTCGTTCAGAACCCTTCGTAATTACGATAAATTGAACCAGAACGATAATGAAGAAGATGATAAAACCAACTACTATATTTCCTTGAAGGACAAAACTACCAAATGCATGGATAACCTGTCCGGCCTCCCCTTGCTTTGTCAAAATATTTCTTGTTGAAGAAACATTTATCCCCAATCTAAATAGAGTAGTAATCAGCAAAAGTGAAGGAAATATAGAAAATTCCAATGGTTCTCTTATGTTCATACTGATTAGAAGAATAATCATAGACAGAGCTATATTTATAATAATCATGACATCCAGTACAAATGGAGGCATGGGAATTATCAAGAGTAGGACAATGACTATTACAAATATAGCCACTGAGTTATTTAACAACCGCTTCATGCTTTACCTCATTTTCTTGTTCATTTTATATACAAACACCAATATTTCAGCAACTGCGCCGTAATATTCCATTGGTATTTCATGGTTTAATTCTGTCTGCCCGTATAGTCCTCTTGCCAAAGGTACGTTCTCAATTACTGCAACATTGTGTTCTTCCCCTGTTCTCACAATACGAAGAGCAAGTTCGTCCTGCCCCTTTGCCACAACTATGGGTGCACTGTGTTTATCTATATCATAGGATAGAGCAACTGCAAAATGAGTAGGATTTCGAATGATTACATCTGCTGTAGGTACCGCCTGCATCATTCTCATTCGTGCCCTCTGCTTCTGCAAATCACGTATCCGACCTTTTATCTCCGGATTTCCCTCTGTCTGTTTAAACTCTTCTTTTACTTCCTGTTTAGACATTTTAATCTTACGTTCATAATCCCAGCGCTGGAACATATAGTCAAAAAGTGCAATGAGTGCAAATACCATAGAAACTCTTGTGATCATAGTCATAAGCATATCAAACATATAAATAGCAGAACCTGCGATGGACATATCCATTGTCCGCATTATGGTTTCTGCATCAGCTTTTAACAGATTATATAAAATTGCAATAAGTACAATAACTTTCAGAATGTTTTTTACAAGTTCTATAACATTTTTCAACGAAAAAAGTTTCTTTATTCCCTGTAGGGGGCTTATCCGATTAAACTTCGGATAAAAATTCTTTGCTGTAAAAATAAATCTGGTCTGAATCCCATGTGTAATTACCCCAAGTACCATGCAGATAAAAGCAAACGGCAGTACTGTTTTTGCAGCCGCTATCATGAATTCACGCCCGTATTCTCCAACATTGTTTTGATTTAATTCGTTAACACTTCCTGCAAGATCAATAAAATGTTTCATAAACTGAACCACAGTATCGTAGAGATAAGGAAATATTTTTTTCAAGGCGTAAAAGCTGATAAAAACAAACACAATATTAGATACATCAGTGCTTTTAAATATATTACCTTCTTTTCTTTCATCACGCCTTTTTTTGGGAGTGGCTTTTTCTGTTTTTGAATCCGCAGCCAAGTACTATCCCCCCTTTAAGAGCCTGCCAGCCTAAGTATATCCTGAATTGTTTGTATCATATCTGTAATTATACGTCCCAGAAAATCTCCTACTGGTGAAATCATAAAGACCATCATAATAATTCCCAAAACTACCCTGAGCTGGATACTTATCACAAAAAGGTTTATTTGTGGAATAATCCGCATTAAAAGTCCTGTTGCAATTTCCATTAAAAATTCAAATGCTATTATCGGAAATGCAAGTTTAACTGCCAACACTATACATTCCATAAATATATTCAACATAGACTGTGCTGCATCCGTTCCCAGCAAAACACCTCCATAAGGCACAACATTTCCTGACTCTGCAAGTATTTTTATCAACGCCAGATGCCCGTCAACTGCAAAAAATAATAAAAGATAATAAATCTGCAGTATATTTCCGGTCATCGCCACCTGTGTTCCATTTTGTGAGTCATAAACCGTGGACATAGACAGACCCATTTGAAAATCAATAACCGCTCCCCCATAGGTTAGAACCATATCAAAAAGCTGCATGACAAATCCTACCAAATATCCCAGTGCAAATTCCTTTAAAAGCAATACACCATATACAATAGGTAATGAGACATCTATATCGGGGGCTGTTGCAGAAGGATATACTCCGATAGCAAGTACGAAAACCATTCCTGCTTTAAATACTGCTGGTATATTTTTTCTGCCGAGGACTGGGTTTAAAAAAACAAAACCTGACATCCTCATTAAAATCAATGTAAATAACATAAACTCCGGTGTACCCGTCAAAGACATGATATTCCCCCTAACTGGCAATCAGAAGAAATATCTGCTGAGTAAACTCCTGTAGTGATTTCAGCATACTATCTCCCATTACAACAAGAAGTACACCAATAACAATGAGTTTCGGTACAAATGTCAGTGTCTGTTCATGAATTTGTGTTGCCGCTTGAATAATTGAAATAACAATTCCAACAACCATGCTAATCACTAGTATAGGTCCGCCTAATTTTACAGCCATTACAAACAGTTGATACATCAAGTCCATTATTTCTCCGGTAGTCAGCATCTCTATTCCTCCTGTCAGTAATTAAAGCTCTTAACAATAGTTGAAAATAACAATTCCCATCCATTCAGCGTTACAAATAGCAGTAACTTAAACGGCAATGCTATAGTTGCAGGCGGCAGCATTATCATCCCCATAGACATCAGTGTGCTGGATACGATAATATCAATCAGTAGAAATGGAATAAACAAAAGCAGCCCTGCCATAAAACCTCTTTTCAATTCACTGGTCATAAACGATGGAATGATCACTGTTAAAGGCAACTCCTTTGCCTCTATCTTTTCATCTACTCCTGCCATTTCAATGAACATATTCAGACTGCTGTTTTCCGTCTGCTTGAGCATAAACTCTTTTAAAGGTACCTGAGCTTCCTTCAGCGCTTCCTGCTGAGTAATTTCACCATTTTTATAAGGCTGGTATGCATTGGTATTAATGTCCGTTATCACCGGATTCATAATAAACAAGGTCAAAAACAGAGCAATGCCGGTCAATACCATATTGGGAGGTGTCTGCTGTATTCCAAGTGCATTTCTGGTAAATGAAAGTATGATGATGATTCTGACAAAGGAAGTCATCATGATAACAATAGAGGGAAGCAGCATTAAAACTGTCATCATAACAATGATTTCCAGGGAAGGAATTTGATCCCCATTTATATTTATTAAAGAATTTGTATCCATAAGTTTACTTCTTTCTTTTTGCCAGTCTTTCAAACTGCTGTCTAAAATTAAGGGTATCTGTTACATCCCCGCCGTCATTTTCTAATTCTTCTAATTCATCAAACTGATCTAGTATGGTGATTTGCGAGGAAGTCATTCCAAGAAGCAGGTATTTCTTTCCCGCCTGCACGATAGCAATCGTTCCATATTGCCCCACTGGAAGCTGCGATACCATCTTCATATATTGTGTTCTTCCCCCAATTTTCCCCGTCCTGCCTATATGTTTAGAAGAAACATACGCCAGATAGAGAATCACACCAATAATTACCAAATATCCCAGTGCCGTTGTTATACCATCAAACATAACTCTACTCCCTTACTCAAGCAACGCGATTTCATCTTTTAGGATCTCTGTAATCCTGATTCCAAAATTATCATCAACCACAACAACATCACCTTTAGCAATACATTGTCCGTTTACAAATAAATCCACCTGTTCTCCGGCAAGCTTATCTAAAACAACCAATGACCCTTTATTTAAATCCAGAATATCTCTTACCAATTTTTTTGTTCTGCCTATTTCTACTGATATATCTAGTGGTACTCCCATAATCAGTTCCATATTGGCATCATGTTCCTCCTGATCTGTCTGCAAACTTCCTGCATTTGCCAGATTAGGACGAGGGGCTGGATTTACACCTATTCTTTTTGGTGAATGAGTCTGCATTTGCTGCATTTGCTGTAATTGAAGTTGCTGCATTTGCTGCATTTGCTGTTGTTGTGCTTCCATTTGCTGACGCATTATATCCATCATTCCTGCGATAGCTGCAAATCCCTGTGCATCTCCCGCAGAAGTCTGAGGTGATATACCAACATTTTGCGAAGGTATGTTCTGAGGCTGAACTGTTGATGTCTGATTCTGTTCAAAAGTAGTTTCAGGTTCACCTGACTGAACCTGACTAGGAATATTTGCTGGAGGAACCAACTCGTTTTGCCCCAAACGATTTATATCCTGTTCCCTGGGTTTCTCTGCTTGCATCTGTGCTTCGCTCCCTTCAGGTTTTATCTGTTCAGCCTGTATTTCTATGTCTGAATTTTCAGGCTTTACCGGTTCGCTTGCCATATTTTCCTGAATAGGCGTTGAATCAACTTCATCCGCCTCCGCCACAATATCCGGAACTCCGTCAGAAAAGAATCCAGCTACCAGTTCGTGTGCAAGACCTATTGGCATTAAATTCATGAATTCACTTTTCATTTTATCTCCAATTTGAATTGTGAATCCGATGACCGTCATTGCACCTTCTTCTTTAAAATACTTATCTTTAAACTGCTCTGCACTTCCAATCTCAAAAGATTCTGGAGTTGAAATATTTACCGTTCTGCCCAATAATTCCGAAAGCGCTGTTGCTGATGCTCCCATCATAAGGTTCATCACCTCACAAATGGCGCTGATATTCATTTCATTTAACTCAAAATCTTCTTCTGCTATTTCCATGCCCATCAGCATTTCAACAATCGTCCGTACATCATTTCGCTTCAGGAGCATGATGTTGCTGCCTGTAAGACCTTCTATGTAAACGATTTCCACTCCAATAGCCGGCTCCAGATGATTGAACTTAAATTCATCTTCTGTCTGGACCCGAACAACCGGTGTCGTAATATTTACACGTGCATCCAGCATTGTGGAAATAGCTGTTGCCGAGGCCCCGAGGCTGATATTCAGTATCTCACCTATGGCATCTATTTCCATTGAACTTAGTTTCTTGTTGTCCATTCTTTAACTCTCTTTCCGGCAATGCGAAGCCACTTATTATTTTCCTATTTCTAATGCCTTCTGGGCCATCTGTTTTACCGCATTAAATGCAGTGATATTTGCTTCATATGAACGTGTCGCCGCCATGGCATCTGTTGTTTCCTGAACAACGTCCACATTTGGCATCATAACATACCCCTGATCATTGGCATCCGGATGATTTGGATTGTATACAGCCTTTAATTCTGTATCATCATCTACAATTGCAGTGGCCTCAACCCCGCCTTTGGCGGTTGTATTGCCCAATGCTTTATTCAGCACTGTTTTAAAATCATCTTTAGCTTCCAGAACCACCAATTTCCTACGATATGGCGTTCCATCCTCGGTTCTGGTTGTTTCAACGTTTGTGATATTTTCAGCAGCAACATCAAGCCGCAGCCTCTGAGCCGTCATGCCGGTAGCGCTGATATTTAGAGAACTTAAAAAAGACATATGGTTCCCTCCTGACTATTTATCAATTATTTTTGATACTGTATCCAGAATTCTGGTTGGTTTAAAAGGTTTAACGATAAAATCTTTTGCACCCGATTTGATAGCTTCAATGACCATGGTTTCCTGCCCCATAGCAGAACACATTACCACCGTTGCTCCTGCATCAAATTCTTTGATTGCCTTAAGTGCTTCAAGGCCGTCCATATTAGGCATAGTTATATCCATCAATACAAGTTCCGGTTTAACATCCTTATACATCTGCAGAGCCTCAACTCCATCACTGGCTTCACATACGTCCGTATATCCTCCCTTTGAAAGGGTGTCCTTTACCATCATGCGCATAAAAGCCGCATCATCTACTACCATAATCTTTGCCATTTCTTTTTACCTCTTTCTTTGATTATTTAATATATTAACACAACAGAATTATTCTGCTGGTATTGCCACTTCCAGCCGTTCCTCGATTTTAACTGCGGCATTTTTTTTATGTGAGCCGAGTGTTCCCTTAAACCATGGCTGTTCCTCTACATATAAGGTAATATCCATATCTTTGCCTTTGTTCATGTCAATAACATCACCTACTCTGAGACTGCACACATCGTATAAACTCAGCTTTGCTTCGCTTAGTTCCGCCTTCATCTCCAGGGAACCTTTTTTAAGTCTATCCATAATAATTTCCTGACCGTTTGCAATACCTTCATCATAAAGTCCTGCAACATGCTTACGCTTATCAATAATCGAAAAAATATTAGTCAATAAATTGCCAGGAATACAGATTGTTATTCTGCCCTCGGTTTCATTCATTTTTACATTAATAAGAACAATTGCTACAGGCTCCTCCAAGCTTATTTCCTGATATAAACCCGGATTTGTCTCCAGATGTAGTTCTCCCATTCCCACCTTAATGTAATTGTTCCATGCATCTCTGGTCACACCTAATAGATATTGCATCATCTTTTCATACAAAGCACTTTCAATTTCGGTGTAACTATAGGAAGAATCTACGGTATCATCATCCCCTCTTCCTCCAAGTATCCTGTCGATCATATTAATCATCAGCTTTTGACTAACATGAACCAATACTGGTGGAGCTTTAGAATCATCTGGAAGATTTAGAGGCATCACGGTCATAACATCGTTGTCACTCAATGCATTATTAAATTCATGATAACGCTGCTCCTCTACAGAAATAACTTCCATTTCACAGTTTGCTCTAAGGATTCCATTTACTCTTGATGAAGAAAGTCGGGCAAAATTATCATAGATTCCCTTAATTAGTTTCATTTTATCTTTTGTAAATTTTTTCGGACTGGAAAAGTCATACTTTTTCCAGGCTTTTTCTGGTTCCTTTTGCGTTTCAGAAACACTGTTCTTATCCTCACTCATCATGGAATTTAACAATGCGTCTATCTGACTCTGAGATAATACTTCTGCCATACTCTTACTCCTGTAATTTTATATTGCACTGACGTGATATTACTATTCTACATCCTGATACACCTGTTCATAATACTCATCCAGGCTTTGCTCCACTGCTCCTGACTGTGTAATCAGAATTTCAACTCTTCGGTTCTGTGCACGTCCAGCTTCTGTTTCATAAGTATCTATGGGACGAAACTGTCCATACCCTGCACTGACTAATTTTTTAGGTTCAATTACATTCTTTTGTTGAATATATGCGACTACAACTGCTGATCGGCTGGCTGAAAGTACCCGATCACTCACAATCTCATTTTGGATACTAGGATCAGCCTGAGTTGTATGTCCAAGTACCTGTATTTCTTTTACGGAATCCGCCGCAGGAGCAATCGCTGCTGAAAATGATTCCAGCACCTTCTTACCTTCCTCTTTTAAAACATAACTGTCCCCGTCAAAAAACACCCGGTCTTTAAATGTGATGAACTGATAGCCACTGCCCTGAGCAATCTGAATATCCATGGATTCTCCAGAAGAATTGCGGATTTGCATTAGATTATCATACAGTTCCTCAAACTTTTCATCCGAATCAAGTTCATTTCCACCCGGTACGTCATCTGTTCCTGGAGCAGCCTGCCCATCAGTAACAATTTGTGAAACTTCCTGCGCGTCCGGGTTAATGCTCTTAATCAGATTTTTCCACTTTACCTGATCCACAGAGGATATAGAATAGAGTAATACAAAAAAACAAAGCAGCAGTGTTACCATGTCACCATATGTATCCATCCAGCTGGCACTTTCTTCCTGTTTTTTTTCTCTTCGCCTCACTGCGCTCCCCTTTCCGGTAAATTTCTAATAATTTATAGAATTTACAACAATATTACTTTTTCTTTTTCTTTTCTTTTTTTTGTTTACCACCCTCAGCGTTATTTCCTTCACCTGACAGTAGTTTCAACTGATGCTTTTGCCGGAGAGAAGAAGCCAATTTTTCTCTGACAACTTTAGGGTTTTCACCTGCCTGAATGCTCATAACACCTTCTATAATTATTCTTTTATAAAGCACTTCTTCCTCATTACGAATACGGAGTTTCTTAGCGATGGGCATAAATAAAAGATTTGCCATAATACATCCATAAAAAGTGGTAACAAGGGCTGTTGCCATGCTCGCACCCAGCGAATCTGATGATCCCTGAGACAAATCCATACCTTTTAACATGTTAATTAACCCTACCAGTGTACCTATCATACCAAATGCGGGTGCATACTGTGACGCCTTGTCATAAATTGCGACTTCTTCTTCATGTCTTGCAGCCATATTATCTACTTCCATTTCCAGTAATTCTCTGACATTGTCTGCTTCCATAGCATCTACAACAAGCAATATTCCCTGCTTAAAAAAAGGATCCTGTAATTCATTTGCCTTGTCCTCCAGAGCAAGAAGTCCATTTCTACGGGCAATCTGAGCAAATTCTACAATTGTCTCTATTACCGGCTCCGGGTTATACATTTTGCTGGCCGTCAACTTCATCATATGCTTGCCCATATTCTTTAGCATACTGAAAGGAAAACTTGCCAAAACAGAGCAGAACACACCTCCCACAACGATGATTACACTGGGCATATCAATAAAATTACCAATATCCCCTCCGTCCATAATTGCATTAACGATAAAAATAAATCCTGCTATAATACCAATAATTGTAGTAAAATCCATTAATTTAGACCTCCCTGTTCTGTATACTATGGATAGCCTTATTGAACTGAATGATACGTGCAATAATATCATTCTTATGTTCGCTTACAATATGGTATTTTCCGTTCATCATAATAATTTTTGACTCAGGAATAAGTTCTATATATTCAATTTGAATCGGATTTACTAAAATAGGCTCGCCATTTAATTTGGTCAGCTCTATCACGACAGCAATTCCCCCTTTCTGCTTTATGTACAGAGGTTTCCCTCTGTACATATTGTTTTTTAACGTTTCATACTTACTAATTGTTCAAGCATCTCATCGGTGACCGTTATAATTTTTGTGTTTGCCTGATACCCTCTCTGGGTAGTGATCATATTTGCCATCTCTGTTGCCAAATCAACATTTGACATTTCCAGATAGTTACTTAAAATAGAACCTGTTGTTGTTGAAACAGTCTGTACACCCACAACCTGACCTGCATTATCACCTATATTATATAAATATCCCGCTGTCTGTTCCAAACCATTTGGATTTTCTACAGAAGCTACTGCAATTTGTCCAATAGTGATTTTCTGACTGTCTTTTGTGATCGCAGAGATAACACCATCTGTTCCAATCTTATATGATGCTATATTATAGCGCTCTCCTGTTGCTTCGTCTGTCGGTATCTGAATCGGGCGCAGTGTATCTGTATTCCACGTTCCGTCGTCATTCTGTTGAAAACCATAAATATAATTACCAGAATTGTCTACAAGGTACCCATTATTATCTACCGTAAATATTCCCACTCTGGATAGGCTCATATTGTTATCTGCAAGTGCATTTGCGGGTATTCCGGGTTCTCCGTCAACAGTATTCCCTGTCATTCCTCCAACAATAAAAAATCCGGTTCCGTCGATCATACAATTCATTGAATCACCGGTATACCCCCAGCTTCCTGTTGTAAAGTTTGTAGAAATAGATCCCATATTTACACCAAATCCAAGTTGGGAACTGTTTACACCACCTGTACCTCCGGTTTCTGTATTACCACCGGTACTATTTGTCAGATTCTGATACATGGCATCCTGAAAATTGGCTGTTCTGCTTTTATATCCCCAAGTATTTACATTGGCAATATTGTTACTTATTACATCCATTTTGTTTTGATGTGAACGTAAGCCTGCAATTGCTGCATACATTGATTTAACCATACTTTTGTACCTTCTTTCTTTTTATCCTCTGCCATTATTGCGTATGCCATTCTCGCATACACACAGCCTCCAAATATGGTCCGGCTACATTAAAACGGCACTATCAATATTCGTAAAAATATTTTCTTTCATTTCTTGTGAATTCATCATTGTAACCACCACATTATTGGGAATATTCACAATGAATGCATTTTGGTCTCCTATGATCACCACATCTTTTGCTCCCTTTTCTTTCGCTTTGTCCACAGCCTCATTAAGATTTTGAACAAGTGAATCTGTCATTTGAATACCTCGCTGACTAATTCTGGCTGATGCGTGTTTGGAAAATTGAACGCCCTCAGCTGATGCCTTTTCCTTAAGTACTGTAGAAAATACATCTCCTGTTTTCTGTGTAGATACTGTCTCATGCTTCAGCCTTAACTGCTGAATGCTAGACAGTCCCTGCATTTGAGTCATCGGTCTGCGCCCCACTTTCTGTTTCTTGAGATAACACGTTCTCAGGTACCTTTCCTACGGTCATAATCTGAGACATATATTAAGACTTGTCTCCCATAAAAATAATCGGATTGTCTCCCATCAATATACCGGTCACAGTGCCGCTGGTTTTATCACCGGTAAACTGCCCGCTGGAATTAATTTCAGCCATTGTGACTTCTTTGCCCACCATAGATGTGGCATATGTAATGGTATTGATTGTAGACATATTTGTAATTGCCTCAATCATTTGTGTCTGTACCATCTGGGACATCATCTGACTTGTGTCCATAGGATTATCTGCATCCTGGTACTGCATCTGTGCAGCAAGCAGTTTATAGAAATCACTGACAGTTAAACCTGTAGATGTTGAGGCACTGCTGCCCGTTACAGCCGTAGTATAATTGTAGCTCCCTAATCCCTGAATTTCACTCATGTAACTTTCTCCTTTTATACTAATCCAAGTCTTAACTGCTGAATAAACAGTTCTGCTTCTTCATGTACTTCTTCTTTTCTACTTTCATGTTGATGACTATTACCTTGCTGCTGGCTTTTCTGTTGTTCATTGTTCTGCTCCAAATAATCAGCATGAGGAGCTTCCACTACAACCTCTGTGGGACTGCCAAGCCTTGACTGAACCAAGCTGCCCAATTCAGCTGCATTTTGCATCATCACATGCATAGTCTTAGGTTCCACACAAGAAATGGAAATAATAGTTTTTCCATTCTCATAAGATGCATTTACAACCAGAGTTCCCAAATTTGCTGGCTTGAGCTGAACCTGAAATTCTGTTTTCCCGTCACTAATCTGCTTGGCAATAGAATCCTTAAGCTCCTGCATGTCAGGACGGATCACATCTTCCTGGGATGACTGAATGTCTTGCGAATTAGTTACCTTTTGTTCATTGCCCTGAATGTTTTCCATTCCTGCTGCAAAGGATAGACCCTGTGTTGAATTTTCAAGCGTACCACGAGTTTCTTTCGCATCTACCAAATCATTATTTTCGGAATTTTCCAAAACAACTCCGCTTTCTGTTTTTCCAATATACGCCGAATTACTTTCTTCACTTGTTTGCAATAGGTGATTTTCCTTTGCTGCCAGCTGATTATCATTTCCCTCTTTTGTTGATTGAGATAATGGGGTTTGGTTTTTGTCAGAAAATATCCCATCCTCCTTACCTGTCTCTTTTTGTACAGGTATCAGTGTTGAAGCATTTTTCATATCTGTTTCCTGAACACTGAGTAGCTTATCCTGAGCTTGCAGTGGATTTACTTCTGTTATGTTTTGCTGAACTGTTTCCTGCATCTGCATCCATGGAAATACCATCTGCACCTGCTGATACATTGCTTTTTCGTCAACTGTAGTCTGTTCCTGTTGATCACTTTCTTTTGCTTTTCCCATTGACGTCTGCCCTTTGCGCCCGTTTAGAATATCCTCAAAACGATTTTGGGAACCATCCTGATTTTTCTTTGTATTTGGCAGAGCAGAACTCCAGTTACTTGTTTGAGATAGTGTATCTACAATCTGATTCATCCTTTTCCTCCTTTCTCTTGATATATTTATAGTAATCTGCCGAAGCAGTCTACTATCCAGCAATTGCCTTTCCTGAGGTGCTATTGGAAACAAACTCTTCTATCAGTCTTTCCTCCTCTTTCTGAACTGCATGATCATATTCCTGTTTTCTTTTTGTTTTCAAAATATCAATAGATGCTGTATCTTGCTTTGCGACAATGACTTCCTGACGTTTTTTTTCTTCTTGCTCCTTGAGGCACATCAGATTTTGCTCTTCTATTTTAATATCATTTCTCAGCGCCTGAAGGTAATCTTCCACACTTCTTAGCTGATTTATCATCACTGATTGTTTTTTCATCTGATCATATTCTTTTGCACATTTCTGATGTTTCTGTTCCAGAACAAGAATTTGTTCTTCCTTCTCAATCACCGCCTGAACAGTCTGCGCATGTTCATTTCTCAGATTTCTTTCGATTTGTGCCTTATAATTTAATACTTTATCTAATGTAAATGAAAAACGCTTCACTTAACTTCCTCCGTTTTTACCTAAGAATCTCTTGCATGAAACGCAGAACATCTTCTCTGCTGTAACTTTCTTCTACCTTCTGCATCAAAAAATCATTAATTTGATTTATTTTTGATATTGCATAATCAAGTTTTGGATTCGTCCCCGCCTTGTATGCACCTATGGAAATCAGATCTTCGTTTTGTTCATATAAACTTAGTATATCCCTTATTTTCAGTGATAGTTCCTTATGTTCTGGCGTTACTATATTGCTCATCAATCTGGAAATACTTGCACTTATATCAATAGAAGGGAAATGGTTAGCATTTGCCAGTTTTCGACTAAGCACAATGTGTCCATCCAATATCCCCCTAACAGTATCTGCAACAGGTTCATTGGTATCGTCACCTTCAACCAGTACTGTGTAAACACCAGTTATTGAGCCCTTCTCGAACTTTCCGCTACGTTCAAGAAGCTTAGGGAATTCCGCATATATAGAGGGCGTATATCCTCTTGCTACAGGCGGCTCTCCAGTAGCAAGACCAATTTCTCGCTGAGCCATTGCAAAACGCGTCAGGGAATCCATCATAAGCAACACATCTTTTCCCTGATCCTTAAAGTACTCCGCAATGGTCGTCGCTACCATAGGACACTTCATTCTTAACATAGCAGGCTGATCAGATGTGGCCACAACAAGAATAGAACGTTTCATTCCCTCAGGTCCTAGATCCTTTTCTACAAATTCACGCACCTCTCGTCCACGCTCTCCAACAAGTGCAATCACATTGATATCTGTTTCTACATTTCTGGCAATCATACCAAGTAAGGTGCTTTTTCCAACACCACTCCCGGCAAAAATCCCAATACGCTGCCCTTTTCCTATGGTATTTAAACCATCAATAGCTTTGATACCAAAACTAAGTTCATCCGTAATCGGAGGTCTTCTGAGAGGATTTATCTTTGGATTTTCCACATAATAATAGCGGTCAGATGTAAATTCACCTTTATCATCAATTGGATTTCCCAATGCATCAATTATTCTGCCCTTTAAAAAATCACCCACAAGAATTTTAAGTCTTTTTCTTGTGTTTCTGACAAAACTTTCTGTACCAATACCATGCATATTTTCGTAGGCCATGAGCTGCACCTTATCATCACGGAACCCTACTACCTCAGCCGGTATTTGTTTTTTTTGTTCATCATTATAAATCAGGACAATATCTCCTATGTTTGCGCCACCCCCGGATGCTTCCATTGCCATTCCGGTTATATTTTCAATTTTACCGATATGGCTGATTGTTTCAGATTTCATAATCAGCCCTGGCAAATCTTTCAGCATACGTCTACCTCCAGTTATTTTATCAGCACCTTCTTTACAGGCGCGCATTGTTCAGAATTTCCTTGATATTTTCCAGCTGGGTTCCCACGCTCATATCAATAATTTCATCAGGCAGTTCCACTATACAAGTACCCGTATCCTCTTCCTCAAGCATAATAATCTTTACATTATCGGACAACTTGGACAACTCTTGAAGAAACTTAACATCACCTCTGATATCCAATGTTTCTTCACCTTTGCCAATGTAGATTTTTGCCCATGCCGATTTTTTAATCCGTCCTGTAGCAGACAAAATCATGCGTTCTACAACCTCACTGCTTGATTTAAGACTGGTTTGGACAATTTTTTCGCCAATAGCCAGCGAAATATTTTTCAAGTCATCGATATACTGTTCAAGCAATAGTTCTTTTGCGTTTTCAACATCTTTAATATATTTCGCTATATTTTGCTGTAATTCTTTAAACTCATGTTCAAATCTAAGATTATACTCACTTATTGCCTGATCCGTTCCTTTTTTAAATCCTTCTTCTTTACCCGATTCGTAACCTTCATTGTAAGACGTTGTCTTGATATCCTCTGCCTCCTTCTTGGCAGCATCCAAAACAACTTTAGCCTGAGCATATATTTCAGCCAGAAAATCTTCTTTATCTTCTTCCGCCTCTTCCTCTATCTCTTCCGCTTCTTCCTCTTGTACATCTTCTTCAGAAAGGATAAAGTCCTTCTCAGTTTCAAGATCAAACTCAGGATAAAACTCCAACTCAGCTACATTTCTTATATTTTCCGGCTGATTTTTTAATATCCTAAACAATGATTTCATCCTTTCCGCCCTTGCCAATTACGATTTCGCCTTCTTCATCAAGCTTTCTGATGATTTCAACAATACGCTGCTGTGCCTCTTCTACATCACGCAGCCGCACATTTACGGTAACCTCAAGATCGGACTGTACAGTATCTGCCATACGGCTTGACATATTTGAATAGAAGAGTGAAAGCATTTCTTCACTGGCATTTTTCAGAGAATAAACAATGTCTTTCATATCACATTCACGCATAAAACGCTGTATAGCTCGGTCATTCATTGCAAGAATATCTTCAAATACAAACATTTTCTTTCTAATGGTATCAGCAAGCTCAGGATCATCCTTGCCCATTTCGTCAAAGATATATTTTTCATTGCTTCTATCCATCCGGTTCATGACATCAGCGATATAATCCACACCACCAATAGTTGTAAAGTCTGTAGTTAAGATATTGTCGAATTTCTTGGCAAGCTGCGCTTCTACTATTTTAATTGCCTCTGGAGAAGCACTCTCCATTCTGGCAATACTCTCAACTACTTTAAGCCTCATGTTTTCTGGTAGCTCTCCAATTAGAGCTGCTGCCTGTGCAGAATCTAAATAAGATAACACCAGTGCAATAGTCTGCGGTCTCTCATGCTGTAGAACAGAGAACAAATTTTTGGTATCTGTTTTTGTGATGAAGTCAAATGAGCGGTTCTTCATATACTTCGTAACTTTTCTCAATAATTCCCCTGCTACAGACTCACCGTACGTTTTTTCAAGCACAGCTCTTGCATACTCAAGACCGCCATCCGTTACCACCTTCTGCGTCAAACAGGTCTTGTAAAAATCATCAAGCACTGTCTCTGTTTGTTCGGCCTCCAAATGTCCCAGCTTTGCGACCTCAAGTGTCAGCTGTTCAACTTCTTCTTCTGCAAGATATTTATATACCTTTGATGCTTTATCAGCACCAAGTGCTGCTATGACTGCTGCAGCTTTTTGTCCCTGCGTTAGTTTCTGGGTACTATTCAGTCGAGTTGCTTCCATCTTGATTTCCTCCATTCAACCAGGTTCTAATCATTTGAGCGGAAATTTCTGGATTTGTTTCAGCAAATTCTCTAACATTTTCTCGCAGTTCCCTACTCTTTTCATTTTGTACATGAAGAATTTCCGGTTTTACAGTTTCTTCCGGAATCAAGAATTCTTCAAATTCTTCTTCCTCTTCTTCTGTTTCTACATTTTTACGTTTTTTCCTTCTTCTAAGTAGTATCACAAGAAGAATAATAACAAGAAGCGCTATAACCCCTGCTGCTATTATAATAGGAAGGTATTCCATCACTGTTCCTGAAATATCAATTGTGGATGCCTCTTTTGCATCATTCTCTGTGGCATCATAGAACGGAGAATTCACAATTGTTATCTTTTCCTTTCGTTCTGCAGCCGCTATCCCGGTTGCATTACCAACAAGATCAAGCAGCTGATTCATGCTTATATTGCTGAGTGAATCACTGTTAATTGAGACAGATACTGTTAAATTTTCGAGTACCCCGGGATCAAGTTCACCCTGTTCTTTGATTTGATTAACCAGATAATCTCTCGTTGCACTTTCACTTACCACAGTTCCATCTGTTGCATCCGTATCTGCATTATACTCGGTTTCGTCAGCATTAGTTTCTGTGCCAGCAACGCCGCTTGCTGTATCTCCGGTTCCCGAAACAGTCTTATCTGTACTTTCATTGGAAACAATACCTGTTTTATCTTTTTCATCAATTTTATCTGGTGTATTATATGTCGTTGTCTCCCGAACAACCTTTTCCATATTGACTTTACCACGAGCAGAAACCCTGATATTATCATTGCCAAAAAATGGTCCAAGAACATTGATAACCTTTTTAGTGATCTGTGTTTCGATTAACTGGGCAATTTCTTCACCAGTGTCACCGGAAGTTCCATTTTCGTCCTGGTTCACAGAAACTTCTATTCCATTTCCATCAAAAACAGAAACGTTTTCCATTTTCATGTCCGGCACACTTCTTGCAACAAGGCGCTGTATCGCTGATGCTTGTTTTTCTGATGGTGAACCATCACTCTCCATGGTCACAACAACAGAAGCACTTGCTGATGAGTCTTCACTATCTGTACTGTCCAGAACATATTTTTGGTTGTCAGCCAGTGCGATAGTTACTTTTGCATCTTTTACACCATCAAAAAGACGGATGGTCGCACCAATACGATTTTGCAGATCATATAACTTATATGTCTGTTTTTCTGTATCGGTGGTCATCCCTCCTGCATTTTCGGTAAAGACATCATACGTAAATCCACTTTTGGGATAACCTTCGTAGGCAAGATCAGCTCTTGTTTGGTCAGCTACATCTTCAGGAACAATAATTTCACTGTCTTTATATTTATACTCTACTCCTGATTCCTGCAGTTTACTGACTATCTGGGTCGCTTCTTCCTGAGTCACCCCGGAAAAAAGTACTGTATATTCTTTGTGATTCAGAATAAGAGCTATTATTATGGCAGCCGCAATAATAGCAACCGCTCCTCCTGCAACCAGAATTTTTGTTTTTTTACTGTATTTACCTAAAAATTGCTTTACATCTTCTATCTTTAGTTTTATTTTATCCATGCCTTCAGCCAACATCCTTTATTTTTTTATCACTTATAAACTAATTCTCATCAGTTCGTTATAAGACTCAACCGCTTTATTCCTAAGCTGAATCAGCATGTCCACAGATAACTGGGCTTCTGATGCTGCAATAGTTACATTATGAGCATCGTCAATCTGCCCTGTTGACAACAGATACTGCTGTTGCTCCAGATTGTTTTGTGTATCAGTTACATCCTTTACTGCATTTTCAAAAATGCTTTTAAACATCCCATTGCCACTATTTTCTGTTTGAGTAGTTTTTCCGGTCTCTGAAAGACTACCCCATATCTGAATTGGTGTTATAAATCCTGTATCCATCTTCCGCCTCCTACTGGCCCTTAATTGCCGTGCTAAGTCTTGCTATATCGCTATTTATTGAGCTTAGTCCGTATTGGTACTGCAAAGCAGTTCTGCTCATCTCAATCAACTGCACATCCGCATTGACATTGTTTCCGTCTAAACGGGCGGATTCCTCTGTAGATTCTTGTACCGAAGTCTTCGCTTCGGAAATCACTTTTTGAATCGAATTTTGATTGTTCGTCTGCATTGCCGCCTGCAGCCTGCTCTGGTAATTCTCCTCAAAAGTTACATTTTTAGCCTTATATCCGGGGGTGTCCACATTCGCAATATTCGTTGATATAGCTTGTTGTTTTTCCCATAGGTAATCCAGTGATTTTGCTACCATAGATATTGAATTGCCCCATAGTCCATTGATACCTGACATATTTTTCCTCCTTTTGATTGCTTGTTATAATATGCAATAATTATTTAGTTCCAAAACACGACTTTTTTCGACATTAATGTTCAAAAAAAAATTAATGCTCAATATATTTTCTTTCAAAATCACTTACCGGCATTGGTTTATCAAATAGATATCCCTGACCAAGTTCACAGCCATAACGCTTTAGTATTTCTCTTTGAGGTATTGTTTCTATTCCTTCAGCAACTGTATGTGTAAGTTCCATATCTCTGCACATGTGTAGAATATACTCAGCAATAGTTCTCGATTTCCCTTTGCTTTCTATTTGGTCCACTAGACTTTTATCCAATTTAATCTCATCGAAATCTGCTATGGATAATATTGCCAAATCAGAATATCTGGATCCAAAGTCATCTAAAGATATGGAAAATCCCATTCTCTGAAGTGCTGCCAAAAGTTCCTGTAATTCCTGACGTTCGAGAAGCCCCATGTTTTCGGTTATTTCAATGGTAACCATATGTGTATGAACACCATATTCATCACAGATTGCACGCATTTTTTTTACAATATTTTCTTCCATCAAGGTAATTCGTGAAAAATTCACAGAAATATTCATTGTTCTCATACCGCACATCTTCCACTTTTTGATAAGCTGACACACACTTTCCAGCATATGCATATCTATGTATCGGATTAACCCTTCCGATTCATATTTGTCTATAAAGGATACGGGAGGAACAATATGACCTTTAGCATCTATATATCTCACCAGTGCTTCTGCACCGCCGATTTTACCTGATTTTAAATTGATTTGGGGCTGAAGAAAGACTTGAAACCGGTTACTCCTGATTTCATCTTTTAATTTTTCAGAAAGAGCTGTTTGATATTTTCCTTTAGTTTCGCGTTGTTTGCTGACTTCGGCTCCATCCATCATCTCGCTATAATGGTTCACTTTCGTAAGATTCATTTTTTCACCTGCGATAGAGATTTGAAATTCAATATCACTTTCCCCATCGTAGTAGCTAGAACCTACTGACACTTGAAACTGTTCGTCCCATTTAGCCCGTTCACCAATTTCTTTTGCAATGCTTTCAAAAACACCTTTATCCATTCCCTTGCCAAAGGCCATAAATTCATCTTCTCCGATACGGTATACATCTTCTCCGAAAAAAGATTTCAACACCTCTGCTGTATGTATCAGCATGAAATCTCCCCACTGATGACCATAAGCATTGTTTATCATTCTTAATCCATCTATATCTGCAACCAATATACCAAATCGATAGGATTCGTTTTTTCCCAACTGTCCCAGACGCTCAAGATAGCTTCTGCGATTACCGGCACCCGTAAGTTCATCTACATGACTCAAATAAGTAATCCGCTCCCTAAGCATGCGATGCTTCATCTCATTTGTAAGAAAAACTGCCGCAGACTTCAGTAGAACAGCTGTGTCTAAATTTTTTGCAGGATTTTTCACACCGAGCAGGCCTGCCACTGCTTCGTTAACCCTCACAGGTACCAGCAAAAGGCTATTCGTTTCTGTTCCGAACAAGGTACGGTATACCGCCCCCTCATCGGGCACAGCTTCATGTGGTAAAACAAGAACTTTTTCCTCATCAGAAACCAATCGACACAACACATCATTTATCTTGTCGAAAGACACTTCTTTTAGCCACGATCTTGTTGACTTATCCTGCATGATATGCCAGCGAAATGCATCTGCAACATCTTCCTTTTCAAAATCTATCCACAGAGCATAAGCACACTCTGCTTCATAATACTCTGCGATTACATGTAAAAAGTCTTCAGCCGCACTGGCAAATTTTTCTTTTTTGTTGTATTGATTCAAAATTCCCGCACACTTTACCAGTGCTTTTTCAACTGATAATTCAGCCTTTAACCGGTTTTCCAGTTTAACTTGTTCCGAAACATCAATAGCTATTCCAACATGCAAGTTTCTATTGTTTATTTCTATAATCATATCCTTGCTCTGCAAGTGCAGGCCCATTTTATTATTAAAATACTCCCGGATATCATTGTTTCTTGCATGCGTTTTCTTCGTACAGCAGTCACATGGAATTTCGCTGCCACACAACACTTGATAACAGGGCTTTTCAAACCATTCTTCGCGCTTCGGGTTACCAAGCACGTAGAGCGCCCTTTTGTTCAGGTAATACAGCTTATAATTTTCCGGATCAGATAAATAAATTATATCATTTCCCTCATCTAAAACCGAAATTAAAGCCTCTGTATAGTCATTCCCCATATTACCTGTACTCCTTTATATACCCTCTATTTTTTACTGTATTTCCATTTTTTTACATGACGGCTCCGTCACATATGAATTTTACTACAGTTCCCTTTAGTAATCAAGCCTAAATCCAAAATTAAGCCACATTCTGAATCATTTTACATTTTCTTTTCACACTCTTATTCTATTCTTTTCCCTCTTCATCAATCTGTATCTGTTCTTTTCCAATTTCCTTATTATAATTCAGAAAATAAATGTATATATCCACAATAGCCTGATATAATTCTTCTGGTATTTCAGTACCGAGTTCCAATTGAGTAAGCATGGTTGCAAGAGAGTTATCTTCATATACCGGAACTCCGTTTTCCATACCCACCTCAATCATTTTTTCCGCAATATGTCCCATACCTGAAGCAACAATAACAGGAGCCATTTGTTTATGCTCATCATAAGTGAGTGCAACAGCTTTTTGATTAAATAACTCTTTAAATTCTGACATTGACTGAATTCTTCCTTTCGAATATTTTAGGAAATGCATCTGAAATATTTATAGAAGACTGATTAGATTCTACAAACACTTCCTGAGCACTTATCCCATTATCTGACATAATCTTTGTAATATCACGTGTAATAACCTTGCTTTCATCTTCAAGTTTTTCAGGACAATTTATCTGTATTCGTATTCCTCCATCCTGATAAACAAAAAACAAATCAAAAAAGCCTACATCTTTAATGTCAAATTTTACTAATCCTTGTACAACCTTTTTTTCATCTTTATTCAACGCTTTTCCTTCTCCGGCATCTGGATCTACCCACATTTCCGCAAACATGGTCCTGCCTCCCATTTGAAGCGGAAGCATCATATGTAATACCGGCATATATACGCTTTCATTAAGTAGAATTGACTGCATCATATTTTGAAACAAAACTTTTCTATCACTTCCAGCCTCACCTGCTGCTCCTGCTTTGATTAAATCTGAAAGTTTATCCATCCACTGATTTTCTCTTACGGCTTTTTCATGTTCAGTATTTGCCAGTACTTGTAGTAAAGCAGATGATTCAAAACCCTGAAAATATTTTTGCATCATGGGATATCTCATTAATTGTTCAAATGAGTCCTGGACACGTTGTTCCATACCATTCTCACAGCGCGCTGCATAAGAGGCCAGAAGTGCAGCCAAATCTCTCATTCCTCCTCTTTCATGACTTCTTGAGATATACAGATTTAAAAAGGGGAGTATTTTTCCTCGGATTGTATCCAGATTTTCTCTTATCTCCTCTCCTGAAGCTTTGTAATTCAATTGCCCTTCCAACTGCTCCAGCTGTTCTCTTCCCTCTCTGTACATCTGACCCTTTATTTCATTTAATGTTTGACGAATGTTTCCCATTAAATGTGGAGTTTCTGCCATATCTGTATAACGTCTGAGAAAATCCAATATTCCAGCTTTAAGCTCCAGTGATGCACTTGAGTTCATAACCTGACGAAATAATGAAAAAAAAGCCCCGCTAAAGCGGACGGCAGCATTGTTTTGTCCCTTCAGCATTCCAGTCAGATCCTGAGGGCGGACTTCAATCATATTCATAAACGCTTCCAGTTTTTGTGCAAAATTTTCACCCAGACCCGATTCAGCAAGAGTTGCTGTTCCGGTTAGAAACAATCGTGAAAACTCTTCTGTTAATGTAGGTCCATTCTTCATCTGCTGTACAAAGGTTCCAAAATTAGATTCATACTGAAACTTTAAGTTGACATCCTGTCCTTGTGCAGAATCACTTCTCGCATCTGGTTTCATTACTTTATCCGGATTAACCTGCCCCTGAACCGATGTATCTGCAACTTTTGCCGGATTAGATCTTACCTGATTTGAATTGTCATATCCTGTCATTGGAGTAGTGACTTTTAAAATATTTGACATTTTTTCACCTGCCGTAATTATTATTTTGTTTGTTGTGTCGATATATATGCTATAATGGGTCTATGTGTTAGTTAACAGTTTTATACTGTTCCAAAACTTATTAACAGTACATTACCACATATCCCTTTCTCTTTGCAATATTTTTACAAATTTTAAATAAGGTGGTGCAATTATGGATAATACTACAGATAGCCTTCTCGAAACATTTCTCTTCGAGACAAACTCACTTCTGGAACAACTGGACGAACGGCTGATCAACGCCGAAAAAGCAGGTGATTTCACGGAAGACGACGTGAATGAGATTTTCAGGAGCATGCATACAATTAAAGGATCTTCTGCCATGCTGGAATTTCAATCCTTAATGGAGGTGGCCCATCATATCGAAGATCTCTTCTTTTATATACGGGAAAACGGTACAGATACTCTCGATGAAAGCCAGAAAAGTGACCTCTTTGATCTAATGTTCAAATCTATGGACCGACTGAGGGAGGATATCGTGCGTGTGGAGAACAATCAGCCACTTGACGCCGATACTGCTGATTTCACAAATGAAATAAATAGCTTTTTGAAAAGAATCCAAAAAGTTTCCATTCCTGATGGAAAAGAAGTTTCTGCAACTGGGAAATCTTCTTTTGAAGGGCAATTTGAAACTGATGCCCCTTTTCTTCTTCAGGTTTTCTTTGAACCGGACGGTGGAATGGAAAATCTCCGCTCATTTATGCTAGTTACCGCTTTAGAAGAAAAAGAACTTTCTTTTCAGTTTTTTCCGGATGATATTGAGACCAACTCTAACAGCAGCAACACCATTGCTGAAAATGGATTTATTCTCGCATTTACGTCAGAAGAAGATGTCCAGAGTGCCATAAACATTTTAAAAGTGACCAGCAATATCCATACATACGAAATGATTACTAACGATCAGCCTGTACAGAAAACAGATGCCGCTCAAATTAACAAAGAACAGGAAAAAAGCAAACGAACTGTTTCCGGTTCTCAGTCATCCGGTTCTGCTTCTGTCCCTCCGTCTCTCGCAAAACAAAGTTTAATCAGTGTAAACCTAAGTAAACTGGACAAACTGATGGCGGTAGTCGGAGAGATTGTTATTACAGAGTCTATGGTTGTGGCTTCACCGGAACTGCAAAATGTAAAATTAGATAACTTTTTAAAATCTGCACGTCAGCTTCGCAAATTAACGGATGATTTACAGGATATCGCAATGTCTCTCCGTATTGTATCAGTATCCAGCGTCTTCCAAAAAATGAACCGTATTGTACGTGATATGAAAAAGACATTAAATAAGGATGTTCGTCTGACCATAATCGGAGAAGACACTGAAGTTGATAAAACTATTGTTGATAGTATATCTGATCCCATCATGCACATTGTCCGGAATTCTATGGATCACGGTATTGAAGATACTGTACAGGAACGTCTCGATGCGGGAAAAGATGCGCAGGCAGAAATTATCCTGTCTGCAAAACACACCGGCAGTGAAGTAATTATTTCTGTGGAAGATGATGGTAAGGGAATGGATACAGATGCCATTCTTGCAAAAGCAGGGCGCAGCGGCATCCTGACAAAACCAGAAGAAGAATATTCCAAGAAAGAAATTTTAGCTTTACTTATGCTTCCGGGATTTTCTACAAACTCTGAAGTCACTGAATTTTCAGGCAGAGGAGTTGGACTTGATGTTGTACGTAAAAATGTCGAAGCAATTGGTGGCGTAATTACGATAACAAGCGAAAAAGGTGAAGGCAGTTGTACGACACTAAAACTTCCCCTTACCCTTGCTATTGTCGATGGTATGGAAATCTCTATTGGGGGGCATATCTTTACCATTCCAATTGCAAATATCAGACAATCCTTTAAGGCGACAAATGATGATATTATTCTGGATGCATCTGGACATGAAATCATCAAGTGTATGGACGAGTTCTTTCCTATTGTACGTATACGTGATCTTTTCCATATGGAGGATGGTGTTACAGATTTGAAGGATGGCATCATGATGTGGGTAGAAGCAAGTGACAAATCTTACTGCCTTTTTGTTGACCAGTTGATCGGAGAACAGCAGGTAGTGGTTAAACCTTTCCCGCCTTATCTCAATAACTTTAACATAAAGCGCTCCGGTATCAGCGGCTGTACTGTTCTGGGTGACGGAAACATCAGTATCATTTTAGATATTGCCAATATTTATACTGCTGCACAGGAAATGTTTTGATAAATAGATTGGAGGTTTGATTATGTCAGACACAGCAACACTAAACAATGCAGATGAAGTTCAGGAAGTGACAAACCGCTTTCTCACTTTTACATCAGACAATCTGGTTTTTGGAGTCAGTACCGATTATGTCATTGAAATCATCACGAATTATATGATTCGTCCGCTGCCTATTGTGCCCGATTATATCCGGGGTGTAATTAATTTACGCGGACAGATTATTCCGGTTATGGATATGAGATTACGGTTAAGAAAACCATTTCTGGAATATACATCCTCTACATGTATCATTATTTTAGAAATCGATTCCATTCGTATCGGAATTGTGGTAGACTCAGTCCTGCAGGTACAAAATATTAACACAAGCCTTGCTGCCCCTATCCCCATCGAAAATCGTCAGGAACTTACAAATTTGATGATTTCTCTTGAAGATGGTACTGTAGTTTTACTTTTGGATTGCGAGGCAATCACCAAGGCCTAATCTGCCTGCTTATGAAAATCATACAAAGATATAATGACTGTTGCCTGCCCCTTTTCATTTCTGATAAGGGACAGGCAATTAAAATGAAAGGAACTTATATGGCTGCAATCAGAAAAATAAAGGTTTTTATTATAGATGACTCTCTCGTATTCGACAAGTTCTTGTCCGAGGAGCTTCCAAAAGCAAGTCCCAATATAGAGGTTGTCGGTTATAGTACAGATCCTCTTGATGCTCTACTCAAGATTCCAAAGCTTATGCCGGATGTTATTACTCTGGATATAGAAATGCCAAAGATGAATGGGATTTCATTTCTCAAACAATTACTTCCAAAACATCTTATTCCGGTTATTTTGGTTTCTTCACTTAACGTAAATGTATTCGACGCGTTATCCTACGGTGCTGTTGACTTTGTAAAAAAGCCTGATATGAGCCGTAATTACACTGCACAGGTCTTTGCTCAGAGTCTGGTTTCAAAAATAATAATTGCTTCCCGGGCTACGGTGCATCTTCCTGTAATCTGTGATGAAAAAGGGGTCTGTAAGACTACGGTGCCGTCATCATGTAACTCTTCTATGCTGATTGCTATCGGTGCATCAACAGGAGGTACAGAAGCAACTCTGCAGATACTCAGAGAACTGCCGGCAACAATTCCAGGTATCGTTGTAACTCAGCATATGCCTGAGGGATTTACCAAAATGTATGCAGACCGTTTAAATAAACTCTGCCAAATGGAGGTCCGTGAGGCCAAGGACGGTGATATAGTACATCAGGGTCTTGCATTAATTGCACCCGGAGGAGAATTGCAGCTAAAAGTCATCTGTGAGGGCGGACAGTACCGTGTTCGCTGTTATCCTGGTGAAAAGGTTAATGGGCACCGCCCTTCCGTAGATGTACTTTTTCACTCCGTTGCTGAAACAGCAGGAAAGAACGCTGTTGGTATTATACTTACGGGAATGGGACAAGACGGAGCTAAAGGTCTTCTTCACATGAGACAAAGCGGAGCATATACCATTGGTCAGGACAGAGAATCATGTGTGGTGTACGGCATGCCAATGGTCGCTCATCAAATGGGTGGGGTAAGTACACAGGCGTCTTGTGAAAATATTGCAGGTGTTTTAATGTCCCACTTAAAAAGAATGTAAGGCAGAGATTAACAATTTTTAATTTAAAGTGAATTTCTTTTTAATTTGCCTTATGTTTCGTCCTAAGATGACGATATTCTAATTGAACATGATAAATGTGTTTCTATTTGATAATACTCAAGTTAGAACACGTATGATTACTCATGTTTGACGCGTCAAGTAGTTTTACAAAAATTACTTATCCCAATGATAAATCATTAGGGAAAACACCCAAGGGCAAGGATGCCCGGGAATTATTTCAAGGAGGAAATACATATGAGAATTCAACACAACATCGCGGCTTTAAACTCATACCGCAACTTAACAAACAATAACAATGGGGTTTCTAAGAACTTGGAGAAATTATCCTCAGGTTACAAAATCAACCGTGCAGGTGATGATGCAGCTGGACTTGCTATTTCTGAAAAAATGCGTGCTCAGATCACAGGTCTTGAGACAGCACAGAAAAATGCTAATGATGGTATTTCTCTTGTACAGACAGCAGAAGGTGCTTTGACAGAAGTACACTCTATGCTGAACCGTATGGTAGAACTTGCTGACCAGTCTGCAAACGGAACATATGATAATGAAACTGACCGTGCAAACCTTCAGAAAGAAGTAGCTTCTCTTACCTCTGAAATCAACCGTATTTCAGAAGGAACAAACTTCAACGGAATCAACTTATTAGATGGTTCTCTGAACAATGGTACTACCGCAAAATTACAGTTTGGTGCTACCGCTATTGATGCATCTGCTGGAAGTGCATTTACTGGAACAATCCAGATTGAAACTGATGATAGTGCTGCAACAGGTATTTCTGTTGATATTGCTGATGATGGTACTTCCATCGCAATTAAATTAGGTTCACAGGCTGCATCTTCATACAGTGCAAACCAGATCAATCAGGCAGTAAAAGACGCTGTTGCAACAAAATTAGCTGGTGGTACTGTAACTGCTACAGACGCAGTTTCTGCATTGTCTTCATTTGATGCTTCATTCACCGGTAACCTTTCTTTAGCTGCAGGAGCTGCTCTTGATACAACAGCAACAGCAACTACTACAGATACCACAAAAGCTGGACTGACACTGCAAATCGGTGATACTGCTGATTCTTTCAACCAGTTAAATGTTAAGATCGGTGCTATGGATGCTTCTTCTCTGGGAATTGGCGGAATTGATATTTCAACACAAAAGGGTGGAAAAGATGCTATTGATTTAATCAAAAAAGCAATCAACTCTGTATCATCAACACGTGGTGATCTCGGAGCTGCTCAGAACCGTCTGGAGCACACCATCAACAACTTAAGTGTTACAACAGAGAACATGACAGCTGCTGAAAGCCGTATCCGTGACGTTGACATGGCTGCTGAAATGATGAACTACACCAAGAATAATATTCTGGTTCAGGCTTCTCAGGCTATGCTTGCACAGGCTAATCAGATTCCTCAGGGAGTTCTTCAGTTATTACAGTAATCAACTTTATTGCATTTTTAAAAGCTGCCTTTTATGGGCAGCTTTTTTTATAGTTCTTCGCAAACATTGGGCTTTTTGTCATGAATTGGGGTCCGAAGCCGATCTTCTTGCCAACTCTGTGTTTGCTTCTGCACGAGTGATTGTCCCATTATCTACTAATTCCTGTATCTCATCTTCTGTCAGTGTACTTAAATCTGTAGAAGTCTGATTCGTGTTGCCGTCAGATGAAATATCCATTTTCGGGATATTCTCCCCTTCTGTCCTTTTATCTTGGTAAGCTCTTCCCTGATCACTTATCTCCACCGTGTCCGTGTTTGTAATGTTCAACACTTTTTCTGTTTGTGACAACGTATCTGAGGTATTCTCCGTGGCTGTCACCTGTGCTCCTGATGCTGCACCAGTCTCTTTAGCATTCTTCTGTTCCATTTCCTTTTCTGCCTGAATCAATTTCCACTCATCATAAGAAGTAGAATTTGAGACTCCTGTAATGTTCATTTTATGCATCCTCCTTTGTATAACTAATATTTCTTATAGTATACGCTCTTATTGTGACAGAAATGTGATCCTTTTATCTACTTATGTCCACTTACATACGAAGCCAGCTTTTTGTCTTCTGTTCGTATATGAGCCACTAATATGCCAATAAGTCTGTTCAGCTCGGCCAAAGACGCAATATCTGCATTGCTGGATAAAATTTTACCGGCGCCTGCTTCTATCTGCTGCAAATAACCTTTGTGGAAATCACTATGTGCAGGATATCCCGGATAGTTTACACTTTTCTGTAAAGTTTCCTCATCCCGGAAATGTTTCTTTACATAATCCACCAAAAATTTTGCAGTAGATTCAACCTGACTCCGTCCCTGACCTTTTGCACAGGCATCCTGCAGATTATTAATGATATTAAACAATTCTCTATGTTCAGAATCGATCAATGTGTTTCCGGTTTCTAACTCCTTTGTTAATTCGTATCTCATGCTTTTTTCTCCTTTTATCACCTTTTATCATAAGTTTTAAATCGTACATAATATTTAATCAGCATTTGCAAGATGCTCCCCGAAAAAAGCAGGTTATATCACTTTTTTCGGGGAGCAATTCTTTAACTCTATTTTTGATAACTAACTATATATGCCGCCAGCCTTTTATCTTCTGTCTTGATATGAGCCACTAAAATCCCAATCAACCGATTCAATTCAGCAAGCGAAGCAATATCTGCATTTCGAACAAGAATAGTATCTGCAGCAGCCGCTATCTGAGATATATAATTATCATGAAAATTCTTATGCGCAGGGTATCCCGGATATTTTACACTTGTCTGCAAATTTTGTTCATCACTAAAATGCTTTTTAACATAGTCAACCAAAAATTTAGCAGCTGACTCAACCTGACTTCGCCCTTGCCCTTTAGCACAAGCCTCCTGCAGATTATTGACCATTCTAAACAGTTCTCGATGTTCAGAATCAATTAATGTGTTTCCTGTTTCCAAATCCTTTGTTAATTCATACGTCATGCTATCACACTCTTTCTTATTTGAATTTTTTATATAAGGCTCCTATGATCCCTACAGCAGCAATGATTATTCCTGCAATAGAATAGGTCAAAGAGGCTTTGTCACCAGTAAGTACTTCTTTCAGTGTGTTTGCTGCATCTGTCAGTGCCTTTGCCGCAGTGTCCGCAGCCGTTGTACCTGAACTTTGGGTTCCTGAACTATCCGATCCTGTTTTATTTGCCCCAGTAGATGTCGTACCAGAAGATGTTGTCGTATTTTTCCCACTGTTATTTTCTTCTTTGGCAGTTTCAGACCATTTAGCCGTCAGCACTGTATCTCCTGCCACTGTGTTTTTACTAAAATCCCACACATTTCCTTTATCATCAGCCCAGCCATCAAAATTGTATCCTTCTTTAGCCGGTGTCTCAGGCTCTGCTACTAGAGATCCGTAAGGCAGTATCTGGGATTCACTTGTAGGTGAACCGCCGTCAGCATTAAAGCTGACTGTATATACATTGGCATTCCATCCGGAATAAATTGTAGTGTCACCACTAATAAAATCTTCTTCAAAATTCCATGGTTCTTTAGCTGTCTGATCTTTATACCAGCCAGTAAATGTGTATCCTGTTCTCACGGGATCAGCTGGTTTAACGGGTTGTTCTCCCCAAATCATCTGGGTATCTTTTATCTCCGTTCCTCCAAATGTTTCAAAATGAACTGTATATTGAGTGTCAGACCAATATGCATACAAATCAGTATCTGCTTTTACCTGATCACGCTTAAACACCCATTTATCTTGATATCCTTCATCTTGAAACCAGCCATTCAGTGTTTTATGAGGTACTGTCTTATTGGGCTTGGTCAGATAATCACCCACCTTATAGACCTCTTTAAATGTAACAACCTCTTCCTCATTACTGTCTTCTGACTCTCTGTAATGATAACGCACTGTATATTTTTTAAGTTCCCATTTTGCATAAATAGTCATGTTCTGATCCACATACTCCGATGCCGGTACAAAGGGTCTGGTCAGTTCTGCGTCCCTGTACCATCCCGAAAGAACATATCCTTCTTTTACCGACTTAAGATTTTCACCCGGAACATAAGTGCCATAGGTAACCTGGACAGGCTCAAGATTAGAGCCCCCATTGGTCTCAAAAGATAACGTATAAACATCAGGTATCCATGAAGCATACAGGCTCATATCACCTGTTATTTTTGATTTTGCAAAATCCCACACAGTTGTCTCGTCAAATATATCGGCACTACTATACCATGAACCAAAAGTATAGTGAGCTCTCACCGGATCCTGAACAGGTTTTTGAATCAAATCACCATAACGTAATCCACTTTGTGCCGGAACACTGCTGTCTCCGCTATATGTCACAAACTGAACGGTATATTCATCCCAGGTCCAGTATGCATATAATATCAGCGGTTCGGATTTTTCCGGCTGCACCTTGTTCTGTGCAAAATCCCATGCTTGCTCCTCTTGATAGGTATCACTGGTAAACCATCCGTTCAGGGTATACCCAAGTCTTTGTTTGGTGGCCTCTATAGTATCGGCCTGTACCTGGTCTTTGGTCAGGAAATCACCATAACGAATACCGGAAAGTTCCACTTGTACAACTTTTCCGGGTTCTTCATTCTCCGGTTCATATTTAATATTTAAAATTACATCAACCGGTTCACCCTGCCATTTGGCATAAAGGATCATGTCTCCTTTTACAGTATCCGTATCAAAGTCCCATATTTTCCCGTCTTCCGTCTCCCATCCTAGAAATTCATACCGGTCTCTCAGAGGCTGCTCCGGTAATGGAATCAGATCGCCATAATGAATCTCTGTAACAGGTTCAATTAGATTCTGATCGCCTTGATAAGTCTGAAAACTTACTGTATAATCATCCAGCGTCCAGTATGCATATAAAGTTATAGGCTCCTCTATTTTATCCGCACCGGGCTCATCGGAAAATTTCCACTTACTTCCGGCACCATCTTTTTCAGTATACCATCCCTGGAAAGTATGTCCCGGCCAGGTCTGGTCAGCAGATGGATACTTTGGTCTGGACAATGTTTTTCCATATGTAATTTGTTTTGCAGTTTCACCTGCTGGAAGCTGAGGACTCCCTTCTTCCTCGGGTGCCTCAAAATTAATGGTATACACTTCCGGTGTCCACTGGGCTTTCAACACTATATCCCCCGTTAATGAAGCAGACATGTCCCATGCTTTACCGGAACTGGTAGCCCAGGTTTTCACTTCATATCCCTTTCGAGTGAACATGGCCGAAAGCATATCCTCCAGGTCAGTATATGAAGACTGCAGATTTGCTTCATAGTCCACCGAAAGAGTTTTATTTTCCTGAGGGCTTGCTTCAATATTATTGGGTTCAAAAGTCACCCAGCATGTTTTCTGATGCCACTTAACATACAAGTCAAATTTCCCGTCAGGATCTTTTAGACCTTCACTGAAATCCCATTTATTCGTAAGCTTGGCATCCGTATACCACCCTTCAACTGCATACTCGGTAGGCAGTGTTGTTCTGGGCTTTTTATTGGCATGTGGTTCAGGAATAGTGTCGCCAAACAAAACTACCTTGCTGGTTGGATCAACGCTTTCTCCTGCATCTGCATTTACATGGTAGGTCACGTTTGTTTCATTAGCTCCCCATCCTGCATACAGGGTCATATTGGTTTTTACTGTATCTTCATTTAAATTCCAGATTTTTGTACATTTTGCATCTGTGTACCAGGATATAAAGGTATAATCATCTCTCTGGGGCGTATTGATTCCTGAAATCTTTGTGGTAGCAGGTACAATAATCGGATTAGGATCAGGCATGTTAGTTACCGAACTATCCGATCCCGCATTTGCATTGAATGTCACTTTACAATCTGCAAGCCAATTTGCTTTTAGAGACGTTGTCTCTTTAGTAATTGTATTTCCGCTGTCTCCGAATATCCATTCTGATCCATCTTCCGCCAGCCAGCCTACAAGCGTAAAGCCATCCCTTATTATAGATGGTTTTTCTTCTTCACTAATTGTATCTCCAAATGTCTTTCCTGTCACTGTTTTTACCAGGCTATTATTAATAGAATAAAACTTAACGGTACTGTTAATCGGCTTCCACGAAGCATACAAAAGAGTTCCGTCTCTTACTACCTTATCCCCTTGGCTCCCAAACCCCCACTTGTCATTATCAGCAAATGAGTCTTTTGTCTTATGCCAAGCGTCAAATTTATGATTATCACGGCTAGGCGTTTCAGGTGCATTAACCGTTGTTCCATATCCAATATTGCTTTGCATTATTTTGGACTGTCCATTACCTAAAAATGTTCCCCCATTTGCATCAAAGGTAACTGTATAGGTGATTTTTTGACTCGTTAAACTTGTAAGAGATGCCAGCGTATTGCCGGCGCCTGTCAGGTTATAACTGTGACGGTCTTTATTATTAGCATCAGCCAGCAACATAGAATCTGTAACTTCTGCACCAGCCGAATCTGCAATGTATGACACATAATCCCCGCCTGCGGCAGTGGTCGTGGTGGCAAAGGAAAGATAACCTGAGGGAAGGTTCATGGTATACTTTTCTTCTCTTTTATCTCTGTTTTCTGCCTGTACAATTATATCTGTACCAGGTGCTGCTGCAAGACTTCCCTGTAGAATCCTGTTTTGTGTGGCAGTAGCGGATACTTTTACATTAAGAGCGCCCTTCTGCATGTTACTGTATGCCTGTACTTTTGCATCTGCACCTATCCAAAGAGCACCTCCTGAAACAGTACCATTCCCGCTTCCAACAGCATAAGCACCACCTCCTCCATATACATGCAGAGTTCCGTTCCCCTGAATCTGAAGGGTGGCACCATCTTCCAATATAATTCCCGGCATATACTGACTACCTTTTAGTGATGTTCCGGTAGCTGTATCTGACAAATTTAAGGTGACAACTGCGCCACTTTTAATATATAATGAGGCTTTTCCGTTCGCCTGGGTTAAATCACTTTGCAGATCATTCAGATTAATCACAGGTTTAGCGCCTGCTTCTACGGTAATATTATATTTATTTGTTCCTCCGCTTATGTTGAACAGCTGATCTGATACAGTGCCCGAGTTTACCATATTGGGTACATCATTAGTCACCGTGAACGCTCCGTCTTTCATTAAAACAATATCACCATCTTCGTTGTTTAATGTGTTAGGGGTGGCTTCTCCAGACAAAAGCATTATATTTTTTTCCATCAGAACACTGTTTGTATCAACAGTTCCCTCTGCCATTCCCTGAAGCAATTTGGCATAAGGAGTTAATGACTTGACGGCCTCCGTTTCTTCGCCTGAAGATTGGGGGATATCTGACACAGCATCTGTGTTGTCAGTTACACTGTCTTTTGTATCTTTTGCACCTGACGTTCCATTGAGAATATCTTTAATTTCCTGTGCCTCCTGTGCCGCTTCTCTGGCTATAGCCTCATCCTGTGATTCCTCCGGTATATAAATCCCTTGTGCATGAGCTGTCATGATATTCGTGCTTCCCAGTACCACAAGTGTCATTAGTAGAATTCCACCTGCTCTTAATCCTTTTCCCATAATCTTCCGTATCTTCATTGGCTTTTTCCTCATTTATACTTTCCCTCTGTATTTGCAAAACATGTCTGTCTTTATCTAATAGAATTACTGTTGTTAATATTCTCTTATTTTTGATTATTGTATTCTATTATTATCGACAAAAACCTTGTTTTTTTAAGTAAAACAACTGATTTTTTTACATGAATAAAGGCAGTCGAAAACCGACTGCCCTGATTTTAAGCATCCTTATATATAATACATAGGTTCCTTTGGCAGGATTCGAGAAAGAAACTTCTGGGTCCGCTCATTTTTCGGATGAAAAAATATATCATCCGGCTTCCCTTCTTCTACCACAATCCCGCTATCCATAAATACAACTTTATCTGCCACCTCCTGTGCAAATGACATTTCATGAGTTACCACAATCATTGTAATACCTTTTAACGCAACTTTTTTAATTAACTCCAGCGTTTCACCCACCAGCTCAGGATCCAGTGCAGATGTCGGTTCATCAAACAAAATCACCTCCGGATCCAGAACAACAGCTCTGGCAATTCCCACACGCTGTTGTTGACCGCCGGATAACTGTGAGGGATAATAATCTGCCTTATCCGAGAGTCCCACCCATGCCAGTGCCTCCACTGCCCGTTTATATGCTTCATTTTTAGGAATCTTTCTTCCGTTTATTAGACCTTCCATAACATTTTCCAGAGTATTTTTATTGGCAAACAAATTATAATTTTGGAATACAAATGCCATCTTCCGCCGTACTTCTAAAATCTGCTTTTTGCTCGCCCTTTTCAGACTTACTGCCGCCTCTCCAATAGTAAGGCTTCCACTGTCGGCATGCTCCAGAAAACTGATGCAGCGAAGGAGTGTAGTTTTGCCCGAGCCGCTGGATCCTAAAATCACCACTACCTGCCCATCCTCTACCTTGAGAGAAACATCCTTTAAAATTTCCTGTTTACCAAAACTTTTCTTTATATTTTCTAGTACAATCATATTGTCATCCTCCCGTGCCCCTCCTTTTCCTTACTGCTTTTTATATTGTGTCAGATTCTTTTCCAATTTTTTTAATATAAATTCAACCATAAACACAAAGATAATGTAGACAAAAAATATATCTAAATAGGCTTCAAAATAATTCAGACTCATTCCCCCTAGAATTTTTGCCCGCCCCGTTACCTCTGTCACTGACATGACAAAAGCTAAAGAAGTTGCCTTAATTGTATCCACCACCGTATTTGACACCACCGGCAGTGCCACACTCATTGCCTGTGGAAGAATAATTCTTCTATAAGCCATCGTTCCATTCATTCCCGCCATATAGGCAGCTTCAAGCTGCCCCTTATCAATTCCTCCTATGGCAGAGCGGAATGCTTCCGTTAAAAATGCCGTTGGTAAAAGTGATAACGCCAGATATGCATAATAGCTATTGTCCACCGAAAAAATGTTAATATTTTTCCCTGTCGCTGTAAAATATGCATTTAGTACTGAAGGCATCAGATTGTAAATAATAAATATCTGTAATATTAACGGTGTTCCCCGAAGAAGCGATAGATATAATTTCACCATATGGCTGATGACTGGTATTCTTTTTAATAGAATATAGGCAAGAACCAGCGAAAAAGGAAGTGCAATAGCGAGTGAACATACTGTCAGCCTGATGGTGACTGGCAAATAAGTCAAAATATCCCAAAAAGACTCCAGCATAAATTTTAATTTTAAATTCACAATATGCCACCTGCCTTTATTTGCTTTTCTCTTCTGTTATTGTTTCTTAAAATCATATGCGTGATCGAAAAATGTTTTTCAATCCATGCAAATACTTGCTCCAGAATTATAGTGCAAGGCCAGTAAATCAATGCCAGCGCAATGTAAGTTTCCATTGCATAAGCATTTGCTTTTAATCCGTTCAAATAGTACCCCTGCCCCAGCACATCATGTAGTCCTATGGTGTATGCCAGCGCACCTTCCTTCATCATATAAATGACAATATTTCCAATATTGGGAATGGCGGCGTAAAACGCCTGGGGAAATACAATACGCCTGAATGAAGCCCATGATGAAAGCCCTGCCATGGATGCAGCTTCACGCTGTCCTATGTCTACCGAAAGATATGCAGCTCTTAAAAGCTCAGAAGCTGAAGCTCCAAGCAGCAGCGAAAAAGTTACAATTACGTAGACAATTGTAGCCGTATCTTGCATTTCCACTTTCAAGACTGCTCTTAACAACATAGGAAGTCCGTAGTAAATCAAAAACAGTAATACAATAGAAGGTACACATCTCATAATTGTGACATATCCCGCTGCAATTTTTTGCAGGATTTTATGTCTGCTTAAACGCATGGAGACAATGAGCACTCCAAATACAAACCCAAATAGTAAGGAAAAGAAAACATAGGTAAAAGTAACACTTAAATAGGGCAGTATCTTAATATAAAATTCAACAAATATATCCCAATGAAATGCTCTCATTTATGTACCCTTTCTGATTGTTCATCATAAAAATCCGCCCATTATTCACTGGCATACTGAAATGCATCATATCCATAGAACTGCTCTGATAGTTCTGTAAGCGTTCCCTCCTCATACAGCTTTTTAAAAATAGGGCTGATTGACTTTGCAAGTTCTTTATTATCTTTTGAAATTACCGGATATGTATAAACGGAACGGCACTCTACGAATTGTACTTGATCGTAATATTCATGCAAAGTACCGTCACTTGATTTTACAATTTGTTCCCAGTAATTTTTGGGCCATGCGGCAAAATCATATCTTCCTTCTGCGACCCAGCTTACTGAATCAATAAAAGCGTTTGTATTGTCTGTTGCCTCCAGCTTAATCTGTTTATCCTGATTTTCTTCATTGAATTGATATATCACGTAATAAAGTCCGTCACCTGCCAGAATTGGTGCAAGAGACAGTTTCTTTGCTGCTGCATCCTCAAACGTTTTTACCTGTTTCTGATCTTTTCGTAAAATCATTCCCACCAGAGACGCTCCAAATGGATTATCCGGGAGAATAAATTTTTCGGCACGTTCTTCTGTATAGAAGGCATTGCTTACAACTAAATCATATTTTCCAGCGGTAAGACCTGCATAGAGTGCATCCTGTGTTGCTTCACTGTATTCAAACGTATAATTATCCAGCTGTTCATCTGCCAGTTTCAAAACCTCAAGCTCATAGCCGGTCAAATTGCCATCTTCATCTTTATACGCAAGAGGATAACCTGAAGAAGAATATCCCACATGAATGGTGGATATGTCTGTTTTATCTTTTACTGCCTTGGACTTCTTTTCTTCCTTATTGCTGCCGCACGCCACAAGCAGCATTGCTGACAAAACGGCAATCATGATAAGTGTGACTATTATTTTTTTCTTATTCATAATCATACACGGTATGACCATTGTCATACGTTTTCCCTTCTTAGTTTATGTATTGAAAAACATCATATCCATAAAATTCATCTGATATCTTTTGCAATGTACCATCTTTATTAAGTTCTTTCAACACTTCATCTAACACCTTAGCAAAATCCTCTTTATCTTTTGCAATAACCGGATAAGTATAGACTGAAGAACATTCATTAAATACAAGACCATCAAAGTACTGGTGTAAAGAACCGTCCTGTGCTTCTACGATTTCCCCCCATGAAGCTTTTTCCCAGACAGCAAAATCAGCCCTGCCCTCAGATACGAACTGTACCACCTGCATATAAGCATCATTACTGTCAGTAGACACTAAATCCAGCGGATTATCAGGATGCTCTTCATTGTATTTTGTAACAAAATAATGTAATCCGTTTCCCGCCTGAATGGGCGCCAGTGATAGTCTCTGGTCGGCGGCTTCCTCAAGCGTTGTTATATCTGCGTTGTCCTTTTTCAATATCATACCTATAACAGATGCACCAATAGGATTTTCTGTCAAAATATAATTTTCAGCTCTCTGTGTCGTGTAAAAGGCATTGGACACGACCATATCATATTTTCCTGTGCCAAGCCCTGCGTATGCTGCATCAAAACTATTTTCTGTATACTCAAACGTATAATCATCTAATCTTGCATCAGCCTCTTTGAGTACCTCAAGCTCATAACCAGTCAGATTGCCGTTTTCATCCTTATATGCTATAGGAAATGAATTGGATGTGTAGCTGATAAGAATTTTCTCTTCTCCCGCCGTTTTTGCTGTTTCTTTTTCACTTGTCTGTACTGTTTCATCGCTGCCTTTGCATCCAGCAAGTACTGCTGCCGTCAACACTGTAATAATTCCTGTGCCCAGTATTTTATTTATTTTCATTCCCTTTATCCCATGTATGAACAAGCCATACGATCCCTTTCTTTCAACGATTTATTTACTTACGCTTCTTTGTAAAAGCAATTAACTTATGGATAGCTTCATCTATCTCCATATCCGTTTCCAGCACTTCATAACCATACCTTTTAAGTATTTTCTGGGGACATGGACCTATCTTACTTACCAAAACATATTGACACCCCTCAAGTATTCCTGCTATATATTCGACAATACTTTCTTTATGCCCGAAACATCCTGCGGTCGTCTCATCGAGCATATCTTTTAAGTCGATTTTTCTGGTATCTATAATTTCCCAAATCTCTTTTTCTAAGTCCACATCAACAATCTGATATACTTTTGCATGACCGAAATGACTGTTTACCAACATTTTATCTGTAGAGGCTGCTGCCACATAACAATGCATTGCGCATACTTCCTTTCTTCAATTAGATCAAATTAATGGTCTGCATGTGTTGTGTTTGTTATCATCCCATCTGCAAAAAGACCCGAATACAAATCTTCAATTAAAGTAAGGCCTCCATTGTAACCTGCATAACTTTTCTTTGTAATCACTTTATCTGTAATAGGCAGACTGATTCTGACAAGAATGCTTTCAAAATGCTCCTGAGCAAGCTTTTTATCCCAACTGCTTCCTAAGATTACAGCTCTTGTCTTTTCTTTTTGAAGTTCTTCTCTGATTTCATCCTGTATCACCCGGTTATCATATGTAAAAGAAATGTTTCCTTCAAATCTTTTATCAATGTTCTCTAAGATCTTTTTTATTTCCTCTTCATTCTTACCACCGGGCACGTCTATGTCATAATATTTCTTTGGAGTAAAGCCAAGTTCCTCCACTAAAAATTTACTTGTACCGATTCCATAAATACTGTCCGCAATTGTATACAAATGATAAGGAAGATAGCATCCAAAATCTGAAACCAGATCTCCGAAAGAAACGAAATATTCTTTATAGCGTTTCTCTTCTTTTTGGATAAAGTCTTCCACCTGAACTGTCGGTAGTTCTGCAAATTTTCCAACATTACGTAAAAACCTGCTTGTTTCTTTCAATCCTACCGGAAATACAGGATAGTGCAAATAAGGGGTCTTGTATTGACTTTGCAGAAGTTTGGCTGTAGATATACCCACCCAAG
>POVV01000063.1_pt1 | contig 102998 bp, 77 predicted proteins | sample 1560271 | NCBI WGS metagenome assembly POVV01 (sample SAMN08337232, study PRJNA429181) | Bioreactor metagenome, whole genome shotgun sequencing project. | biome: cows' rumen and soil; feature: anaerobic; isolation source: anaerobic chemostat enrichment culture, galacturonate as sole carbon... | reverse complement strand
TAAAGGTTTTATTGCCCGCATTGGACATGGCGATGGCGGCGATATCTGCTGAGGATGCAGTAATGATACCGCTGTTATTGATGGTCTCAGCATCGTGGACATTCAGTACGCTGCCGTTAGCCACGGTAGATTTTGAGACCAATTCTCCCGTGTTCGCCACGGTTTTGGCACCGCTCACATCAATGGCTGAGCCACCGCTAAGGCTTTCTACGTTAACACTGACGCCGGTATTCACCGTTCGGTTATTCCCGTCCAGCGTGGCTTTAACCCCCACGCCCTGACCTGACACATCAATGACCAATTTTTTTGAGTCAGAGAAGTCGATATCAGAGGCCACCGCAGAGCCATCTTCATTCAGATATAGAATCCCGGTGCCGTCAGTGACATTGATATTGCCGCTATTCGTTTTGGCTAACGACGCGCCGGTTTTAATACCAATACCGGTGCCGCCAAGGTTAATCTCAGTGTTATTCAGTTGGATACCGCTGATACCGGCCACGTTATGAATACCGATACCGCTGGCACCAGCATCGCTCATTTCAATAACGGTATTGGCCACGTTCAGGCTAAGCGCACCTTGGCTGAGTAAAATGCCGTCTGCGGTACCGCCGGCTTTAATTGTGCCGGTGCCGGATGCTGCGCTTAAGTTCAGCCCTGCGCCCGCATCTACATGAATCGCCGCTTTACCGTTAACCGCTTCAATGGTTTTGGCGTTGGTAATGGTACTGTCGCTGCCTTTGATATGAATGGCGGTACCGTTAGCCTGAATATTTCCGCTATTCACCAGGTGGCCGTTGTTCAGGCTGATGGCCGTATGGTCAGCGCCTAAAGATAAGTTGATGGTGCCTTGGTTATCAATCTCGCCGCCGTTCTCGGCCAAAAAGGCCGTGGAGCCGCTGCTGCCGTTGCCGGAGGTTACCGTGGCTTTATTTTCCACCAGGCTATGCTCACCGCTGGCTTTACCGACAATCGCCTTATCGCCGCTGATGTTAAAGGCCGCGCCGTTTTCAATCACGGCTTTACCGGCGTTCTCTGCCAGTACGCCGGTGGCATTGGTGCCGATAGTCAACTGACTGCCGGTGGCCAGCGTTGCCAGTGAACCCGCACCGCTCACCCGAATGCCGGAGGTAATTTTATCGCTGCCCGCTTTACCTGACAGCTTCAGGTTCAGTGCGCCGCCCAGCGTTGCCGTGTCAGTGACATAGAATAAGGTAGCCCCGTCGCCGTTGACCTGCGTCTCGGTAGTGCCGGCATCGGTAATAATCTGAGAGCCGTTTCCATCAACCCAGAAGGCAATCTGGTCGGCGTTATTGCTGTCAAAGTTCACCGCAACTTTATCATTGAGCGTCACGGTGCTGCCTGCGGTAGCATGAACGCCCACCGTTCCTGCGCCGTTCAGATTTACCGCCGCGGCACTGACGCCATCACCGATAGTGACAGCGACCTGGCTGCCATCCGCTAACACACCGGTAGTCCGGGTGGCATCATCCGCCCCGTCCCAGTTACCGTTTAAGGTCAGGTTGCCGGTAGAACTTAATTTAGTTTCAAGGGTGCTTGCCGAAGCTTTGAGGCCCACCGAGCCTTGGCCGTCTAAGGTGATATTGCCGCTGTTAGCACCAACCGCCCCTTCTTCCACCTGAATACCGGTGGTGTTATCACCGCTAAATGTGATGCTGCCGGAGTTAGTTAAGGTTGCTAAATTGCGGGCAATATAGCCCACCACGCCGTTAAGCGATGAGTTCAGGTTGGCACCGGCGGTCAGCGAGGTGGCTTTTTTCTCCGCCTCGGTCATTATCTTTTCAGCACCGGTCAGGTCATGGCCCTGGCCGTCGGCAATGCCGGCAATCGCCCCTTCGCCGGAGAGTTTTATGCTGGCAGTACTGCCAATATTACCGGTCGCCCCGCCTTCAATCAGGAAGCCGGTAGCGTTTTTGCCGTTCACATTGACCGTCATACCGCCCGAATCAACGCGGGTACCGCTACCGGTCGCCACAATCACATTGGCATTATCGCCGGAGGCCGACATGGTTGAAGTTGCACCTGACGAACCGGCAAAGGTCGCCCCGCCGTCAAGGCGCATTAAGGTAGAATTTTTAGTGGTAACGTCTTGGGCACCGCTACTGGTGTTATTGATTTTAGAGCCGGCACCGTAAACGAAGTAGCCGATCTGGTTCTCACCGTCGGAGAAGTTGACCTGACCGTTACCCGACAGGCTAATAGTGCCCTGACCGCGGGCATGAACGCCAATGGCCCCGTCGCCTTTTAGGTTAACGCTGCCGGAAATATCCACCAGTGAGTTTAATCCTTCAGACCATGCGCCATAGTTGCGTAATCCGGTTGTGGCATCTATCCCGCCGGCGACGTTAATGGTACCGGACGACGTCGCTTTACCACCAGAAAACGCCTTTATGCCGATATTATTTAACCCATTTAGGTTAATCGTATTGGTGTTATTTACGGTGCCTAGGGTTTGAGAAACTGAATAAATACCGATACTTTGGGAAGGAACAAAACGACCATCATCGCCATTGCTGTTAACATTAATTGTACCGTTATTTAGCAAAGCGGTTGTGCCATTAAAGCCATACATACCAAATACACCATCCGCCATTGAACTTAGCGTGATGGTGCCCTGATTCTCACCACGGCCCCCTATATCTGATACAATACCTGCACTGCCTGAAGAAAGGTGGGCTGAGTTAATACTGTCCTGAGCAGAACCAAGATTAATTTGCCCGCTCTCAGCGTTAACAAAAGAAGAGTTTGCATAAACCCGAGCAACATACACCAGACCAGTTGCCTGGTCGGTGATATTATCCTGCCAGTAACCGGCATTTATTGTACCTTTATTTTCGGCCGATCCGCCAGAAGAGAGAGATACCCCTAAAACTATGCCATTTGAGTCTTTACTCGTATAGTAATGACGAGGGGAAACGTTATAAACACCCCCGGTATTATTGATAAATGAGCTGCCTGCACCGCTGACCGTAACAGGCGTTCCACCATATGAACCATTACTAATTCCGCCGCCTAATGACATCAATCCATTATTGGTAAAGCGCCCGCCGCTAAGGATATTGACCAGATTAGCCGACGACAATATTTCACCATTGTTAATACCGGCCGCTTTATCTTCAAGGCGAACGGTATTAAATGTTGTGGAACTGCCCACACTGACGTTAAGTTTGCCGCCGGAGGCCACGGTAACGGTGGCATTTTCTCCTTTAGCGTGAAGCCAGTAAGCATAATTTTCGCCATAAGATGACGGATTGCTGCCTTCCGGTAGGGTATTATATTGATAAGCGGCAGTTACCCGACTATAGGCTTTATTCAGTTCTGCTTGGTATTGACTATAATTGAGAGCGCCCGTTTTCAGTTTGCTAATTAGCCAGTCATTATAGGTCTTATAGTTATCTAACGAATCAATCGTATGCTGGCTGCCATCAAATGCAGCTAAGGATCCGACAAAAGTATCTTTTACCGCGGTGAAATTAATTAATTTATCTGCTCCTGACCAATCTGCCGGTGACGAGACTGTAAGGAACTGTTGAGATAGCCAGTTAGCCTGAGCGTGATTGGCGGTGGTGCCGTCCACATACACGAAGGAACTACCCCTCATCTCACCGATAGCATATGAATCATTGTCTAAAGAGATGTTTGCCACCCCGTGACTAATATTAGCCAGACGAGTATCAACGTACGGCGTAGCTCCCTGCACCATAAATGCACGACCAGCACCGAGGTCGTAAGTATCTCTATCGGTGAAAGACGCTGAGTGATAAACCAGAACGGAAGTATTACTGTTGGTAATCGGGTCAAAAACAAGAATGGATTCGGTCAACCCCGGTGCAACAATCATTCTATCGGTTTTCGACACAGAGCTAACAGCAACACCATCTTGGTAAACAGCATAACCTCTGTCGATGATGGTCTGAATATCCCGAAGGGCTATATAGGTTCTTTGCCCAGCTCCCAAGGATGATATCCCACTGATAGCATAGCTATTACCATCAGAGATAACGGCAGTTCCATTTTGATTATTATTAGCAGCTCCCCACGTTGAACCTAGATCGCAGGTCAACGTACCGGGGTCACAGGGTGTCGCAATAGCTTGCGTAGAGAGTAATGTAGTTAGCGCAATTCCTGCCAACGCTTTAGATGTGGCGCTTTTTATTTTTCCACGCCCTAACTCAGAAGTAACAACCCACGCGCCTAACGAGTTGTTCCAAATAGTTTTATAAACCTTATTCATAAATACAATTCCCTATGTCAATATCCAATAAATCGATAAAAATCTACTTATGGATTATTTAATAACCAGACAAAGGGAATTATCATCCATAAACAAAATCGTCCTACTATACGGCGGCAATAGTAGATCACTATCGATTTTTTAATAAATTGTTAATAACGATCGATTTACATCATTTGATAATCATTAGCTATCAAACAAGTGCTATCGATCGTTAGATACAATTTAAAAGTATTCTATCACGCATGGGAAATTAAGTAAAAAACACAAAACCAAGTGTAATTGCCTGTTTTTATACAACAAATAACTTTATAATGGAAAAATTACAACTAAAGAGGTAGTAAAGCTAAGCTTCTGTTCTGAATAATATAAAAAATAAAATCAAATATTACTAATGCGTTAGATTATTGATTTTAATCCAAATTAAAAGAGTAACTTAATATTAATATATAACTTTAATTCGCACCACAACATTAAATATACCTATTCAGGTTAAAAACTCTCAAATGACATAGTTACACCTTGTTATAACCTCATATGCAATTATCTATTAATGACTCATATCTAGGTTCAGTGATTGATATACGATTCAAATCACGCTGAAAAAATGGTCGTTGATTGGTGTAAATAACATACAAAAGCTAAGACGCAAAAACGCCTTTAGCCGTCGAGAGATAATAGTATTAACGAGGAATGGCAGGTTTGGAGATCTTAAATCAGATATCAAATCCGAGGCGACAGATTAACTCAGCTTTGGCGACAAAACGTTCCGTTGCTTTATGTCCGGTCACTTTACGACTCATCAATAAAAACGCCTGTTCTACCAGCGTCTTTTCATCCTGTCGCATCGACCAGATATTGTTGCCGAGAAAGCTCAGCATCACGTGTTCATCGAAGGTCCCGATATTAATTTGGGCTGGTATATGGCCGTAGCGTTCGCGCAGCACGCTCAACCCGCCTTCTAAAATCGGTAGTGAAGAGGCAATAAAGTTAAGCGGGTATTGCTGATGTTGAGCGATAAACCGTTCCATCATCAGTTCACCGTCCTGAGTCCGGTTATGGTCGGCATAAGAGGTATGGGCTGAATCTTCCTGAAGCCCGATGGTTGTCATGGCTCTCACATAGCCACTTAACCGGTCGGCAATCGTAGGCAAACCGCCGTCACCCACAAAGAAGTGAATCGGCTGCTGTACCTTATTTAACATGGCACTGGTGAGCTGGTAGCCGCTTTCACAGTTATCAGTAATGACACAGGAGGCGCCTTTCACCCCGAAATCCCGATCGAGAAATACCAGGGGTTTATTACGGTGTTTAATATGGTGAGCCTGGCTCTTTGCATCAACCGAGACGACAAAAATGCCGTCAACGTTGCGCTCTTCCAGTGATTTCACCAGCTTGTTTTCATACTTTGGATCTCCGTAGGTACAGCAGATCATCAATTGATAACCCGCCTCCCGGCAGCGAATCTCCATCAGTTCAGCCAGTGCAGAAAAGAAAGGGTTTGATAAACGCGGAATGACTAAGCCAAAGGTTTCGGTCTTATTTAATTTAAGACTGCGCGCAGTATGGTTAACAATATAGCCGTACTCCTCAACGTAAGCGGATATCTTCTCCTGAGTCTTAACGCTGATACGATATTGTTCTGCCTTGCCGTTTAATACCAAGCGAACGGTAGTAATTGAGAGGCCGAGATCGTTAGCAATCTGCTCGATGGTTTTTGCCATAATGACTTATCTATTCCGTCAGGTCACACACGAATAATGGTATCACCGATTTCATAAAGCCTTAAAAAAATCGATCATGACAAAGGTATACCCAGCACGGCCTTATCTGTAATTTTAAGGTTGTGCTGTACTCTCAATATCAAAATAAAAGACGCTTACTTAGCCTTTAGTGCCTGTCAGTTAAGGGCAATAAATAAATTTAAGACCATGATTTGCCCCGTTATCACGGAACTATCACCCTCGTCACCCCGTTGAAAAACCGAGGTGACGATTGAGTGGAGCCACATAATATAGAAATGCTTAACTGACATACATGACTTACTTAGCCTTGCGCTTTTTCCAATAGGCTTTGATGCCCGGTCCGAATATCGGTAACAGAAGCGTTAGTATGGCAATGGCCAGAAACGTTGCGCATATCGGCCGAGTTAAGAAAACGCTCGGGTCGCCTTCTGACATCATTAAAGCTCTGCGTAAGTTAGATTCAGCCATAGGCCCGAGAATAATACCAATAACAATCGGCGACATGGAGAAATTCAGCTTAATCATGATATAGGCCAAAAATCCTGAGCCCATCATAACAAACACGTCGGTCATACTATGGTTAACTGAATATGCGCCCACGGAACACAGCACTAAGATTACCGGAACCAATACGCTACGCGGTACATCCATTACTTTGGCAAATAACCGCATAAAAGCAAAGCCCATAATACCCATAAAGATGTTGGCAGCAAACAGGCCGATAAAGATAGTATTCACCTCAACCGGATGGTCAGTAAATAGCTGTGGACCTAATGCCAGCCCCTGAACCATAAAGGCCCCCATAATGATCGCCGTAGCGCCATCACCAGGAATACCTAGCGTCATCAGAGGAACCATTGCACCACCAGAAACCGCATTGGCACCGGCTTCCGGTGCAGACACCCCTTCAGGGGAACCGTGTCCGAACTCTTCCGGGTGCTTTGACCAACGTTTAGCTTCGTTATAGGCAATAAAAGAGGCAATATCTCCGCCAGTACCGGGAATGGCACCAATCGTTGTTCCGATGGCCGATGAACGTAAATAGGTCGGTAAAACCCGTTTAAAGTCTAACCACGTTGGCAAGATCCGACTGATTGCCGCTTTAATAATCTGCACCTGTCCGGTCTGCTTTTCACGGAAGTTCTCTTCAAAACTGAGTAAACCTTGGGAAAAAGCAAACAGCCCGACCAGTACCGGAATAAATGAAATGCCACCCATCAAATAGACCGAATCAAAGGTAAAGCGCATACCGCTGGTCATAGGATCTAAGCCAACGGTAGCAATCGCCAGACCAATACCACCGCCCATCAACCCTTTGATAATAGACTGGGATGAAACGCTGGTAATAATACTGATGCCAAAAATAGCGAGGGCAAAATACTCAGCGGCCGAAAATCCGGTTGCCACTTGAGCCAGCATCGGGGCAATTAACACCAGCGCCACGGTACTGAATAAGCCACCAAACATTGACCCCATGGTCGACAGCCCCAGCGCTCTTCCTGCCTCGCCTTTTTTGGCCATCGGATAGCCATCGAGCACCGTGGCTGCCGAAGCCGGTGTCCCGGGTGTACTTATTAATATTGCCGTGATAGAACCGCCATAAACGGCACCGCAATAAACACCAAGCAACAGTAAAATACCGGTCATTCCCTGAAAAGAGTAAGTCAGCGGTAGCAGCAGAGCTATCCCCATATTGACCGTTAAGCCGGGCAGAGCACCAATAATAATCCCAGCCAGAACGCCCAACAAAATCATGGATACCGTCTCTAAGCTGAATACCACGAAAAAGGCTTCTAATATTTCATTCATAGTAATTCCTTAATCCTTTTATTCTAAAAGCTCAGATATAGGTAGAGGGGAATTAAATATCATGGTGAAGAAGATATAGATGCTGGCCACCATAACGACTGAGATAGATGCCAGAAACCAAGCCCGACGTTCACCCATCATCCACATGATCACCGGGATCAGTAACAATGTAGAAACAATAAAACCGGTATAATTCAGAATAATTCCGTATACCACCATGATCACGGCAACCAGATAAGAGGTCCTGACCGCCGGGGAGGTGAGATCAACCTCTTCATCGGTGGTTTTTAACCGAGCAATAAACACTTCGATCCACTGCAAAATGCCTAACCCAATAAATAACCACGCCAATCCATAAGGCCAGAAACGTTCACCGGGAACGCCGGACTCATCAAACAGACTCATATCACGGGACAGGTAGAGAATAACCAAACCTAATAAAACAGATAAAGCGCCAACAACAATATTGAGTTTCCGCATCGCATTGTTCTCCCTCCTGCCGACATAGCCGGCAGGAGATTACCGGTTATTTACTTTTTCATGGTCTCGGCAATTAATGCTTTATACATTTCATCATCTTCTTTCATCATGGTGTAAGCATCATCACCGGTAATGACAACCGGCATAATACCCTGCTTTTTCAACGCTTCTTGGTAAGCCGGATCTTTGACAACTTGAGTAAAGGTATCAATCAACTCTTTTTTAACGTTATCTGGCACATCGGCGGTTGTCGCTAACACGGCCCAGGCACGCATTTTCACATTGCCTTCAAGTCCTAATGCTTCTTTGAACGTCGGGACATCCGGGAACAGCTCAAAACGTTTGTCATCCATCACACCCAGCACTTTCAGAATGCCGGCATCAACCTGTGACTTTACCGATCCCGGCGTAGTTAATACCGCATCAAGGTGACCACCCACTAAGGCAGCAATAGAAGGCCCCGTACCTTCGTTATAAGGAATATGGTTGAACTTCACACCGGTTGTTTTTTCAATATTAATCGCGGCTAAATGGTAGATTGCGCCAATGCCTGAGTTACCTACTTTGATTTTTCCGGGGTTAGCTTTAGCGCCGTCAATAAACTCCTGTAGGGTGTTATAAGGGGATTTAGCATTGACCACCACAGCAACCGGATCGGCGATAGTCGTGGCGATAGGGGTAAAGTCTTTATAAGTTACCGGCGATTTTCCCTGATGCGGGAACATGGCCAGCTCAACGGTAGTCATTACCAGCTTATAGCCATCAGGCTTAGCCTTAGCCACTTCGATCAGGCCGGTTAAACCATTACCTGCCGGCTTATTCACCGGAATAAAGATCAACCCTTTTGGCATGCTATCGCGGGCAAACTCGGTAATCGTTCTGGCAGAGGTATCAGTACCACCACCCGGGTTTTTAGGAATAACAACTTCAATATTTTTTGTAGGGTAGGTCAAGGTCTGAGCTGCCTGAGTGATGCCAAAGGGTAATAGCATCAGCGTCAGTATTGTGAGTAGACTTTTTTTCATGAGAACTCTCCGTTTTTATAATCATCAGCAGTAATGGGTTGATATATGATGTTCTTTCTATTCCATGTATACGTCATATGTAGGTTCTGCCCGTCCGCAATAATTGCCGGATAAGAGAACTCACCGTCCTTGCTTTCAAAATCCAGAGGTACCGACCAGTTCTTACCGTTGTCTAAAGAATAACTAATCGAAATCGGATAACGTCGGTTCCAGTTACCTTCAATCGGGTTATAGGCCAAAACTAACAGCCCGTTATCCATCGAAACAACGTCAATGCCACTATTATTATTAGGTAAATCCGTTGGGTAAGCCGGGCACCAGGTCCGGCCATAATCCACTGAATCACTACGATAAATGCGCCCGCGGGTACTACGCATTAAGGCATGAACATGGCCCGGTTCAGACTCCCATAGGGTCGGCTGGATAACACCGTCCCATTGGAATACCCGATTCACATCCGTTTCCCATAATGCGTCATCTTTTAGACCCTGCCAGACATCATTGCCATTTACCGGCCCGGATTGAATATGCCGAATAGGGATATCCACCCTCTGCCAGCTTTCGCCCAGATCGGCCGATATATCGACAAAACAGTCCCAGTAGCGATCGTCTTCTACTGAGCCCGGGGCTAGCCACTCGCCGTTAGACATTTCCAACAGCTTGTTCTTAACCGGTCCTCGAGGACTGTTATCGCCCTCCACCAGTTCCATCGGTTTACTCCAGTTCCGCCCGCCGTCACCGGAAGTGACGTAACGAGTAGTCCAGTGATGAACGTCGGGGCCGACTTTGTAGAATAGCCATAAGGTGCCAAACTGATAATGCAAAACCGGGTTCCAGTGCGCCAGTCCGTCTTCGGCAATGGTTCGCTGTGCCGTTTGCCATTGGCCATCAACACAGCGCGACAGCCAAATAGCGGTATCACCACTGGCCTCTTTTTGACCGGCAAAGTAGGCAACCAACAGATCGCCGCTTTCTGGCAGTACCACCAGAGTTGATGCATGGCAGTTATTAAATAACTGATGTTGTGCATCAAGTAAAAATTGCGATGGTTGCTGACTTAATTGCATGTACAGATTCCTTAAAGACTCAGAGACTTGCGTATCTCATCACCTAAACGAGCCATGGCATCAATGGCACCCGGATAAAACGTGTTATTAAATCCTTGGCTATCCCTGACGCGGCACAAGATAGTACGAAAATTTCCTAACGATTGCTGAAAATACTTGCCGCAAATCGGGTAATCCAGATTCTCTACCAGCGCAGCGGTCGATAAGTAATCAGACAGCCTCTGTGCCTTCTCCGGCTCAGACTGCCAGTTCTCATACAGCCAAACGTACAGTTCAGGGTGGAAATTCGCCATCACACCGCTAAAGGCTTTGCATCCTGCCTCAAAAGAGGCGAGCAGCGTCTGGCTATTGGCATTCGCCAGATGCAAGCGACTGCCGGCAGAAAGCTCGACCCGCCGTTTAATCATGGCTAAGTCGCAGCAGGTATCCTTAATAAAGGTGAATCTGTCACTTTGAGCGCACCACGCCACGGTTTCATCCGACAGTAAGCGCTTATAAGGATAAGGGCATTCGTAAATCCCCAGATCTACCGATTCTGGCAGTTGAGACGTAAGCAGTTGCAGGGTTTGCAACGATTTCTCGTCACTTTCCCCGGCCAGTGCCAAGCGATTACTGATCATAATCACGCCGTCAACGCCGGTTTCAGCCATGCCGATCAGTTGCTCACTTTGGTGGCTTAAGGCGCTGGCAGTATGGCCTGAGGCGACCACCGGAACGCGACCATCAACTTTCTCAATGATAAAGCGCACCAGCTTTCTGGCTTCGTTATCACTCAGGAAAAACATTTCGCTGGACTGGCAGTCGGCAAAGAGTCCATGAACACCGGCGGCCAGATACCACTCAATCAACTTTTCCAGCGACTGCCAGTCGATATTGCGGTTTTCATCAAAAGGCGTCAGCATAACCGGCCAGACACCTACATATTTTTGTTCACTCACGTTCTGTTTCTCCTTAAAGTACACTGGCCGCGTCGCCGGCAACTTTAACCTGAATACCCTGAGTCAGACACTGGGCCACAAAAGCCTGTAATACGCTCTGCAATTTAGCCTGGTCAACATAGGCGATGGTAACGTGGTTACTCTGGTGGCCGGCCATCAGATCGTCTCTGGTGACGCCGTCCAGTACACAGTTAAGCAAAGGCCACTCATAGTTAGTTGCCCGACGGCGGCGCTCAAACTCTGCTTCCGGCAGTTCTACCGCATGACCGGTACCGATATGCATAATCACATCAGTGCCTTCATAATGAGCTCGCGACCAGATAAACCGCCCCGCTTTACCTTGACCGGCGATAGTCGAACCGCCATAAGGGAAGAACATCGCCGGCTGACGATAACCGGTAGCACCGGCAATGCCACCTTTAAGATGTTCAAAAGGCACCGCGCCAGAAATCTCCATATCCCAATAGAACGTTCCCTGATAGTCACTACCCCAGCGAATATCATGCAAGGTTGTTTCTGCCGGTAGCCCTAACGAACTGAGTAAACGCCATAGCATGGTCTGTGGAATCGCGGTTCCCATATCCACTTCATTTATGCAGGGAATTGGCTGCCCGGGGCAGATAATTTCGCCGTTCTCATCCGGGATCGGGAAGCGTTCCGTCGAACCGATAGCGCCTTCGGCGAAGTCCGAAGCGGCACAGCTATCTTTCAGCCCTTGCTGGTATTGAACGCCGACCGCAGATAAACCAAAGCGCTTAACAAAACGCCCCATGGCAATCATCATGGCACACTGCTCTTCTACCTGCTCCCGGGTCAGCTCTTTAGTGCCGTCGGTGCCGAACTTGAAGGTCATTCCCCGTTGTTCATACCAGCTTACGCACTCTTGGCGCAGAGATTTCGGTACTTTGGCCATTTCCACCAGCAGCGCTGACTGAGATAACGATTCCAGCGGCATGCCAATTTTCACCAGCGCCTGCTGTGGGAAGACACCGTTAATCATCCCCATGCAGAAGGTATCAAACAGGCCAAGGATCTCTTTATGCTGTAAGACATATTCTCCGACCTTACGACCAATGGCCCCTGCTTCGGTTGCCATAACCGGGTGAGTTGGTGGCACATCATGCAGGTAGCTATTTTGATGCTGTAATGAGCCATAGCGCAGCCAGGTGTGCAGCCCCTGCAGGAAAAACTCATCATCAAATTCAGCAGACCATAAACGTGAATAAGGTTTGCCTAAGCTGGTTAAGGTACCGGCCAGACATAGCATACCGACCAGCCCCGGCCAGGTTCCGTCAAAGTTAGCCAGTAATAAAACCGGGCCACGATGATTAGCCAATGACGGTGCAACGTGATGGGAGTACTGCCATGCTGTCAACAGCACAATCACCGGAGCATCCGGATCGATGGCAGCAAACAGGTCGCTGCCTTCACGCTGGCTGCTGATAAAACCATGTCCGCGAGCTTGATTGATCGGATGAGCCCGTTTCATTTCATAGCCTTGCTGCTGAAGGGCTAACTGTAGCTTATCTTCAAATTTTTTCTGCACTGGCCAGCAGGTTACGTTAGCCGGCTCACGTAAATCGGCATTGGTTACCATCAGTATTTGTTTGTTATCCGTACCAATTTTAGCCGGTGACGGGGGCAAGTTTAGTTTTAACACGTTGATATTCCTGTTTTGAAATAAAATTATTACAGCCCGTTGTGCATAATTTCGTTATAACGCTGCTGGTCCTGATACATCTGTAAATAGACCTGATATTTCGCATCATGGAAGGCCTTGGTATCGCCCTGTGGCACAATCACATCGCCGTAGCGCACCATTTCTCCGGCGGCGTCTGCAAAGCTGGAAAATGCACCGCAGGCGACACTGCCCAAAAGTGCGGCCCCCAAAGTAACCGCGTCATCTTCCTGTGCTAAATGGATCTCACGGCCGGTAGCATTGGAATATTCCCTGAGCCAGAGAGGATTTTTTGTTGCGCCACCGCATATAATCAGGCGCTCGATTTGGTGCCCGGCTTGATGCAGGCTTTCGATAATATGTCGGGTACCGTAGGCAATAGCCTGTAACGTCGCCAGATAACGGCGGGCTAATGCATCCTTACCGGTTTCCAGTGAGAGCCCGGACTCCATGCCTCTGGCTTCAGGATTTGCCCTCGGTGAGCGGTTGCCGTGATGATCGGCCAGTATGTGAAAATTGTAGGTAGCAAAGGGCTCCCGCTGTTCCAGCTCGAAAACCCACTGATTAAGTAATTGGTAGTAGCTGCACCGGCTCTGGTTCGACTCGGCCTCAAGCGTAGGCCAGTACTCACTCTGGCGAATAGTCCATTCAACCAAAGAACCTGCCGCACTTTGCCCGCCTTCATTCAGCCACTGTTCAGGGATCATGGCACCAAGGTAAGGGCCCCAAACGCCCGGAACCATGACCGGTTCTGGGCTGACAATCATATGGCAGTTAGAGGTTCCGCTGATGATCGCCAAACTGCCGGCAGGGTTAGCGGCAACCAAAGCCAGCCCCCCCGCATGGGCATCAATAATTCCGCTGGCAATGGTGACGCCGGTATGAAGGCCGAACTGAGCGGCACTTTCCGGGCTGAGAGTTCCGGCTTTCTCACCTAAATTCAGCACGGTAGCGGGCACTTTCTCCACTAAATCGTCTAGCCCGACGGCGTTCAACAGTTGGTGGCTAAACCGCTGTTCGTGTGACAGGTAGTTCCATTTACAGCTCAGCGTACAAATACTGGCAACGTCAGCCGATGAGGCCCGCCAGACTAGATAGTCAGCCAGATCAAACAGGCGCCATATCTTCTGATAACGTTGAGGGAAGTGGTTTTTCAGCCATAAAACTTTGGGTAATTCCATCTCGACGCTGACTTCACCACCGACATAATGCAAAGCAGGATCATTCGTTAAGTTAATTTCAGTCGCTTGCTCTACCGCCCGGTGATCCATCCACATGATGATATCCCGCTGTGGATCGTTATCTTCAGCAACGGAAACCGGCCCGCCGTTGTGCCCGACGGCGACCAGAGAGCAGGTCGCATCAAACCCGATGGAGCAAATATCACGGCTATCAACCTGCGATAGACCAACCGCTTCTTTTATCGTTTCACATACCTGAGACCAGATATCAGCCGATGACTGTTCAACCACGTCTGCTCTTGGGTGGAACTGTTTAATCGGCCGGACAGAAAAAGCTAACCGCTGCCCTTTTCGATCAAAAATGCCGGCCCTCACGCTGGCCGAGCCAACATCAACTCCGATAAAAAACTGCTGTTTCATACAGGCTCCAATTCAATGCTGCGTCGAGTTAGCAAAGTATTTAAACCGAGGTATAAAAACAATTCATTTGTGTGAATTTTGTGAAGTCGATCGGAGTCGAATAGTTAACCCAATGAATTAATTTGAATAATATTTCGACAGTTTATTAACAGATAGGGTTGATAAGCTGTAGGGAAAGTACAGAACGCTAAAGCCACAGAAAATGACTTTTCTGTGGCTTGATAGGCTTACTCTAATATCTTGGTCTGGCGATCGCCGGCTCAGATAACAGGCTAAATCGGTTCCATACCCTGGTTAACTTTCACCTGTGTGGCCGCCGGTGAGGCAAGAAAGTTTAACAGTGCTTCAACCGCATCTTTGTGCGCTGTATTTACCGTCACGCCGGCGGAAAAGACGGTCATCATCTGAATCTCTGCCGGTAAAGGCCCGAGAATAACAATGCCGTTTAAATGAAGCAGTTCACTCAGCTGTTGGAATCCAAGTTCAACCTCTCCCTTGGCGATCAGCGAACCGACCGGTACCCCGGGCGGGGCTTTAACAATGCGATGGCTAATTTGATCGGTAATACCCCAGCGTTCAAATAGCCCGGTAAGGTACACACCGCTGGGGCCGGTCGAATAACTCAGGGTTTTAGCCGCTAAAACCGCCTGTTTCACCGCCTGTTCGCTGCTAACGTCAACGGCTCCGCTACCTTCTCTGACCGCAATAGCAATACCGGACTTCACCAAATCGACCCGGCTGCCCGATGCAACTTTTCCTGAATCAATCAGCTTATCGATAGCATTAGAGGCCAGAATGACAACGTCAAAAGCCTCTCCGGCTTCGACGCGCTTGGCGGCATCTACGCCGCCTACCGATTCTATCTCAACCTTATAGCCTGACTGTTTCTCAAATTGTTCTATCAGTTCGGCTAAAACCTGACGGGTTGCCATAGAAGAAATAATTCGAATCGTTGCCGGGCTATCCGCGGCCACAGCTCCGGGTACCGCAGCCGCTAAACTCGCCATACTCATACAAAGCCCCGATATCATTAGGTTAGAATAATTCATTCATTTTTCTCCGGTCGCTTAGCTTGTCAAAAGGTCATGCCGCGAGAAGTAGCATATATCTTGATTTATCGTTCAGGCAGACCCATGACCTTTCAATCAGCTACCAATATAACCAATTGATAAAAAACTATTATTTAACAATGCCCAATAGTTCCCACCAAACATAACCCACCGTCATGGTGACAACAAAACAGACTAACGCCACCACGGCACCCGAGATCCACCACTGCTTCACATTGCTATAACCGGCACCGAAAATAATCGGGGCAGAACCACCACCATAGTGAGTCAGTGCGCCACCGTAAGAGTTCGTCGCAGCTAATACCAGAGCCAGCGCCATCGGATCCGCACCTGCGACCTTACCCACCGTCAGAAATACCGGCAGCATGGCAATGGCATATGAACTGGCCGAAGCAAAGAAGTAGCGAATAACAATGCTCAGAAAGCCAATGACGGTTAAGGCAATAAACGGATTATGACCAAAATCGATATTGTTCTGAATCAAATCAGCCAGCCAGTCAAAGACCTTGGCTTTACTGAGCGCACTCGCTAAGCCAATGATGCCACCAAACCAAAGTAAGGTATTCCAGGCACCTTTGTTTTGCAGCACATCATCCCACTTGATAACGCCCAACAAAATGCACAGCGCCATCGCCATAATCGCTACGGCCGTTGCATCAATTTTTAACCCAATGCCGAATACCTGCCCCAGAATTGAAGGCAATGCCCAACCAAGCAAAGCAGAAATAAAGATGCCAATTAACAGCTTTTCATTGCGCGTGATAGGGCCCAGTTCCGCCAGGCCTTCTGCCGCAATCTTTTTATTATCTACCTTAGTCAGTTCAGGCTTATCCAAGTAATAGCCAACCGCCGGAACAATCAATAACAACGCTAAACCGGGTACCAGCATTGCCAGAGCCCAAACGCCCCAGTCAAGATTTACCCCCAAAATCTTGGCGGCAAAATCAGCGGCTAACAAATTCGGAGCCATCGCCGTAATAAACATAAAGCTGCTGACTTTCATGACAAAGTAGATATTGGACATCAAATAAGAGCCCGCTTTCTTTGCCGTATCACCGGGCTCTGAACCCAGCGCTTTTACCACTGAAAGAATAATCGGAAATACTATTCCGCCGCTGCGTGCCGTATTGGACGGCGTCACCGGAGAAATAACAAACTCTAAAAACGCCGTCACATAGCCCAGCCTTAGCGTAGTACCGCCAAAAGAACGGATCATATGAAAGGCAATTCGACGCCCTAGCCCTGTTTTAACAAAAGCGATACTGATGCCGAACGCCGCAAATACTAACCAAACCGTTGAGGTCGCGTATCCGACAAGAATTTGGCCGGTATTATTAAGGAAAAAGCCCGCAAAACCGACCACGCCTAACAAAACGACCGCTTCGGAATAGGGTTTTAAAATAAGGCCACAGATAGCCGCTAAGTAGAATCCGGACAGGCGCCAAGAGGCTTCGGTTAATCCGGCCGGTGGCGGAATAAACCAGATAACAAGCGGTATCATGACTAAGATACACAACTTCCATAATTTATTTTTCATGCTGTAGTTTCTCTTTTTTAATGTGTTGTAATGGTGAAAACTTACTGGCAATCGATAAACATCAATCTCATCCGTTGTTGATTTAATTCGCCCGTCTTCCTTTTCGCGTTCCCCGTCGGTACGGTGTTGCAGATCGTCCTGATAGGCACTCCAACCGGAGCGCCGTTATTGGGCGCTGATCAATACGTACATTGACTTATGTCCGTGGCGCTAAGTCGCTAAGGCGACTGACATAGCGCAGCCCTTTTTTGGCTAATGATTCCCGCATTTGGTAGATATCCAACCCGAGCTCACCGTCTGCCAAGCGCTGGCGTTTGCTGATTTCGAGATCGAGGCGTGCCTGTGATGCATCGGCCACGGCTGAAGCCTGCTCCCGTGGCACGATCACTACGCCATCGTCGTCTGCCACAACGATATCGCCGGGGTTCACTAACAGCCCGGCACAAATCACCGGCACATTGACCGAGCCAAGCGTTGCTTTTACCGTTCCCTGAGCCCACACCGCACGTGACCACACCGGAAAATTCATTTCGCGCAGAGTCTGGCTGTCTCGAATACCAATATCGCCGACCAGTGCCACCACTCCGCGAGCCTGTACCGATGTTGCCAACAGGTCGCCAAAAAAGCCGTCGTAGCATTCAGAAGTCGGTGTCACAAGCAGCACATCACCGGGCTGGCACTGTTCTACCGCGACATGAAACATCCAGTTATCACCCGGAGTGACCAGTACGGTTACCGCATTACCGGCAATACAGCGCCCTTGCTGGATAGGTTTAATCCGTACATCCAGTAACCCTTGTCGCTGCTGGGCTTCATGCACTGTCGCGACGCCATATTGGGCAAAGCGCGCTAGCAAAGAGGATTCCGCTCGTTCTATCTGCGTAACCACCACGCCTTTCATATTCACGATGCTCATGACAGATTCTCCGTTACCCGAGGGAAGATGCTTTGATAGCCTTCGCCATAGGTAATGACCTGAGCGCTGGCAATGCCTACGTTGCGTTTTGCCTGTACCCCGCGCTGTAACGCCACCCGCGTGTAGTATTCCCAAAGGTGTTCTTGGCCGGCCATACACTGAATAGCCGCGTATTTCTTCTCCCAAACGGAAGTGATATTCAGCAACACATCAGGCTTCCAGCCACACTGCTCCGGTTGATGCGGTTCGAAGCAATAAACCGGCGGTGCACCGATAATGGTTTCACCCGGCAGGTACCCTTCTGCCTGAGCAATAATGCGCGCTTCCTGAGTGAAGCTGGCAGCCAGCGGGTGGTCGTAGTTGTAGGGATCGGCCAGCGAATGCGTAAGTACAAAGTGAGGCTGAATGCGACGGAAGACATCAGCCAGACGAAACAGATCTTGTTTGTCTGCCCGCAGCGGATAATCCCCCATATCAAAAAATTCAATGCTGGCACCCAGTACGTTGGCCGCAGCTTCTGCCTCGGTATGGCGGCTTGCTTTAACAATCTGTTCCGTCATATTGCCCTTACGCCACAGTTTGGCTGACTCTCCGCGCTCGCCGTAAGACAGGCAAACAACATGAACCTGATAACCCTGCTCGACGTGCAGAGCAATTGCACCGCCCGCTCGCCAGACGAAATCCGCCGAATGGGCGCTAACAACCAAAGCCGTTTTTTGTGGAATATTTGCCATGATAATTTCCTTTTTTATGCTGTTTTAACCCTCTGGATTCTTGCATGGCCGAATTAACTCGGAACAGTGAGTTTTATTGCCCTAGCCACGAATTTCATTTATGCTCAAAAAACAAACAACATTAAATATGGCTAAAAATGCGGAAGAAGAGTGAAGATAACTTTATAAAAATTATGCAAATAAGAGCTTTTTGCATGACAGCAGAACAAGGGGCTGCATCCTTAGCGGCGCTCAATTTATTTCGCACTCAATCGGCAATTACCCGTTCGATTCGTGATCTTGAACACACTTTAGCCATATCCCTGTTTGAACGTCATGCCAGAGGAATGCTGTTAACCGATTTGGGCAAAATTATTCTTCCTCGAGCCCAATCCGCTATTCGAGAGCTAAACCGCATCCCGGCATTGTTAAGCAGGCTGCAGCAGCGTGATGACCGCAACAGTGAAGCGCTCGAACCGATATGGCTGTTCAACGACCGTCGGTTACAAATTTTCCTCTCGCTTTATCGCCAACATCACACCCTGCGCGTCGCTAAGGCGCTGGACATTACCCAACCGGCGGTGAGTGCCGCGTTAAAAGTGCTGGAGAAAGGGGCAGGAATGAAGCTATTCCACCGCACGCCAAAAGGCATGATGCCCACGCCGGCCGGTCATGAAATCGCCCCCTGCATCAGTCGGGCATTAAATGAAATTCGCCATATTCCGGAAGATATTGCTGCTCACAAAGGGGCCTTGACCGGTGCAGTACGCGTTGGTGCCCTGCCGCTCAGCCGCGCCCGGATTCTACCTCAGGCGGCTATTAAGCTGATATCCCGCCACCCGGAGATCAAAATAGTCACCAATGAAGGTGGATTTACCGCGCTGCTGGCCGAGCTACGTGCAGGAGACATTGATTTCATCGTCGGCGCGCTGCGCCATGAAGAAAAGGTGTTAGAAATTCACAGTGAATTACTGTTTGGAGAAGAGCTGATTTTGCTGACGCGGCCCAATCACCCGTTGTCAGGCCGGGCGCTAAAAAATGAAGAGCTTCGAAACATTCAATGGGTTCTGCCGCGAAATCATGCGCCATCACGCCATCTGCTTGAGCAGTCCTTTCATAACATGGGGCTAGAATCACCAAAACCGGTAGTAGAAAGTGGCGATCCTGCCGTAGTACGCGCGCTGTTATTGGGTTCAGATATGGTCGCTGCGGTATCTTCCCATCAGTTGGATTACGAAGTTGCCCAAGGCATTCTTATTCCGCTAAGCGTAAGCCTTGCCGGTACCCGCCGAGAAATTGGACTGATGACCCGCCAGGGAGCGCTACACTCTCCGGCAACCGATGCGCTGATGAACTGTATTCGTGAAGTGATTAGTGAAACAAATGAGTCAGGTACTGAATCGGCGTATTTATAAATCTTCAGAGATGATGATATTAATTATTTAAACTTACATCATCGAACACTTTACCGGCGTGTTTGCTAAAGTCTTTGGTTCGTGGGGATTTGATCCTCTGTTTGCCGATCAAAAAGAGTTATTCAGAGCGATTGAGATCGCCGGATATATCGGGATTATGCTGGCGGGTACCTTCCCTATCTGTTACCTGTTCCAGAAATACTGTAAGCGTCTGGTAGGTGCCCTGAGTAAAGCGTTAAAGTTAACCGATACCGGTGCACTGGCGTTTATTATGGTATTAGCCAATATCATCGCCACTTATCACCTATTTATTAATATGAAAGCCCGTGACAAAGTGCTGTGCGTCGCTTTTGGCGTATGTGCTCAGGCGACCATTGGTGATCATCTGGCTTTCACCGCCAACTTCCAGCCAACGCTAGTCCTGCCTATTTTATTGGGTAAATTAGCCGGTGGCTTCTTGGCTGTACTGATTGCCATTAAGATTTCTGTTCCGGCAGCCGAACGTTTTCAGCAACAGGACCTAGAACAGGAAATGATCGAAAGAAAGTTGGCAATCAGCACGCAACAGTCCGTTATGGGCTAGAAACACACATTATTGCCACACCATAAGTTATAGGCCACCGGCAATCATCGCGGTGGCCTTTATATTTATTTGCCGCCATAACGACATCGCGTCTAAAGCCTCTCTTTTCAATCCCAGAGCTAAGGCTTCAGAACATCTCAAATTAATACCCGCTAACTTATTGTTTTACATATAAAGCTAAATAGCAGGTTCACCAGGCTGGCTTTATCCTGCAACCGGCAGCGAATTTAACTTCACATTGTATATATATTTGCCCTGAAAGGTTTTCTGACATGCACGACAGTAATAGCGCTGACAGCCTGTACGACCCTTACCATGCTTACGAACGCCATGCTTATCGCCACAATAAGGACAGGAAGAAATATATCCTTTCATATAAACTCCTCTAATATTTATTTTAGTTAATTTTCGGTATATTATTTATGCTTGACCAGTATCAAAATAATAATATTTATCCATACAAAACCTGACGAGATAACATCATATAAACAGACGGTGAGAAGCAGCTAAAACAGGTGCTGAAATATAATCAGAGTCAACCAACCTTAGTTAGATACCACTAAGCGGATACTATTATTCGATAGGAATAAAATAATCACACGTAATCCAATGTTTTGTATCGGTAAGTAGCGTTCCATCATAATGAATATGTTCAATATCCCCTCCGGCCCTTCTTTTCAAACCGCGCGCCGGTAACTCTTCAAGATAAATATGGTTAGATAACTCAGCGTAGGTGTTCCACTCACCTTCAAAATGAAAATGGGCATACAGACCGGCTTCAGAATGAAATGATTTGGCATCGGGCATAAGTTGTTCGCTATCCGTTTTTATACCTATATTCGTGGTGATACAAATAGCACCACTCTTACTTTGAGAAGCAACAAAATCAGAGACTAAATAGATATCATTCTGATGCTTATTTAAATTTTCTTTGATTCCATCTAACCGAAAAGCACTCATATCAGGGTAATTATCATTCAAGAACCCAACCTCATAGGAAAATTGATATCCCCGATAAAACTGGTCTTGCAGATGACATAGTTCGAACTTAGGGATATCCCTCTTATTGACCAGATGAGGTGCACGTAAATAAGTTAAATCCCACTCAGGACTATTACGGTATTGACCAGGTGAACGTCCAAACAATTTTTTAAATTCGCGGCTAAAAGACTGCTGAGAATCAAAATTTAACCGAATAGCAATATCAATAATGGATAAGTTAGTAAGATGTAACAATAATGCGGCACGACACAGTTTTCTCTGTCGAATGTAAGCACCAATCGTCATATCAACATAATTCTTAAATAATGATTGAATATGACGCCGGCTATATCCAGAGAGAACTGTAATATCTTCAAGATATATATCTTTCTCTAAGTTCTCTTCTATCCATTGAAGGATAACGTTAACAGTTTGTTGTTGTATCATGCCTACGCTCAGAAAGATGCAATAGCACCAAAGCCCGCTACCCACAAAATCCAAAATTAGCCAAAGAATAGGGCCAAGAATAATCGAATTGTTAAAACACAGTTTAGCTTTTTATGCAAAAATGAAGTCAAAACTAAAATTGAATGAATAACAAAATATAAAAAACTCAAAAAACGTCACCATCTAAAATTAATCCCAACCGATACAGACATAATATAAATAGAAAAAACCACCGCTTAAGGCATGGATGCGTTAGAGACCAATTAGTGATCAAAAGTTTCATTTATTATGAAACTATTTTCCTTGTGTACTACTTTGTGGTTTTCGAGATGGGCATATGAAAAGCCGTTATGCTGGCGAAAAAACCTAAGATAGAAAAACATACAGGAAGGTTGAAATATCGGCGCCTGTCGGCGTGGTACAATTCATTGAGTCAGATAAGCGATATGGTTTACGGATTATCACAAACCGGAGATAAACCAATGACAGATATTTTAAAAGTGGCCTTTATTTTTATTGCTCCTGAAGCGGATCCGACCATCCATAATTCATGGGTAAAAACCAAACATATCCATCTTAAAACCTTAGCGGTTAGCCACTATCAGCAAGGATGTGATCTCATTGATGCACTATATCAAGAGGGTATTACTGGCATTGAACTATGTGCAGGCTTTGGTCATCAAGGTGTAGCACGAATGGTTGAAGCGGCTAATGGCCGGATGCAGGTTGGCGTAGTGCGCTTTGATAATCATCCTCTGCTCGGCTTTCGCAGCGGCGACAGCATCAACGCTGCTCATGTTGATTAGGTGTAATCCAAAATGATGTTGCGACATATCGCGGCGCCATCGAATGTGCTGTCCCCTTGGATAGCACATTACTGGCGTTGGCATTTGCCAGCCGGTGTTGTATTACCTGAGCTGCTGCCCGGCACCGGCGGAGAGCTGATGTTTAATCAGGGAGGTGACCTATTAGTCGAGCTGATTCCTCTCAACGGTAGCATCATAACCGATACTCAAACCATCAGAACCGGAGATGCCTTCCTATTCACTCCCCGCAGGGCAAGGATTCGGCTTTCGCCACTAACGCCTAAGTCTGGTGTGCGCTTTATATCCGCTCGCTTGCGGTGCGGAACGAGCTTCCCCCTATTTAATCTCTCTCTTGAAGAATTGGGTGACAGGCCGGTATCGCTGAACGATATGGCATTAAAATACCCCTTTCCCGATCTGTCAGAAATTCCTTTTAACATACAGGTAAGCCAATTAGAACGCTGGTTAATTCATCTGCTTGATAAGCACCTTACCGCGGTTTCTTATATGGCCCGGGCAGCAAATCAGCTCTATTATGGTGAAGATTTGCTCACAGTTCGCGAGCAACTTGCTCTGACTCCACGCACCATGGAAAGACACATTCGACACTTTATTGGCGTCGACGCCCGCTATTTTTGCCGCACTGCGCGTTTTCAGCATACCATTCGTCAAATATTAGCCGGTCAGGGCATGCTGGACAGTGCACTAGCCAATGGATACAGCGACCAATCCCACTTCATTAAAACCTGCCGGTTCTATACGGGACTCACGCCCGGTCAGTTATTTACCGAACAATATAAAGGATTAAATTATTATGTTTCCCCTGAGAGCATGACCGATCTCTGACGGTAACAAGCGCTGAACTTATGACATTTAATTTGATATCTATGATGACTTTACTCACGCTGTTTTTCTCTTCAATACAACCATTTTTAATACAACATATTGATATAAATAAAATATAATCTTTTAATTAACAATAATCTTCAGTTGCATTTTTTTGCGATCTTTACCGAAACTTTAATATTCTTCCGTTAGATGCCCGTTCCTCCGATTGAATATTTTACTGTATATATATACTGTAGTTTATGTTCATTCAGGTTCTGGCATGAATCAATCCATCACTTGGTCGGGAGAACGCTCTAATGCAAATAAGAACAGACAGCCATACCGCAGATATCATTGCCGCACTGCGTAAAAAAGGCACCACGCTAGCCGCTGTATCACGCTCCGCAGGGTTGAGCTCATCCACGTTGGCAAATGCACTATTACGTCCGTGGCCAAAAGGCGAATGGTTAATTGCTGATGCAATAGACGTTCATCCGAGCGAAATATGGCCGAGCAGGTATTACGACCCGCATACGGGAAAGCGCAAAGAACGGATGCCAAGAAAGACCGTCACCCTAAGCGAAATGGTCAATTAACAAAATAGCCGTTGCTTGCCCAGTCGCTAATATGGCAGCGATTTAGCCAATTAATGAATGGGCAAGATTATTTCGTTGCTAACAGGTTTCGGCCATCTCCGCTGATGGTTTTATTGTTTCGCTTTTGCCTTTATCAATCTGATAAATATATTTTATCTGAAAAGTTCTTCGACACTCAGAGCAATAATATCGCTGTGATCCTGATCGGGCTTTACCATGCTTGCGTACACTGCGCCACTCATAGCAATGAGGACAGGCAAACACATAACCTTTCATCTTCATACCTCCTATAATAACGGCTATAAAAGGTCGATCTTCAATATATGTTCTGATGGACGGTTTTCAATATCACTATTTATGGTGAAATCAAGCGAGCTCGAACTAATAAAAACACCTGAATAATAACGTCACTAATTTTCATATTGGCGTCCACTATTCTCACTAACATATTGACAGGCCAACGCTTCTGCTATTTATTAATGTGGCCGACAGAAAAATCCCTTATAGTCCTCTGTCAGAGTAAAAACCTACCGTCAGTGAGACCTAAAAAAAACAGCTGATATAGGGTCAACAAAACCATTTTTTATTTTTGCTAGGAGTTAGCATGCCGCTGCAGTTACGCCATTTAGTTTTTATCCCTCTGCTTGCATTGACAGCCTGTCAGCAGCCCGCCAATGACACGTCAACAAACTCTCTGTCTGGAACTTCTCACAGCCGATCGGCCGTAGTGAATAATGCCAAAATCGAGATTTCTAAAAGCGCTCTGGAATACAACATTAAAAAAGTTCAAACGTTACTGGGAGATAAATCCTCTCTGTGCGCAATTTTAAAGGGTGATGCCTACGGCCACGATCTGTCACTGGTTGCACCGGTGATGGTGAAAAACAACGTTCAGTGCATCGGGGTCGCCAGTAACCAGGAATTGAAAACCGTTCGGGATCAGGGCTTCACCGGCCGGTTGATGCGCGTTCGAAATGCCACAGAAGAAGAGATGCGTCAGGCCGCGGATTATGATGTAGAAGAGCTGATCGGTAATCTGGATATGGCAAAGCGGCTGGATAACATTGCTGCACAGCAGGGCAAAACGCTGCGCGTCCACTTAGCACTGAACTCCGGCGGCATGTCACGTAATGGTCTGGAAGTGAATAGCCGTGCGGGTCTGGATCAAGCTAAGGCTATTTCTGAGCTGGGTCACCTGAAAATTGTCGGCATTATGTCCCACTATCCGGAAGAAGACGCAAATGCCGTTCGCAAGGATCTTGCCCGATTTAAAAAGCAAACACAGCAGGTGCTTGAGGTTACCGGCATTAAGCGTGATGACGTGACATTACACGTTGCCAATACCTTCGCAACCCTGACCGTACCGGAATCTTGGCTGGATATGGTGCGCGTCGGTGGGATTTTCTATGGTGATACCATTGCCAGTACTGAATACTTACGCGTTATGACGTTCAAGTCGTCTATCGCAGCTCTGAACCACTATCCAAAAGGCAACACCGTTGGCTACGATCGTACTTATACCCTAAAGCGTGACTCGTTACTGGCTAATATTCCGGTCGGATATGCCGACGGTTACCGTCGTGTATTCAGTAATGCGGGCCATGTTTTGATCCAAGGACAGCGCGTTCCGGTGGTGGGTAAAACCTCGATGAACACCGTGATGGTCGATGTAACCGACCTGAAAAATGTCAGCCCCGGCGATGAGGTTGTTTTCTTTGGCAAGCAGGGTAATGCCGAAGTAACGGCGACAGAAGTTGAAGATATAAGCGGCGCGCTATTTACCGAGATGTCGATACTTTGGGGGGCCACTAATCAACGGATTTTAGTCGATTAGTCTCACTTGCAGCCGATAGTTTATTTTTAATATCTTACGGGGCCGGAATTGATTATCCGACCCCGTTATTTTTGATTTCGCTAAGCCGCTTATCCTTAAGGGTGAAATTTAGCGATCGGCAACGTCATCTGATTAGCTTGGCTTACCCCGTGATTTTACCCACTCACGTAAACGCTGTAGATGCAGATAGAACGCCGGAATAAACAGAATTCCCACCGCGGTTGCCATTAACATTCCCCAGAACACGGTAATACCAATAATTTGTCGGCTCATGGCACCTGCACCGCTGGCAAAGACTAATGGTAACACCCCGAGAATAAAGGAAATCGCCGTCATCATTACCGCCCGAAAACGCTGTTTAGCACCATCCTGTGCAGCTTCGACAATGCTGGCCCCCTCCTCTCTTCTGGCTTTAGAAAACTCCACGATTAAAATCGCATTCTTCGCCGCCAGACCGATCAACAGTATCAGGCCGATTTGTACATAAACATCATTGGCAAAGCCGGCAATGGATAGCCCGAATATCGCACCCGCAATGGCAAAAATAACCGACAGTTTTACCACCAGCGGAATAGTCCAGCTTTCATATTGAGCCACTAAGAACAGGTAAGCGAATATCAATGCTGCCGCATAGATATATACCGCTTGCCCTTGGCTTTGCTGTTCCTGAAACGACATTCCGCTCCACGCATAGTTATATCCGGCAGGTAAGTTCGCGTCCAGTACGCTCTCCATTGCTGTCATGGCCTGGCCTGAGCTAAAACCGTCTGCGGCTAAGCCACTGACAGAAATAGCCGGGAACTGGTTAAAGTTACTGATAAACGGCGCCCCTAAAGAAGGCCTGAGCGTAATGATATTAGCTAAGTTCACCAACGCACCGGTGTCGCTGCGCACGGTGACGTGGTTGATTTGCTCCATCTGCTGGCGGAAATCCATATCTTTTTGCACCTGAACCCGGAACATGCGGTTACTATGAGCAAAATCACCAATCGACATCCCGCCAAACGACGTCTGTAACGTATTAAATATCCGGCTAACCGGTACCTGTAGCAGTGCCGCCCGTTCGCGATCGATACTCAGCTCAATTTCAGGCACCGAAGCACTGAAAGTCGTAAATACCCGGTTAAGCTGAGGATGTTGGTTAGCGGCAAAAATAATCCCCTGACTAACCTGCGCCAGCTCTTGAGGCGACTGGCCATCTAATGCCTGAATCCGTAGGTCAAAACCGGAAGCATTGCCTAACCCGGCAATCGACGGAGGCTGAATCACCATAATCATCGCCGAAGGAACGGCTGACAGCTGGGCCTGAAGGTCAGCAACAATCCCATCGATATGCCGACGATCTTCCCACGGTTTTAGCATCACAATGGCAAAACCAACGTTGGATGAGTTAGTCCCGGTCAACAGGCTGAAGCCGGTAATTTTAATCACGTCCTCTATAGCAGCATCGTTGTTGATCACCTCGTGCATTTGGTCCATCACGGCTTGGGTACGATTAAGCGACGCGCCATCGGGTAGCTGAACGTTAACAAAAAAGTAGCCCTGATCCTCTTCCGGCAAAAAGGACGCTGGCAGTTTGCTGTATCCCCACCAAGAGGCGAAACAGACCAGGATCACCGCAATCACACTGATATAGGCTTTATAGCTGATATGCCCGGTCAGAGTGACATAGCCATCCCGCAGGCGATCAAAGTTGCGGTTGAAGTGGCCAAAAAATCCGCTTTCCGACAAAGTACGGCGTTTTAATAAAATACTGCACAGAGCCGGAGTCAGGGTTAGTGCGTTAATACTGGAGAAAATCACCGCAGCAGACAGCGTTACGGCAAACTGGCGATAAAGCTCTCCCACAATGCCGGGAAGAACCGCGATAGGTACAAATACCGCCATCAGCACTAAGGTTGTGGCAATAATAGGGCCGGCGATCTGACTGATGGCTTTGCGAGTGGCATCAGTTGGCGTCAGTGAGTCGTCTAACAATAATATGCGCTCAACGTTTTCCACCACCACAATGGCATCATCTACCACAATAGTCAGAGCCAATATAATGGCAAACAGGCTTAGCGTATTGGCCGAATAGCCAAAAACATACAGTGCGGCAAACGTACCCAACAATGCCACCGGCATGGTCAAAGCCACAATAAAGGTTGCCCGCAGGCTCTGTAAGAACAGATAAACCACCGCCAGCACAATAATCAGCGTCAGCGTTAGAGAAATAATAATTTCATTCAGCGTCGCGGTTACCGGAACCGTTGAGTCATATTTGATGCCATACGCCAGATCGTCAGGAAAACGGGCAGAAAGGCGCTTCATTTCCTGCTGAATATCATGAGCAACGTTAAGCGCATTAGCACCCGGCGCCGGGTAGACGCCCAAGAAGGCGGAATCCATCTGGTTTAATGACGCATTAATCTGATAGTTTTCAGCCCCTAATTCAACCCGCGCAACGTCGCGAACTCTGACTGAGCCACCGCTGGAGTTAGTGCGGATAATCACATTGCTGAATTCCGCCGGCGTGGTCATTCCCCCTTGTCCGCTGATGGTCAGTGATTGCTGCTGCCGATCGGATATTGGCGTTACGCCAATTTGCCCTGCGGCCGCCTGTACGTTTTGCTGTTGTAATGCCGTAACGATGTCTTGAACGCTGACGTTCAGTGATTCCATTTTCTGCGGGTCAAGCCAGACGCGCATGCTGTAATCACGGGCACCGAACACCTGCACGTCACCCACTCCGTTTACCCGGGCTAAGGCATCTCTAAGTTGGATGATGGTGTAGTTACTAACGAACAGATTATCGTGAGTCTTATTTGGCGAATAAACACTGATACCGAGCAACAGATTCGATGCGCGTTTGCGTACTGAAATACCTTGGTTATTTACCTCTGCCGGTAAGCGAGCGCTAACTTGTGATATCCGGTTTTGTACTTCTACCGCCGCCATGTCCGGGTCAGTACCGCTGGCAAAGGTAATGTTTAGCTGATAACCGCCGTTATTCGCACTGCTTGACTCCATATACATCATGTTACTTACGCCATTGACCTGCGCCTCAAGCGGAGAGGCAACGGCCTGAACAACGTCCCGGGCGCTGGCACCGGGATATACAGCGCTAACAGAAACCACCGGAGGTGCAATATCAGGATATTGTTCAACCGGAAGAATATAGACCGACGCGGCGCCAATCAGTGCGATAACCAAGGAAATAACAATGGCGAACTTAGGGCGATGAATAAAAAAATGCAGCATCTGCTTTCCCTTAATTAACAGTTTGTGATGCAACCGGGTGCGCATTCACCGTCATGCCGGCTCTGACATGTTGAATCCCCGAAACAATCACTTGCTCATCGGCCTTGAGTCCTTCAACGACTTCATATTCTTGCTGGAACTGTCTGCCTAACTGTACTGGTCGAACTTCAACTTTATTTTCTTTATCAACAACTAAAACAAAGTGACCCTGTTTATTTTGCTGTAGTGCAGCAATAGGCACCATGGTCACGGTTTCCGGCTCTTCAGGTAATAATGAAACGCTGACGACTCCGCCCGGCAGTAGCAGATGCTGTGGATTATTAAACCGGGTACGGATCACCACGGAGCCGGTCTGAGTGTCGATTTGGTTATCGATAGAGTCAAAGGTGCCGCTTTCAGAATAGAGTTTGCCGTTTGAAAGTCTGATCTGTGGAATATAAGACAAAGAGTCATTACCCTTAGTGCCTTTATATCTGGCTGAAATATAGTCTTTTTCATTAATGGCAATGGCGATACGAATGGGATCAAGCTGAACAATATTAACTAATGAACCGCTGGCGGGGTTAATCAAACTCCCGACGTGGAAACGACTTTGGCCAACCTGCCCGGTTATCGGAGAGGTAATGCGAGTATAGCTCAGTTGAATTTGCTGTAATCGCAGGTTTGCTTCACTTTGAGCGACGGCAGCTCGGGTCATATCCCGCTGTGCTCTGGCCTCATCTACCGCCGCCTGACTTGCCGACCGGCTGGCACCCAGTTGCTGTAAACGATTTAGATTCACCTGGGCATGCTGAGCATTAGCTTTAGCGCTTTCTAGCTGAGCCTCTGCCAGCGCTACCGCCGTTTGATGCAATGCAGGATCGATTTCGAACAGTACATCCCCTTCCTTTACCATCTGACCATCGGTAAATAGCCGTTCGGTAATAAACCCTTCAGTTCGGGTGGTAACATCAATCATCTGCATTGCTTCGATGCGACCCAAGTATTGTCGTGCATTTTCTGGCGTTGCTAATCGGGTCAGTGCCACATTCACAGAGACCAGCGGTGCAGCGGGTGCCGCAGACAGGCCAGTCACAGATAGTCCGAATAAACCCAAAACCAACAAATAGCAGGATAGAATCACAGAGTTTCGATTAAGCATAAGGTAAATTTTGCCCTTAGAATGGTATGCTGATACTTCTGTGCATTCAGCGAGAACGACACAAAAACAAAAAATTTAAATAGCTATCGTTTACATAAGCGTGTCTTTATATATTAAGACATAATAGCCAAAGTGATAACTCAGTCTGTTTTAACAAAAATGCCAGAAACAAACGCATCCATCCCTGAACGTATTGAAATATTTAAAAATAACTCACAACGCCACTGCCACTCCCTTATTTTAAAACATAACCTGTTGCCAACTCTCTTTTACAGCCTGATAAACACGTTAAAAAATAAAAAACCAGACAAACCTGCCACCATGAAATAAGTGAAATAATAGGTATTGGCGATGAATAGACTGTATAAACCCGCGATATAAATTCCACCGATGAATATGTTGAATAAACAATAGTTTCCTAATAATCACCACAGAAAGTATGGATAAATTGTTGCGACGCATGGGTAGCGTAAGGAGCACACCCTTTTACAACGCGATTTCCGATAGATTTTGAAAATTTATTTTCGTTAAAAATCATTACGTTAACAATCTCCACTGAAAAAATCATGCAACTCAAAAAAGATGATTTATACTCTAATTAAAGTATAAACAAAAATGTTCAAAGTAATAATAAATTCTTGATTAATAATACCTTAATAAGTAGTTAATAAATTTATAATTAATTTATAATGTGTTTCAAATGATAATCGATATTTATTCTTAAATTTTCATGCTCTAATTACCAACAGATGTTTTTACTATAAAGTGTTTTCCACCCGACTCAATTATCGTATCTTTTATCTATTTCTATTGAGAGTAATTCTATGAAACAAAATATCATTCTATCTTTATTTATCGTAACGGCTTTAGTGGGTTGTACTAATAACAGTGCATTGTCCGGGAATACCGTCAGTGCATCACAAGCCCAGAGAATGCAAACTGTCACTTATGGAACCATACTCTCCACCCAGCCGGTCACTATTCAAGGCGGAGATGATAATAATGCTCTTGGTGCAATTGGTGGCGCTGTTCTCGGCGGCTTCGTTGGTAATGCCGTAGGCGGAGGAAGTGGTCGTAATATCGCCACAGCCGGCGGTGCTATCGCAGGCGGAATGGCCGGACAAGGCGTTCAAAGTTCAATGAACAGAGCTAACGGCGTACAGCTGGAAATTCGTCGTGATGACGGCAATGTTATCGCCGTTGTTCAAGCCGTCGGTTCTACCCAGTTCTTTACCGGGCAGCGCGTCATGATTGCTAACAGCGGTTCAACGGTAACGGTTTCTCCAACCAATATGTAATGTCCGCGGGTAGGTAGCCGATTACCAACACTCTGGTGAAAGGCTACCCGCTATTCGGTACAGGTCAACGTATCGTTCCGAATCACCTTTTTACAGACAGCAGATACTCATATATGCCTATAAATTTTATTAAGCGCTGGATTAAACGCATTTTAATCATGCTTTTCATTATTGCCCTGACGCTAGCCGGGGTGCGTATATATGATACTCAACGCGGAGCACCGCTTCAGCTCTGGCATACCTATGTGCCGGATGAGTTAGATGCAGATGAAATTGATCATGTTGATTGGAATGGTTATCTGCTGTCAGAAAACATTACTATGGAAGGCGTATATAAAAACGTCGTCCAACGTATTGACCGCGATCAGCAAGTACAGCTCAATCGCTACTATGAAGGCAGCGTCGTTTATCCGGAACACTTTAACCAAAACTGGAACCGTAGCTATATTATGATGCCGGAGGGCAAACCGAAGGGCGCCGTTGTCCTGCTGCACGGTTTAACTGACACCCCATACAGCCTGCGGCATATTGCCGAAGAGTATACAAAAGAAGGTTTTGTTGCTGTCGGTATTCGCCTGCCGGGACACGGTACGGTACCGGCAGGCTTAACCAGCGTTCGCTGGCAGGATTGGGTTGCGGCAACCCGTTTAGCGGTACGTGAAGCTAAACAGCTTAGCGGACCGGACTTACCATTGCATATGGTTGGGTTTTCGACCGGGGGCACGCTGGCTCTAAACTATGCGTTGGATTCAAAAGAGGATCCTACCCTTGCCAAACCCCAGCAGTTAACGCTCGTTTCACCTATGATTGGTATTACCAGCTTTGCCCGATTTGCCGGGTTAGCCGGACTGCCCGCGGTTTTCCCGCCATTCTCCAAAGCAGCCTGGCTCAGCGTTGTTCCTGAGTTTAATCCGTTTAAATATAATTCATTTCCAGTGAATGGAGCCCGTCAGTCCTATCTGCTCACTGACGAGTTACAAACTAAAATCGTTCGCTTATCCAGAGAGGGTAAACTGGACAACCTGCCGCGGATACTCACCTTCCAGTCGGTGGTTGATTTTACCGTCAGTACCCGCGCCGTGATTAACGATCTGTATAACTACCTGCCGATGAACGGCAGTAAGTTAGTGTTATTTGATATTAACCGTTTAACTAACTTCCAAGTGCTGGTCAGGCCGTCTGTGGTTTCTACTATTGACAACCTGTTGCCTCAAACACCGCGCAACTATCAGGTTAACTTTATTACCAATGAATCACCGGCCACCAATAAAGCCGTGGTAAAAATCACAAACGCCGGAGAGACAACCGAGACGATAACACCGTTGAATATGGAATATTCTCAGGACAGATTCTCCATGTCCCACGTTTCGATTCCGTTCCCTGACAGCGACCCGCTGTATGGCAGTAAGCCGGATGATCCGGAGCAATATGGTATCAACCTTGGCCGCTTAGCGGTTCGCGGTGAACGTTTAGTCTTGGTGGTTGATTTAGATGCCTTATTAAGAGCTTCATCAAATCCTTTCTTCCCTTATGTTCAGGAACGTATTGATGAAAGTATTGCAGAAAGCCTGCTGCCACAACCCGCTGACCAACCGGTAACGGCGCCAGCGCACTAATTTCTATCGATCTCATAAAGCGGCTGTTTGATAGAACGGCCGTTTTACTACTGATTAAAATGGTTTAATTAAGGTCCAGCATGATCTTTATGCGCCAACAGAACATCGCGACACTCGCTTTTTTCACCGACAACCGGTAGTCATTGTCAGTACAAAGCCCGGTAATCTTTCCAGCCCTACCGCATAACATTCATCTTCAGCTTCCTGTCAGATTAAATTCTCGATATTTAATATATGAACAATTTGTAATTTTTTCTTATTTGAATCTATAATTAACAGGCCGAGTAAATATATTTACTTCAACAGATTAATTTTGATACCTTAGTAAACAAATAAAGATAACGGCTCATTTTTGATTCTTTATTTAATAAGTCCGTATTTTACCTCCCTCGCAAAAATCCAGATAGAGTATCAGTAACGAGCCTTTAGGCAAGATGATATATAAAGAATCAGGGCTGATGCTTTAAAATATTTTATCAATCACGCTTTCTGTGATCCTCATTGGCTATTAATTTAATCAAAGCCTTTAAAATGCGCACAGACCGAAATATATTTTATTTTTTATTCTGTCGTTAATTAAATAGCTAAAACAGTTGAATTCGTCCCGGCATTTTTATAAATGCCGCCGATTATTATTATAAATTATATATCCCGGGGATCCCCTATGAGCACAATACAATCAGACACAACAATACCGGTGGCAGCCAGCGATTGGCGCAAAACCGACACTATGTGGATGCTGGGCCTTTACGGTACAGCTATTGGTGCAGGCGTTTTATTCTTACCGATTAACGCCGGCATCGGCGGGCTAATCCCGCTGATTATTATGGCAATTATCGCCTTCCCAATGACCTATTATTCACACCGTGGACTTTGCCGTTTTGTTCTGTCCGGTAAAAATCCCGGCGAAGATATCACCGAAGTGGTAGAAGAGCACTTTGGCGTTGGTGCAGGTAAACTCATTACCCTGCTCTACTTCTTCGCTATCTACCCGATACTCTTGGTTTATAGCGTCGCAATTACCAATACCGTTGATAGCTTTATCACTCACCAGATGCACTTGCCTTCTCCGCCGCGGGCTATATTGTCCCTGATACTGATCCTTGGCTTAATGACCATCGTACGCTTTGGTGAAAAAATCATTGTTAAGGCGATGAGTATCTTAGTATTCCCATTTGTCGCGGTACTGATGCTGTTAGCCCTGTATTTAATTCCTAACTGGAGCTCGGCAATTTTTGAAACTGCCAGTTTCTCATCGGCGGCGACTGATACGGGAAAAGGCCTGTGGATGACCTTATGGCTGGCTATTCCGGTAATGGTGTTCTCATTTAACCACTCTCCGATTATCTCGGCTTTTGCAGTAGCGAAGAGAGAAGAGTACGGCGATAAAGCCGAAGCTAAATGCTCTAAGATTCTGGCACGTAGCCATATCATGATGGTTCTCACCGTGATGTTCTTCGTTTTCAGCTGTGTACTTAGCCTGTCTCCTGCAGATTTGGCTGCGGCAAAAGCGCAGAATATTTCAATTCTGTCTTATCTGGCTAACCACTTTAATACTCCGGTTATTGCTTATATCGCACCAATTATTGCTTTTATTGCCATCACTAAATCTTTCTTAGGCCACTATCTGGGCGCTCGTGAAGGTTTTAACGGCATGGTGATTAAATCTTTACGCGGTAAAGGTAAGAGCATCGAGATTAATAAGCTAAACCGCATCACTGCCGTGTTTATGCTGATAACGACCTGGATTGTTGCAACATTGAACCCAAGCATTCTCGGTATGATTGAAACCCTTGGTGGCCCGATCATCGCTATGCTGCTGTTCCTGATGCCGATGTATGCCATTCAAAAAGTCCCGGCGATGCGCAAATACAGCGGACATATCAGTAACGTATTTGTAGTGATTATGGGCTTAATCTCAATGTCAGCCATTATCTATAGCCTTCTGGGTTAACTGTTACTCAACATAGCGTGTAAGGAAATCCCATGATTAGCGTATTTGAGATTTTTAAAATCGGTATAGGTCCTTCAAGCTCCCATACCGTTGGTCCGATGTTAGCCGGCACAATGTTTATTGAAGATCTAAAAAGTAAACAGCTGGACACCCTGACCAAAAGTATTGTGACCAATATTTACGGTTCGCTCTCACTGACGGGCAAAGGCCACCATACGGACATTGCGATAATCATGGGACTGGCCGGTAATAAGCCCGACACGGTTAACGTCGAGACAATACCGACCTTTATTCAACACGTTCACCAGAATGGCACCCTGCCGGTTCAGTGTTCAGATAACGTTGAACGGCAGGTTGGCCTGACGCTTAACTTCTGTGATAACGCATTGCCACTGCATGAAAACGGGCTGACCTTCGAAGCCTATGATGGTCATCTGCTCATCCACTCTAAAACCTACTATTCAGTAGGCGGCGGCTTCGTGGTTGATGAAGAAAACTTTGGTAAAGAGCAAACGTCAGAAGTTGAAGTGCCTTATCCTTTTTATTCGGCTAAAAACCTGCTGCGTCACTGCAAAGATAACTGCCTGTCGCTTTCCGCAGTCATGATGAAGAACGAAATCGCACTGCACGGCAGAGAAGAAGTTGAGCGCTATATGGCGCTGGTGTGGGAAACCATGAACGGAGCTATTCATAGAGGCATGAATACCGAAGGTGTTCTGCCCGGGCCATTAAAAGTACCGCGCCGGGCTTCGGCTTTGCACCGGGTGCTGTTTACCCATGACCGTATGTCGACTAACCCAATGGCGGCCATGGACTGGGTCAATATGTTTGCTATGGCCGTGAGTGAAGAGAATGCCTCCGGTGGCCGAGTGGTCACCGCGCCAACCAACGGCGCATGCGGCATTATTCCGGCAGTTCTGGCTTACTATAACCACTTTATTCAACCTGTTACGCCTGAATCTTATACCCGCTACTTTCTTGCTGCCGGTGCTGTAGGCCTGCTGTATAAGATGAATGCATCGATTTCAGGTGCGGAAGTCGGCTGCCAGGGTGAAATTGGCGTAGCCTGCTCAATGGCCTCCGCCGGATTGGCCGAATTGCTGGGCGGTAGCCCGGAGAAAGTCTGTAACGCCGCAGAAATTGGTATGGAACATAATCTGGGCTTAACCTGCGATCCGGTCGCCGGTCAGGTACAGGTTCCTTGCATCGAACGTAATGCTATTGCGGCAGTTAAAGCGATCAACTCGGCCAGTATGGCGATGTTGCGCACCAGTGAGCCTCGAGTGTCGCTGGATAAAGTCATCGACACCATGTATGAAACCGGCAAAGACATGAACGCAAAATATCGTGAAACGTCACAGGGGGGATTAGCGATTAAAGTTGCGCTGTGTGAATCCTGATAGACCAGTTCCGTTTGGCCGCTGCACTGGCGGCCAAACGGAACGCCCATCCTAAAAAAACCGGTTAGTTATTTCTTATCTGATTCAAAACTCGACCACACCACATTGCTACGTGCCGCAGAGGTATACCAGCTATCGCTGTCTAACAAATGGCTGCGTTTAGTCGGCACCACCGGATTATTATCAGAATCACTGCCATCGGCCTTTTTACGAATCCGCACCGGCGCCTTCTCAGCGTCAGGCGTGATCTGAGCATTAAAGGTTCTCATTTCAGAATCAAACAGCACTGATTCCAACTGGTGCAAGCGCCCCAAACCACGCAAAATGCCAATCAGCGTACTTAAGGTCACTGACTCGCCCATCTCAACCCGCTTAATGGTCGCTATACCGACCTGCGCCCGCTCAGCCAGTTCGATCTGAGACAGGCGCATAGTAATGCGAGTCTCTTTAATCCGCCGACAAAGCTCAGAGATTATTTCGCTATCAGACACGGTATCAAATTTCATGGAGGTACCTGAGGAGTAACTGTATCGGGCTACATTATAACCGTTAACCCTAGGCTAAGGACAAATTGATTTAAACAAATGGGACAACTGACTGCGGTAAAGTCACTAATGTGAATGGGGTCTCAATAAACAGAAAGGTTGATCACAGTTATAACACCAAAGCGTTGCTATTTAGCAACAGAAAGGCCGCTACGCCCGGTTGTATCTGGACTCCCGCGCCCTAACACTCATCAAATGTTGTCAAGATTCTTAGCCGTGAGTTTGATACATGGGTGGAAATTGCTTTTCTAGCCGCATCCTGATCGCGGATGATGATTGCATCACAGATATTAAGATGTTCTGTCGATGACTCAAAAATCGAATCCGTTTTTACTTTATCTGAGCGCAGCATTCGTAGCCGGTCATAGATAAACGACAGCATTTTATACACCAGCTCATTGTTGCAATCATCCAACAGTTGCTGATGAAGCTGATTATCTGATGCCAGTAATAAATCAATATCTTGCTGGGCAATACCCTTTTCGATATTTTTCTTAATTGACTGATAAATAGAGGTATCATGATACTTCCAAGATAAATTAAGCAGCATGATTTCAATATCAACTCGGATTTGAAAGATATTTTTTAGCTCTTTTAACGTAATCGGCCGGATAGTTTTAGTTTTGTTCTTCGAATAGTCGATCCAACCTTCAGTAATAAGCCGAAATATGGCCTCACGAAGTGGCGTTCGACTAACGTTAAACGTTGCACAGAGTTCACTTTCAGAGACAGCCCCAACCAGCTCGTTAGAGATTATTTTTGCTTTTAGCTGCTGATATGTTTTTTCGCTTGCATTCATATTGTTATCTTCAAAATAGTAAAATCAGTCAACGAGTAAGTGATCATCCAATACCTGTAGTGTACTCATTATCTCAACACCAGACAGCATATTACGTTATATCAGACTCGCTGCTTAATAAAATTTTCACCGTAAATTCAAAGTATTCTCCCCATCTTGTCCGGGTTTTCCATCGCAATATAAGTAAATTCTGGCACAGGCCTGATAACGATAAAATGTGACCTCAATAGCATCCTGACGCTAAATCGATTGTTTTTTCATCATTCAATATTATTGTATTTATATTGTATACAATATGTATTCATAAATATTCACCAACAAGATGAGGAAACAAAGATGAAGATCGTCAAAGCAGAACTGTTCATGGTTGATCTAAAACCAAAGGTAAAGCGTACCGATGCTATTCAATCATTTGAGTCACAAGAAACGCCGATTGTCCGTCTGACAACAGAAAGCGGTGAGGTTGGAGAGGGATATACTTACACTATTGGTACCGGAGGCTCATCGATTGTTGCCCTGCTAAAAGATCACCTTTTGCCTAAGCTTATCGGCCATGATTCTTCGATGATTGAGGAAATCTGGAATAAATTACTCTTTTCAACTCATGCAACATCAGTCGGCGCTATTACTTCACTATCACTTGCAGCCATTGATACTGCCCTATGGGATCTTAAGTGCAAACGAATGAACCAACCGTTGTATAAAGTGGCTGGCGGAGCAAAATCAAAACTACAGCTTTATACTACCGAAGGCGGATGGCTACATCTCAGCACCGAAGATTTGGTTAAAGACGCACTGGCTGTGAAAGAAAATGGATTTTGTGGTTCAAAAATTAAGATTGGCTCCCCTAACCCTAATCGAGATATTCAACGGCTTGAAGCAGTACGACAGGCAGTTGGTGATGACTATGTCATTATGACTGACTGCAATCAGGCCCTTAAACTGTCTGATGCCAAGCAGAGAGCGGCACTGCTGGAGCACATTGTGCTGTCGTGGATTGAAGAACCCTTCTTAGCTCACGACGTTGAAGCCCATAAGAAACTGTGTGAGTCCACCACCATTCCGGTTGCCGTCGGTGAATCAATATATTCAATGCAACACTTTAAGGAATATTTACAAGGTAATGCCGCAGATATTATTCAGGTTGATGTCGCACGCATCGGCGGTATCACCCCATGGCTTAAAGTCGCTCATATGGCTGAATGCTTTAATAAAATTGTCTGCCCGCACTTCCTGATGGAACTTCATGTCTCACTCTGCTGCGCCATTCAGAATAGCCGCTGGTTGGAGTACATCCCGCAGTTAGATACCGTTACGCTGGATAAAGTGAAAATAGAGAATGGCTTTGCCTATCCGTCACAAAAACCCGGGTTGGGCATTAACTGGGACTGGGACGTTATTCATAAAGAAACATTAGTAAAATACACCATAGAGTAAATATGGGGCCCAATTCATATTATTGGGCCATAAAAAACACAACTAACCAATTAAATTTTATACTCATTTTAATTCATGGGATGGCTTGCTATGTTTAAAAATAATATAAGGTGGTCATTAGCTATAGTGATGTTCTTTGGCGGAATAATTAACTATATGGATCGGGCATCCCTGTCTGTGATGGCGCCGTTTATAGAAAAAGATCTTGAGCTGAGCGCCACTCAGATGGGAATTGTATTCAGCAGCTTCTTTCTGGGATATGCATTGTTCTGCTTTATCGGCGGGATCTGCGCCGATAAATTTGGCCCACGAAAAACCATGGCCAGCGCGATGGGACTGTGGTCTGTCTTCTGCGGACTAACCTCCTTAGTGACCGGTTTTTTCTCCATGGTTGCAGTACGCGTGCTGTTCGGTATGGGCGAAGGCCCGATGGGTACCACCAACAATAAAACCATTAAAAGCTGGTTTCCGCGTAAAGAAGCCGCTTTTGCGACCGGTTTTATCAACTCAGGCCAACCGCTTGGTGGTGCTTTATGTGGCCCGATTGTCGGTATGTTCGCGCTGGCATTAGGCTGGAGAACAGCATTCGTTATTATCATGATGATGGGGCTAGTGTGGATCATATTTTGGCTGCGGACTGCCCGTGACATGCCAGAGCAGCACCCTAAGATGACTCCGCAGGAACTCGCTCATATCCGTCAGGATACTCAAGCAGTGGCTGAAGAGCTTAAATCATCGGGTCCCAAACTGAGCTACTACCTAAAGCAACGTACCGTATGGGCTATCGCTGCGGGCTATTTCGCCTATAGCTACGTCCTGTCATTCTTTCTGACTTGGTTTCCTACTTATTTAGTTCAAAGCCATGGACTGAATATTAAAACCATGGGATTTGTTAATGCCATTCCCTGGCTTTTCGGTGCCATAGGGCTCATTACCGGCGGATTAATTTGCGACTGGCTATACCGCCGTAGCGGAAAAGCACTTACCTCCAGCAAAACCGTGGTGGTAACCGGCATGGTGATTTCCGCATGCAGTATTATTTATGCCAGCACTATCTCAACGCTCTATCCCGCAGTGATCTTAATGACGTTAACTGTATATGCGCTGTACAACGCAGGCACCTGTATTTGGTCAACGGTGTTAGATACTATTCCGGCTAAAAGCATTGGCAGCGTAGGCGGATTTATCCACTTTATCGCCAACCTCGCAGGCATTATCGGACCAACCTTAACCGGAATAATTCTGGATAAGAGTCACTCATTTCCATTGACCTTTATTATTGCCGGCATTGTGGCAATTATCGGCGCGATGGCAATTTTGATGACTAAACCGATTAGTAGTGAAATCGCTGATTCTTAATTTCACCCGCGTTTTCAACCATAAAAAAATCCGGCAATTGCCGGATTTTTTATCTAACACCAATAACTTATTTCACAGGCACCGCTTCAGCATTTACATCCGCCGCTTTAGCTCTGGCGGTCCAGCCGCGATATGCCAGCGGCATAAAGGCCACCGCTACCGCTAACAGCGAAACAAAACCAACATAGTATGCCGGAGCCATATGGCTCTCTTTCAGCCATGCGCCGGTAATCATCGGCGTTAAGCCACCAAACACGGCATACGACAGGTTATAGGCAAATGACAGACCGGAGAAACGAATATGAGCCGGGAAGGCGCGGGTTGCAACAATCGGCGTGGTCGCGATAGCGCCAACAAACAACCCCATCAGACCATAGTTAAACATCAGTTCACCGGCCGCAATACCCGTATGCAGAGAGCTATAGAAGTAGAAGGCCGTAATGGCTAAACCACCCCATGCCAGCGTCATGGTAATGCGAGTGCCCACTTTGTCGCACATCCAACCCCAGAAGATACAGCCGATAGTCAGCATCAGCGTTGCCACACAGTTCGCTTCCAGCGAAATCGTACGGTCAATCTGATACATCTTCTCAACCACAATAGCCGGAGTCATCAGAATGGTTACCACGATGGCAGTAGACAGAGACCACGTCAGTACAGCGGTAATAAAACAGGCTACTTTATGGCTCTTCACCACGGTAATCACCGGCATTTCATTGGCCAGCGCTTTCTTAGCCGCCATCTCTTTAAAGATTGGGGTTTCCTGTAAGAATTTACGCAGATAAACCGAAATCAGGCCAAACACGCCACCTAAAATAAACGGGATACGCCAGGCGAAATCATTGATTTCATCACCGCTGTAAACGCGTTGAATAATGATTGCCACGATAGAGCCTAATAAAATACCGCCGGTAATACCTGAAGTTAGCGTACCCACGCCCAGACCGTAACGTTGTTCTGGCGTATGTTCTGCGATAAATACCCATGCACCCGGCATTTCACCACCGATCGCAGCACCCTGCATAATACGCATCAGCAGCAGCAGAATCGGAGCCATCACGCCGATAGAGGCATAGGTTGGCAGCAGGCCAATAACCAACGTCGGCACAGCCATTAAGAAGATGCTGAGGGTGAACATGCGCTTACGGCCAATTTTATCGCCGTAGTGCGCCATAATAATTCCGCCGAGCGGACGCGCTAAATAGCCAGCAGCAAAAATACCCAGCGTTTTCATCTGGGCAATAAATTCGTTATCACCCGGGAAAAACAGGTGAGTCAGCGTTCCGGTGAAGAACACAAAGATTACAAAATCATAGAACTCTAAAGTTCCGCCCAGTGACGACAGCCCCAGGGTTTTGTAATCATTCTTATTTAACGGTCGGGCCTTTGGCTGACCGGTTGTCATGGATGAAGACGATGTCATGTGTGAATCCTGCTTTTAACTATTGTTATTAACTGCTGTTATTAACTGCTGCACAACAAAATGTAGCTCAAAAACTAAATCTAAGGATCGCAAAGTCTAACCCTTGGGCGATCGCTCAGAGGCCAACGAGATACTAAGGCTAGAAATGGAAACTCGTTCAGATGTAATCTGTCGTCGAAAACATTCAGTCCATTGATACGTGGTTAGCAGTGCTTAGCGAGTAGTGTGTCGTGACATTCAGACGTTATAGCAGCAAATTTATGTGGTTGTAAACGGATAGACGGTGAAGCATTAACACTAGAGCTGGCGGGGTTTTGAAGCAATAAACTAGACAGGTATCTAACCGAATTATAATAAGTTGTTACAGGGGCTCACTGCTTATAGATACGTCTTTATAAATCACGTTTTACACGCAATTCACCTTTATCAATTTTTTAGCAGATTGTTCTGCTAATGGTTCAATAAATGACCAACAAAGACCAATCATCAAAATAATTCACTACAAATAATCAGATTGCTGTAACGCTAAACAACGTGAAAAATAGTCCACCGAAATAGAGGATAAACCTAAAAAAAACCAATACGGATTTAGATAATAAAACCCCCGTTGAAACCTGCTCTCAACGGGGATGGTGACTATCCGGCGGTCTGGCTATATAAGACTATGCTTCATAAGACTATGCTTCGCGAGCCATCTTCCAAACGCTGGCAATATTTCTCGCCGTAATTCTCAGATTGCGTTCTGCATTCTGCAAAGCCTCCGGAAGTGTAGCCACTTGGGTCAGCACTGAGAATACCGCATCTAACCCATGGTCATGAACAACCGGATGGTCAGGCGTTAATCCTCCTGCCAGAGCAATCACGGGCTTATTAAAACGTTTAGCAGAACGAGCAACGCCAATCGGCGTTTTACCATGGATACTTTGGCTATCAATCCGCCCTTCTCCGGTAATCACTAAATCGGCATTTTCTATCAGGCTATCCAGCTGTAACGCCTTAATCACGATATCAATTCCCGGCCTAAGCTCAGCGTTCAACATACCCAGCAGGGCTGCGCCCATACCGCCGGCTGCACCGGCTCCGGCAGCGTGTAATACTGCGTTGCCCGTGACCTGTTCAATCAATGAACCATAGCAGAACAGTGCACTATCCAGAGTTTTAACCATCTCCGGGGTAGCCCCTTTCTGCGGTCCGAAAATCGCAGATGCGCCGGTCGGGCCGCACAGTGGATTATTCACATCGCATGCAACGGTAACGCTAACGTTAGCCAGCCGGGGATCCAGTCCGCTTAAATCAATCGTTGCAAGGCCTCCAATGGCCTCGCCACCGACTTCAAGCTCTTGCCCCTGAGCATCTCGTAATGAAACCCCCAGCGCCTGCATCATACCGGCACCGCCATCGTTGGTGGCACTGCCGCCAATACCCAGAATAATACGTTCTACCCCATGGTCCAGAGCGGCCAGAAGCAGCTCCCCGGTTCCGTGGCTAGTGGTGTATAACGGATTACGCTGAGCGGGTGGAACATGATGAAGTCCGGATGCGGCGGCCATTTCGATCACCGCGGTTTTTCCGTCGCCCATCAGTCCCCAAACCCCTTCTACCGGTAAACCTAACGGACCGGTGATAATCTCGTTGAAATAGTGACCGTTGGTCGCTTCAATCATAGAGACCACCGTCCCTTCACCACCGTCAGCCATCGGTAATTTGACATACTCAGCATCGGGATAAATTTCACTAAACCCCTGCTGGATAGCCGTCGCAACCTGCATAGCAGAAAGGCTTTCTTTAAAAGAGTCGGGCGCAATTACAATTCTCATATCAAACCTACCCTGCTAGCCCGAATACACCAAACATCAACGTCGAAACAGTTGCAATGGTTAAACCAATAATGGTTTCGTAAGGTAATAACTTAAGGCGTTCTTTAATTTGCATGTTCACACTGCCGCCGGTGGCGTGGAAAAAGCTACCGTGTGGCAGGTGGTCCATAACGGTTGCACCGGCATGAATCATTGCCGCACCGGCTAAGGCAGTAACACCAAGTTCAAGCAAGGTATGACTAAATACGCTGGAAGCAATTGCCGTACCGGCCGTCGTCGACGCAGTTGCCATTGACATAATGGCACCGGAAATCGGGGCCAACAGATAAGGAGGCAGACCTGATGCGGCCAGGCCATCAATCAGCACTTCTTTAAGGCCTGAATTGGCAATAATGCCCGCCAGCGTTCCGGTACCCAATAACATAATGGCGACCGGAGCCATACGAGCTAAACCCGCAGTCATAAAGGCATTACTTTGTTTGACCCGTCCCATACAGATAGCGCCGACTAAACCACCTACCGGCAGAGCGATTAAAGGATCAACGGAAATACCTGCAATCGGGCGTAGTGATAACAGTGCGATGGCAACGAGCGGTGCACTTATCGCAGCTAAAAAGCCTGGCTGAGTGCCTGACTGATGGGAAATAACTTCGGCAGGATCAACTTTGCTGCCTTTGTTAACTAAGCGCTTAGCCAAAAAGTAAGCCACTATTAAGCCAAAAATCCCCGGTACAACACCGGCTATCATGACTGAGGTCAGCGGCACGTTAAATGCGTCCGCGGCAGCAATTGAGTTAGGGTTGGGTGACATTACGTTACCCGCTTTACCACCACCAATCATCGCCAGCAAAATCGCCATCTTAGACAGATCGGCACGCTGAGCTATCGACAGAGCTATCGGCGCAACGGTAATGACTGCGACATCAATAAATACGCCAACGGCGGTCAGCAACATCGTCGCAATCGCCAAAGCCAATAAAGCTCGGGTTTCACCCACTTTGCGAACGACCGTTTCAGCAATGGTATTTGCCGCCCCGGACTCAATCAATACGCCGGCTAACACACCGGCAGCAAGAATACGCAACACGGCATTGGTGATACCCTGTGCGCCAGTAACCATAAGAGTAACCGTCTGAATCAGATCGGCTCCGCCGACCAAGCCGCCAACCAACGCACCAATCATCATACCGTAGGCTGGTGATATTTTTCTTAAAATCAATACGATAGCAACCACCAAGGCAACTATCGCACCTAATGCAGAGACCGTTGTCATTATTATTTCTCCGTGAATGATATTCGCGGTCAGTATTGTCTTAAGGCGCTGATTTAATCTTGAGACATCCGGCCAAATCGCCGGACGATTTAAGGAGAAAAACTGTAGAATCCTACAAACTAACGTTGTAATTGCATACCAATATACAGCCAAACAGCTTGCTGTAAGTCACTAATTTTTAAAGAGGTTATCTCTTCAATGCGTTGCAGGCGGTAGCGTAACGTATTGATATGGATATACAGACTGGCAGCGGTTTGAGAAAGATCACAGTTCTGTTCAAAATATTGGCGCAGCGTGGTTTGCAAAATACCTTTGTTATCTTCAGCCAGCAGCTTAAGCCATACCTTTGATAATTCCTGAGCCTGCCAGCTATCAGCCAGCCCTCCCAGCAGCGCAGGCAACTGATAGTCAGTATAAAACACATATTTATTTTTAAGCTTTAGACGATGCGCCATTGCCTGCGTTGCCTTTGCGGTCTGGTAAGAGCGATGAATTCCGCCTTCGTCAGCAAAATAACCACCAACGATCATGCGTAAAAAACCGGCCGACTCAATCTGTCCTTTAAAACGTTGTAATTCTGCCAGCTCTTGTTGCGGATCCCAGCTAGCCTGTTTAAGCGTAATGGGTTTAAGCACCACCAGTTCATTAAAGTGGGTAAAGGTCACTAAATGATCTCTGACGCTATATTCAAAATAATCAATCAGACTGCGTAAAACTTCACTATCCGGCTGATGCAGTTCGATGATCATGACCACTCTGGGCTGCTGTAAATTAACGCCCAAATAGGAAGCCATTGAATTTAGCGAGGTTGAATGGATATCCTGCAAAATAAGCTGATTAACTAACTCTTCGCGATAGCGTTTATCCCACTGCTTTTGTTCCAATAAGGACATCTGCTCAATAATCAATTCAGCGGCCATTTTGACCAGTTCGGCATAGGCACGAACCTCTGAAGGTTCACCGGATATACCTAAAACACCAATAAGCTGCTCCTGAAAGCTGATAGGTAAATTGATGCCCGGCTTTACCCCTTTTAGCTGGCTGGCAGTGGCACTATCAATTTCGACAATACGATTTTCAGTTAGCGCCAGTACAGCGCCCTCATGACGTTGATGGATACGGGAAGGTTCCCCGGATGCAATGATTATCCCGTGTTCATCCATCACATTGACTGAGTATTGGATAATACTCATCGTGCGTTGAACAATCTGACGCGCGGTAGTGTCTTTAAGGTAGTTGGATCGGATAATGTTCATTTTAATATCTCAGAATGGGGCTAAATTCGGCGAGGAAGCAGTGATACACTCAGGCCGAAATACCCCTGTTTATTATCGGATAGACCCGATAATGTCTTGGTGTAAAATACAAAAATAACAGAAAGAAATTGATGGATATTGTGCATACGCACAAAGGAGTGATTATCCATTGAACAGTAAAAACATTAATTCATGGTAATTAGTTGTAATTTATTGGTTTTATATTGGTTAAAGCGCGGAAGGAACAAAGAAGTGGTAGATATGATGACGCTCACGCTTTGGTTAAAAACAACGCGCCAAAAGCGGGGGTAGACAAGACAACGTGTGTCTAAACGCCTTGTTATTAAGCCATTATTCTGGGTTTAACGCCTGCTCGAGCGAATATAAGCTGTCAGATACCAGCGCATCCAGCTTCAAAACATCAAGCTGATATGTTTTTTCAATATCACCGAAATAATGCGATAACGTACTCATCGATAAGCTTCCGCTACTGCTTTTAAGCTGATGGGACACAGAGCGTATCGTTTCTACCTCACCGGCCTGATACGCCGATTTTAAACGCTCAATTAGCGGAAGATTATTCTCGCGAAACAGTACAAGCCATTGGCTAATCTGAGATTGGCCAAATAGCCGAATATCATCATTGAGCTGTTTTCGATCTAATAAATCTACCGGTTGAATAACCCGAGACCTGCCCAGGTGGGTTGATAAATATTCCGTTAACGCTTTAAGGCGTAAAGGCTTACTCAGGAATCCGACAAACCCTGACTGATAACAATGCTCCGGAATATTCCCCAAGATATGAGCACTAAAGGCGGTCAAAGGTAAATCAGGCACCTGGATTTTCAGCCGGTTAGCCAGTTCACAGCCATCAATGTCCGGTAAGTCCAGATCAACCAAAGCCATATCAAAACCATGGTCAGAGGCTGATAACCGCTCTATTGCCTCGCGGCCGGTACTGACTACCGTCACCTGCACCTTAAGCTGATTTAATAGTGCAGTTGTTACCTTTTGATTAATCAAATTATCTTCAATCAACAGCAGATGATAACCGCTAAACTGCTCAACCGGCTGAGGAGCAGCGTCAGGAAGACAGGCCAGCCCTGCCGATTTGAGAGGAATACTCACCGTAAAACGGCTCCCCTTACCGGCCTGACTTTCAAAAGATAAACGGGCATTCATTGCCTGAGACAGACGTTGGCAAATGGTCAGTCCCAGGCCGGTTCCGCCGCGACGATGAGTGAGTTGAGTAAACGGCTGAAACAGCGTTTTTTGCCGATCGGCCGGTATACCAATACCGGTATCAGACACTGAAATTTGCCAGCTCTCCGCCACCTTAAGGCTGCTCAACGTCACGCTGCCTGTGTCAGTAAATTTGATCGCATTGCCAACCAGATTACAAACAATCTGCCACACCCTCTGCCGGTCAACCTGCAGATATTCCGGCAGTGCCGCATCCTGTTCAACGTTCAACGTTAAGCCTTTTTTATGGGCGGCGCTGCTCATCAGTTGATAGGCCTGCTGAATAAGCTCATCCGGAGCTACCGAGGTAGGCAAAATCGCAATCCTACCGGCCTCAATTGAGGAGTAATCTAAAATATCGTTCAGAATCGACAGCAGGCTTTCACCGCTGTCATTAATGACCTCAATCGCCATACGATCTTCATCCGGCAACGGCTTCAGTAACAGCAGTTCCGCCGTTCCTAAAATACCGTTAAGGGGAGTGCGAATTTCATGGCTCATGGTGGCTAAAAAGGTCGACTTGGCTTTATTGGCCAGCTCGGCATCCTGTCGGGCCAATGTATGTTGCCGCACCAGATCGTTTAGCTCTTCTGTCCGCTGAGCCACCAGCATTTCTAAATAACGCTGCTGATGGTGAAGTGAAAGCGTATTGGTCCGAAAACGCTCAACCAGATAACCAATGGTTTTTAATTCACTGGCTGAAATGGTCTGAGGCAGCGGGGTTTGCAGATCGCCGTCGAGTATCCGCTGTAGTGCTTCAATCTGCATTGTCAGCGGTCTGGCAACGGAGCGCCATACAATCCGCCAAAGAATAAACAGCAGAGCAACCAGTGAGATAATGCTCATGATAATCAGTAAGTTCTGACTGGTATTACGGGCAATACTAATTTTTTCCAGATCCTGTTGGCTACGGGCATTAACCTGCCGGACCAGCGCATCCAGTTCGCTGTTAAACTGAGAAAACAGCAGCAAACTATACTGGCCGGAAAAGCTCAAACGCTGCTGAAGTTCAATACTGTCCCTTTTATGCTGGAACAGTGCACGATAAGCCTCCAGCTCGCTAACCAGCGGTAAGAGTAGTGAACGACGGTGAGGATCTTCAACAAACTCAACCCGCCGTTTAACAATAATAACCAACTGGCCGAACTGTTTTTCGATGTCAGCCAGCATATCGTCAGATGAGGTACTCACAATCTGTGCCAGTAAATTTGCCACATTCAACGACTGTTCATGCAGTTCGGTCATTCGGCTCTGATGGTCTAAATCAACTTCGACTAAACGGTCCAAAGACGTCTCAACTGCCTGGCGGTTATTCTTTTCAATATCATCATACATGGTGGCGATATTGGCACTCACCGCGGTACTGGCGTTATTTACCTGACTTTTGGTTAATACGGTCATCTGATTAGCCGCAGACGCGATACGGTCGTGAATCTGGCTAAACTCACGGCTCACCGTTAGGCGCTGTTCAACCAACTGGCCTTGCTCACTCAAATGCTGAGACAGCAATTGCTCCTGCTGTTGAATCTTTGAGGTATCAAAACCGGAATCCTGAAGCTGAGATAATAAACTACGAATGCGGATACTCTGGGTTGTCAGAATTTTTCCCTGAGCCTGTCGCTCATCCTCAGAAGTCACTTCATTCAGTGCCTGACCGGAGAAAAGAATATAGGCCCCGGCTTCATTTAACTGAAGTGCGGTCTTCATGGTTGGCAACAGATTAAGCGTACTCTGTTGTTCAATCTGTTTAATATGGCGAAACCCGGCCCAGCCGATCAATGCACTGGTCAACGATAAGATAGCCATAAGAACAAAAGCCAACCACAAACGGTGAGTCAACGACATACAGATTTATTTACTCAGAGTTAAAAATATATTTCCGCCAGTCTATCAGATAATTATTTTGCTGTGTTGTGATCCGTTAATGAATAATAGATCGCCCGCTATGGAAAAATAGCAGTAGTAGATATTTAATTTATGCCTTATTTTAACTATCGGAATTTATCATTCAGATAAGCTGTTTGATTTAATTTATCGATATCATTATCAGTGTGGCTATTTACCCTATGCGCTTATTTACCTTTATTTTACTTTTAATAAGTTTTTCTGTTACAGCTTTTGTAGGGGAAATTAACCTTTGGTCACCCGGATTTTCTTACACCACAAAACCCGAACGAGTTTTATATCAGTCAAAGCCCGCTAATCGGCCGTGGCGCCTATGTGCTCTTTATCCTCATTTGAAGGATTCTTATTGGTTATCAGTTAACTATGGCATGGTTGAGCAGGCACGGGAATCTGGTATTCAGCTTCAGGTATTTGATGCCGGTGGCTATGACAACTACGCCTTACAGCTTGAGCAATTACGCCAGTGTGCCGACTGGGAAGCAGATGCCATACTGTTAGGCGCGGTCTCTCACGATAAGATCAACGATCGCCTGCCTGAACTGGTAGGAGATATTCCGGTGCTGGGCTTGGTGAATGAAGTCAGCCAGCAAAACATCGCCGCCCGGGTTGGGGTGCCCTGGAGTGAAATGGGGCATAACGTCGGGCAATTTCTGGCTAAGCGTTCTGAGCACCAGCCGCTTAAAGTATTATTACTGCCCGGCCCTAAAAACCGTGGCGGAACCAGCCTTATCGAAAAGAGCTTTAATCAAGAAATTGCTAACCACAATATCCAGGTCGTCGATATTGGCTGGGGTGATAACGATCTCGAAGTGCAGCGTAACTTACTGCAGCACATGCTGGAAAAACATCCTGATGTTAATTTGATCGCAGGGAGCGCCGTAGCAATAGAAGCCGCCATTCCTGAATTGCAGCTAAGAAAGCTGAACGGAAAAATTGATCTGGTCTCTTTCTATCTGTCACATGAAGTCTATCGAGGGCTAAAAAGACAGCGCATCCTGATGGCTAACAGCGATCAGATGGTGCTACAAGGGAGGCTGAGTATCGACCAAGCCATAAGGCTATTACAGAAAGAGCCTTTTCTTGCTGATATCGGCCCGACCATACTGACCTTAACCCCTGAAAATATTTCAAAAATAGAGGTTAACTTGTCGCTATCTCCCGGCGACTTCCGCCCGGAGTATGAGGTTTACTCCACATCGGTACTGAATAAGTAACCTTCGCTATGAATCGATGTAAACAATTCGGCGTGAAGCTTATTGCGCAGCCGGCGAATTAATACGTCAATGGTCCGTTCATCCGGGCTGTCATTACGGTGAGATATCATTGACAACAGGCGCTCCCGGCTTAATACCTGCTGAGGGTAACGAGAGAATGCCAGCAATAGCTCAAACTCAGAGCGAGTGAGCTTAATTAAGTTATCTTCCTGCCACAGCTTGCGCTTAGGAATATCGAGGCGGTAATTCTCAAAGTGAATAATCCGGTCGTTATCCGGTAAGCATGCGTTTTGCTCGGCTTTCTCAACCAGCGAGATGCGCCAGAGTAAATTCTTAACCCTGACCGCCAACTCCCTTAATTCTACCGGCTTAGTCACATAGTCATCGGCGCCCATCTCCAGGCCGACAATACGATCAACGCTGTCCGTCCTTCCGGTAACTAAAATAATGCCAATATCTGAACGTTCTCTTAATTGCCGGGTTAATAATAATCCGTTCTCATCCGGTAAATTAATATCTAATAAAATTAAATCAACGCGTTGCAAGGCTAAAATTTCTCTTAACTGCACCGCATTTGCTGCTTCAGAGACCTGATATCCCTCTTGGTGAAAATAAGCGATTATGCGAGAACGCGTTATTTCATCATCTTCTACTACCGCTACATGCCATTTTCTCATTCGCTTACCCGACCCGTAATATCAATATTATTTATTTTCATATTTTTTCATATTTTATTTCGGCCTGTTCATATATACCCACAACCCTATTCACATCTGAACGCTAGTATATCAGAAATAATAAAAATACCGTCCATGCCATAAATAAGGAAGTCAAAATGAAAAGTCTGTGGCTGAAATTAAAGACGCCCAGTAAGAAATGGTCCGTCCTTGCAATTTTGTCTATTGGAATCATTATCGGAGTCGCTGCGATCCTCGTCCCTCATGCCGGTCTGGAAATTACCGGTTCAACAAAATTCTGTGTCAGTTGCCATGAAATGGAAAGCACAGTTTATAAAGAATACCAACAAACGACCCACTTCAGTAACGCCTCCGGCGTGCGGGCCGAGTGTAGCGATTGCCATATTCCACCGGGAACCTTAGCCACTATCGGCCGTAAGCTAGAAGCCACCAACGACCTTTATCAAAAATTTGTTACCGGCTCGATTGATACGCCGGAAAAATTTGAAGCTAAACGGGCAGAGCTGGCTGAACGTGAGTGGGAACGGATGAAGGCCAATAATTCGGCCACCTGCCGTTCTTGCCATGATTATGATGCCATGGACCACACCAAACAGCATCCAGAAGCGGCTAAACAGATGAAGATCGCCGCTAAAGATAACCAAAGCTGTATCAGTTGCCACAAGGGCATTGCACATAAAATGCCTGATATGAGCACCGGCCTGAAGAAAGACTTCGAAAAACTGGTTCAGGATGCCGAAAAACAGTCTGATGCCGATATCCTATACACGCTGAATCAAAAACCTATCTTTGCCAATAAAGGCGACAAAGAGCCTGAAGGTTCTCTGCTTCCGGCTTCAGAAGTCAAAGTACTTAAGCGTGACGGTGACTGGTTACAGGTCAGCATTGAAGGCTGGACAGAAACCGAAGGCCGTCAGCGCGTGCTCTCTCTGCTACCGGGCAAACGGATATTTGTTTCTACCCTGCGCGGAGAAGTCCAAGAGCGCGCCAAAGTGCTGGATCAAACGGTCGTTAAAGACACTGACGCCAAGTGGAGCAAGCTGAGCACCACGGCATGGATACAAAAAGGTGAGCTGATTAACAACGTTGAACCGATCTGGGAATACGCAGGAACCCTGTACAACAGCACCTGTAACCAGTGTCATGGTGCGCCGGATATCAAACATTACGATGCCAACGCCTGGATCGGTACCTTAAAAGGGATGCTTGGTTTCACCAGCTTAAATACTCAGGAAGAACGCATCTTGTTGAAATACCTTCAGGTTAATGCATCAGACATGCCTAAAGAACAACAAAAATAACGGGACGCAGTCAGGAGAAACCAATGAATACCAAACATAGCAAAGTTAATATATCCAGACGTCATTTCCTATCCGGTATGGGCGCCTGTGCAGCGGTCGGTTTATTAAGCCCGTCACTGTTGGTTCCGGGTCAAGCCCGGGCCAACGCAGACGCAACCCGACTGGTTTTAACCGGTTCACACTGGGGAGCCATTCGGGCCAAAGTGGTTAACGGCCGGTTTGTTGAAGCCATTCCCTTTGAGCTGGATACTCACCCGACAACCATGATTAACGGGCTGGCTGACCATGTCTACGCCACGTCGAGAGTGCGCTACCCGATGGTTCGGGTTGACTGGCTGCGTAAACGCCACCTCAGCGATACATCACAGCGTGGTGATAATCGCTTTGTCCGCGTCAGTTGGGATGAAGCGCTGGATCTGTTTTATCAAGAGTTGGAACGCGTGCAGACTGAGCACGGTCCTTCTGCGTTGCTCACCAGCAGTGGCTGGCAGTCAACCGGTATGCTACACAACCCGGGTGCCATGCTGAGCCGGGCTATTAGCCTGCACGGAACCTCATTAAGTACCGGCGGTGACTACTCTACCGGTGCCGCGCAGGTCATTCTGCCGCGCGTCGTCGGCGCGATGGAAGTATACGAGCAGCAAACGTCATGGCCGTTGGTACTTCAACACAGCAAAACCATCGTGCTATGGGGTTCAGACCCGTATAAAAACTTACAGGTTGCCTGGTGGTGCCCTGACCATGATGAATACGCTTACTATGCTCAGCTAAAAGAGAAAGTGGCTAGCGGTGAAATCAAGGTGATCAATATCGATCCTACGGTTTCATCAACCCATGAATATTTGGGTCGAGATAAAGTACAGCATATTGCGCTTAATCCTCAGACTGATGTGCCGCTACAGATGGCCATTGCCCATACTATTTATACTGAAAACCTGCACGATAAGCGTTTCTTAAATGACTACTGCGTCGGCTTCGAGCAGTTTTTACCTTACCTGTTAGGTACAACTGACGGGCAGCCTAAAGATGCTGAATGGGCGGCAAAAATCTGCGGCATCAATGCCGATGTTATCCGTACATTAGCGAAACAAATGTCGACTGACAGAACGCAAATCATTGCCGGCTGGTGCGTTCAGCGCATGCAACACGGTGAGCAGTGGGCATGGATGATTGTGGTTATTGCCGCAATGTTGGGGCAGATTGGCCTGCCGGGCGGCGGATTTGGCTTCGGCTGGCACTATAACGGAGCCGGCGTACCAACCCGTAAGGGCGTTATTCTGGGCGGATTCTCCGGTGCTACAACCACGCCACCAATTCATAATGGCGACTTCAAAAATTATAGCAGTTCGATTCCAATCGCTCGATTTGTTGATGCCATGCTCAGCCCCGGTAAATCGATTAATTGGAACGGCAAAGCCGTTACCCTGCCGCTGATTAAAATGTGCGTATTTGCCGGTACTAATCCGTTCCATCGCCACCAGCAATATAACCGGATGATTGAAGGCTGGAAAACGCTTGAGACGGTGATCACGGTAGATAACCATTGGAATGCAACCTGCCGTTTCTCTGATATTGTGCTGCCGGCAACCACTCAGTTTGAACGTAACGATATAGACCAGTTCGGTAACCACTCAAACCGCGGCTTAATTTCCATGAAGCAGGTTGTTGCGCCACAGTTTGAATCCCGCCACGATTTCGATATTTTCCGCGATCTGTGTAAGCGCTTTGACCGTGAGGCCGCCTTTAGCGAAGGTCTGGACGAAATGGGATGGATTAAGCGTATTTATCAGGAAGGTGTACAGCAAGGGAAAACCAAATCCATTGCCATGCCGGACTTTGATACATTCTGGAAAGAGAAAGAATACGTTGAGTTTCAGGGTGAGAATCTGTGGGTTCGCCACCAGTCATTCCGTGACGATCCCGATTTGGAGCCGTTAGGTACCCCGAGCGGGCTGATTGAGATCTATTCTAAAACCATCGCATCCTTTAACTACCCTGATTGCCAGGGCCATCCGATGTGGTTTGAGAAAGCTGAACGTTCTCACGGTGGTCCGGTTTCCGCTAAGTTCCCGCTCCATTTACAGTCGTGCCACCCGGATTTCCGCCTTCACTCTCAGCTGTGTGAATCTGAAACTCTGCGCAAGCTCTACAGTGTAGATGGCCGTGAACCGCTGTTTATCAGTCCGAAAGATGCCGCAGATCGGGGCATCAAAAACGGTGATACGGTCAGAGTATTCAATGACCGTGGCCAGGTATTAGCCGGTGCGGTAGTCTCAGACCGCTATAAGACCGGCGTTATTCGCCTGCATGAAGGCGCCTGGTACGATCCGGTTTGGGGCGGTGAACATGCCGGGCTCTGTCGCTATGGCAATCCGAATGTCTTAACCCTGGATATCGGCTCATCTGATCTGGCACAAGCCACATCGGCCCATACGGCACTGGTTCAGATTGAGCGTTTTAGCGGTGAGACCATCAAGGTTGAAGCCTTTAACGGCCCTAAAGAGATGATTGCTCAGTGTGAGTACGTGCCTAAGCCACAGCAATAAATAGCCGGGGCCGCTGTATATCCAGCGGCCTTGGTATTTGGAACTCAAAGGAGTCTCCCATGAGTCAAGATCAACAACTGGCACTTATCTGCCAGCACAGAGCGACTATTTATGCCTGGTTTAGCGGGCTGTTTGCCAAAGAGCTGGACGCCGACGGAATCGCTCGTTTGCATTCAGCAGCGGTCGGGCAGTGGCTTGCATCGCTGGCCGATGAACCTTCATTAGCAGCGGCGGTCAATCAATTCCAGCAAAGCCTTTCTGCCTTAAACCTGCGTCAGGATGCGGTACTTGAACTCTCTGCTGACTTCGCCGGACTGTTTTTAATGCCTAAGCCGGTTGAAACTCAGCCCTATGCCTCAGTTCATACCTCGGGCGATGCTACTCCTAAGTTTAAACAGCAAAGCTGCACCGATATGCAGGCGCAATTGGCTCAACTGGGGCTTAGCCTTAACAGCGCATTTAAAGAACCGGAAGATCATCTTGCCGTTCTGTTGGAGTTAATCAGCTATTTGGCCTACGCCGTTGCTGAGCAGGAAAAGAATAGCCAGCCATTGCTGGTACTACAGAAACAACAAATCGAGCTGTTACTCAGTTGGCTACCGGCATTTAGCCAAGCATGCCGTCAGCACGACCCCTTTGGTTTTTATGCCAGTCTGGCTAATATGATGGTGACGTTTATTCAGGCTGACCGGCTATGGCTGGCAGAGAATCAAAATAATCTGGTGCACTAATCATCTATATATTCCATCATCTCCCTGCACATTTTGGCGGTATGGCCGGTTGATCAACGGGCCAGCCGCTGCCGGCTCTTCACGGCTCATTATCGTTACCTTCTACTAGGTTGCCAAAAAATCAGCGCTCAACGCATAACCCCGCCCAGATCTTTATTCAGTTCAGGATACCCAAAAGTAATCAATTAATTAACACCATGATAATGAGTGGCCGGTTAATATTATTTAGTAACTAATTTTTTGAAAAACAGGCCAAAAAGACTTTGGTTTTAGACCAATGAAATGTAATAATTTTAACAATAATTTCAGGCCGGACCATATCTCTGGTAACACGCTGTTTTTATAAAACATTTAAAACGTGTTGTGGCAATACTATTGATTATAGTCGCCAAAATAATTTAAGTTACATCGCGACGGCAAGGAAGTGATTCGGGTAAACCAGCACAGCCAACAACGATGTAGCTTGAAGTACGACGGATATCGCGGTCTTTACCATAAAACACCTAACTATACCCAGCATAATGCGAGTTGCATTGCGGCGGCAAGAGAGCGAGTCCCGATGAGCTTACTCAGGTAAGTGACCGGGTTAGCGAGCACAGCCAACAAACAGGCAGCTTGAAGTATGGCGGATATATCAGGGATGAATGCTATTAGTTAGCGCGTAGGTCGGAACAAATGAGTTTTTTCTCGTTAGACTTTTCCTATTACTTTCTCGTGTTCTTTTTGCTTTATTGGTTACTCCGTCCTTACGTTGTAGTTCAAAACTATCTATTAATCGCGGCCAGCTATCTGTTCGTTTATTCGTTTTCTGCCGGTTCAGCCATTATTCTGCTGGGATACAGCATATTAATTTATTTACTCGGCCGTTTGGCGACCGTCCTCAAGGGCAAGAAACCGGTCTATTTATTACTGACCACCTTGGTCGTGTTGTGCTTTGGCCTGTTTAAATACTATCCGTTCTTTCGCGAAGGACTCCAGAGTCAACTGGCACAGATGGGCTTGGCTGTCGATATGCCGACCCTTGATTTACTGGTGCCACTGGGGCTCTCCTTCTATGCATTCCATTCCATTAGCTATGTGGTTTCGGTGTGTAAAGAAGAAATTAAACCGGCCTCATTCCCCGACGTTATTCTTTATCTCTGTTTCTTACCCAGCCTGGTTGCCGGTCCGATTAATCGGGCTAAAATCTTCCTGCCACAAATTCATCCGACAGAGCCCCGCGAGTTATTAGATATTAACCGGGCCATTGCCCTGATTGCGTGGGCAATTGCCAAATTATTCTTATTCAGTGCTTTTTTGGCGGATAACTATGTTAATGGCGTTTTTGAAGCGCCAGACAGCGCTAATCCGTTGCAGGTTCTTATCGCCATTTATGCCTATGCGTGGCAGATTTATTTTAACTTTTCAGGCTATACCAATTTAGTCACCGGACTGGCCTTGCTGCTTGGTTTTCAGGTACCTAAAAACTTTAGCTCGCCTTATTTATCTCAGAACTTGCAGGAGTTCTGGAAGCGCTGGCACATCAGCCTTTCATTATTTATCCGCGACTACGTCTACATTCCGCTGGGCGGAAACCGCAACGGGTTTATGCGTAAAAACGCCAACCTGATGGCGGCGATGGTTATTTCAGGCATCTGGCACGGAGCCGGAATCAATTTCATTCTGTGGGGCGCGTTGCACGGTCTGGGGCTGATTTTATATAATATTAAAAATAAATTTCGACCAACGCCGACAAATAGCCATGGGGCATCAAACCTGCTTGCCCGCCTGCTGACCTTTCATTACGTCTGCTTTGCATGGATATTCTTCCGAGCCAGCGACTTCGGCAGCGCCAGCGTCATGCTCAATAAACTCACTGATATTTCACTAACATCACTGGTATCTGACAGCAACGCCGTGATTGTTTGGCTATTTATCATCTTGGTCTCAGTTTACCCTCAGTGGGCTCGTATCAAAGCGTCATTAGTCAGCACGGTAGAAAAACTCCCCTGGTACGCTTATCCAGTTCCATTGGTGGCCTTTTTAACGCTCGTATTTATGTTCGCTCCAGCAGGGGTTCCGGGGTTTATTTATGCCAACTTCTAACTATGGTGATGTCTTAGGCAGAGCCTACAAAGTGGTCTATATCCTGTTGGTCACTGCGGTAGGGTTAGTCTGGCTCAATCAACAGTCGTTATCTCTGTACTGGCAGCAGCAGTTTCATCAACAGAGCCCGTGGTCACGGCTAGAGAATCCGCTGTGGACCAGCGGCGGGCGGCTGACCAATGCCTTTTCAGCGGCGAAGCAGACTTTTATCGTTACCCTCAGGGGCGATACGCTAACGGACAGCGCAGAAGCACCCGGTGATTCTGATAACCAGCAGGAAACTGCCCCCCCTCACGCTGAACTTCAGCTCAGCGATATTGGCTGCCAATGGGACGCCGCGGAGAAAAGAGAAAACCTGTTCTATCCGATACCCAAATTCGCCAATCTTATGGCGCTTACCGAAGAGCGTGATTCAGCACTTATCAGCGAGCCGGATATTGCGAATCTGGGTACCGACGCTCTGGTAGAAAACACTAACCGAATCATTCCCGGCCAGCCCATCACTTTACAACCGCAAAGCAAAGTTCTGTTTGTCGGAGACTCCATGATGCAGGGTGTTGCGCCCTACATGATGAAAAGCTTAACCACAAATTACAGCATTAAGAGTATCAATCTGAGTAAGCAAAGCACCGGCCTTGCCTATCCGGGATTCTTTAACTGGCCCAAAACCATTGCTGATACGCTGGAAAAGAATCCGGATATCCACCTGATGGTGGTGTTTCTCGGGCCAAACGACCCATGGGATATGCCACCGAAGAAAGGCGCTAAGTTCTACAAATTCAAAAGCGAAGAGTGGGAACAGCTTTATCGTAGTCGGATAGAGGATATTTTGGCACAGGCCCGGCTGCGAAATGTTAACGTTATTTGGGTCGGACCGCCCAATATGCGCAAAAAAGCCCTTTCTGATGGCATAAACTACCTGAATAATCTCTATCAGTCAGAGGTTAATCTCGCTGAACAACTTTACATCCCGGTCAATGATATATTTAAATATCAGGATCAGGCCTATTCAGACTACCTGGAAATCGACGATCGTAAAGTCAAACTGCGTAGTGATGACGGCACTCACTTTACCCCGATGGGGCAAAAAATGATTGCTGAGCGTATACTCTCCTTTGTCATGGTGGATAAACCGACTGAAGAAGAAACAAAATTAGCAGAGAACAAATGAATAAAATTGCAACAAACAGGGGTTTCGCAGGGATGTTAGTCAGGCTGACGGCCTTGGCTTTCGTTCTGCTGGCGGTTTCATGCCATAACCCACAGACCGAAACTAAATCTCATCCGATGAATGCCGGCGTCCAATATCAACAACTCACAAACTTTGGTGATGCCAATCTGGGCCTGTTATCGGACAAGTTAACCAACACGGCGAATAAAAGCGTCCATATCGTCCAGTTAGGCGATTCCCATACCGCGGCAGACTTCTTTACCGGCGAATTAAGAAATCTTTTTCAGAGACAGTTTGATAACGGCGGAATTGGCTTTGTGAATCCGGTCGCCGTTCCGGGGCAACGCTATTCCCATATTATGTTTAACCATGACAAAAAAGCATGGAACATACTGAGCAGCCGTAAGGATAAGTCAGACTATTTTCCGCTTGGCGGTTTTATTGCTGAACCTACAGCAGCACAAAGTAACGTTAGCATGAAATTACGCACCGCTGATGCTCAGCCCTATCAGGCTCAGGCACTGTATGCAGCACAAAGCGATAGTCAGTTTACCTTGAACTCAAACAGCGTGTCTCTGCCGGCTACCAGCGGCCAATGGCGCTTGTCACCGCCTCAGCAGGTTTCATTTCCACTGAGTGCAACCTTCAGCTCAGGTCAGGGCGTTAAGCTTGGCGGCTGGTTTATTACCCGTGAAAAGCCGGGCGTTATTGTCTCAGCGTTGGGAATTAACGGCGCAACGCTGTCGATGGTAGATAAATGGCAGAGCCAATGGATCGATACCCTGGCCCAAACTAAGCCTGATATGATTATTTTGGCCTACGGCACCAACGAAGCATTTAACGATACGCTGGATCTGACGCGCTACCAGCAACAGCTGGAGCAAAAAGTCGCCCAACTTCGTCAGGCGATGCCGCAAGCCGTTATTTTATTAGTCGGCCCGAGTGATAGCATCAAAAACAAAAACCAGTCCGGATGCCAGCAAATGCAGCCTCAGTTACTCAGCCAGATCGTTGAAATTCAACGTCAGGTTGCTCAAAATAATAAAGCGCTGTTCTGGGACTGGCGCGCCTTTATGGGCGGTGAGTGCTCGATTCAAAACTGGGCGGCCGATGGCAATGCCAGACCTGACTTGGTTCACCTGTCACAGGATGGATACAAGAAAAGTGCAGATGCGATGTATCAGCAACTTATGCACGGACTAGGATTAGTACCGGGGATTTGGGCTCGCGGGCTTCCGACCAGGCTGGTGCAGTAATTCAAAGCAGGATTCTAGCCCCGACTCTATAGAAAGCACGCCTCGGCAGCGAGAGCCGTGCTTGTCAGTTAAGTATTTCAATATCATATAAGCCAGCGATATCGTCACCCCGTTGAAAAACGGGGTCCGGCCCTTAAGCCAAATACTCACTGGTTAGCTAAAACCGGGATGATTCGCTGCGCTCACCCTGCGAGCCATTCGCTATGCGAATGTTTGCTTCACCGACGGCCCGCGTTCCCGTTTTCATGGGGATGAGCAGACCGGGGAATCATCCCGAGGATCAGGGGTATAAATTCCAACGCCCAATATTTACTTATTGGTAAAACTGACCGTCATCGGTATCTGTTGCTTGCCTAACTTATCTTTAAGAGTGACATTCACTTTCCAAACGCCTTTAGGATCGCCCTCTTCGCTGGTAAAGCCGATCACCGGAATAGCCATCGTCAGATCGGTCACGTTACCAACCAGCATGCCTTGAAAACAGGCTACGTCTTTCTTACTAAATGACGCACTGCCGTCGGGCTTAACCAACTGTAAATCACAGGCTATATCAACGGCCTGGTACTCATTAACGGTCGGATTAGAGAAGAAGGTAAGCACAAAAATCTGTTCACCCTTAGTCACGTTTTCAACCCGATGAAAATCAGGCAGTGCATCTGGCACGATGGTCCAGTTATCATCCCATTCAGAATTCGATGTCGCCACCAACATCCCGCTAAAACCGCTGCCAGAGTGCAATGCCCCGACATATTTAGGGAAAACGACGCCCTCTCGCCAATCCGTTTGCGCCAAGGCCAAACAGGAATAAAAACAGAGAGAAAGAGCTACTAGCAAGCGTGATGTCATTAATGAATATCCTTTTTATTTAACAATAGGGGAATAAGTGTGTTGTTTAACTACGTTAACCACTACGCAGGAAAAAAGGTATGGCATAAAGAATATATACTATCCCCGAAAAACCTCACGATGGTGCCAATAAATAAATGAATCCTGAGGATAATCCCCTTTATTTTTTGGTAATTCAATCTCTTTACCAGCAAAATCCCAAAATAGACGTTCAACAATATTATTACCATTAACGCCTTGGGATACGAGCAACTTCATATGTTCATCAATAGCAATGGCTCCCATATCAAATGCTGCATGGTGCAGTGAACATAATGCCAGACCATTATTAACTGAACAGGGGCCACCAGACTGCTTCCATTTGATATGCGCTGCTTCTAACCCAACAGGAATACAATCATGCTTAAGATTATAGCCGCATACAGCGCACTGATAATTATAGGCGCGTAAAACCGACTGTCTAAATTTAGGATCGCGCTCCTTACGTACTTCCGTCAACGAAAAACCTAACCGATTGGCAATAATATCCTGAACACTCTCAGGAAAATGCGCCTCTAATAGGTACTGAGCTAATTTATCAAGAAGCTTTGGTTTATCCTTCAATAACTGATAGGCAGCCTCATCAAAGCCGCCCGCAACGCCAAAGTCTATCAACTCCCGTTTTGGAGGCTCTTTGCTCCCAATTCGGGGGGAGCAACGCTCTGCATTCTTAAGCGACCAAAAGCCATCCCCCTGTAAACGCCAGAATGGCATTGCAGGATAGTGAGATCGCCGGCTTGGTCCAAAACTATTTAATAATTCTAGTAAAGGCCCCTGGATTTCCGAACCAAAATCAAAAAAACGCTGATGCCCTTTTTTATATTCAGATAAGACGTACAGTAACAAAAGAGGCTTGTGAGGAGCTCGTTGCTCACCCTTTTTCCATATGGTTATTCTAGAAAATGCTTCTTGTAAGCTTTGTTTGTTCATAGCACTCCAGCCGACAAATTCTATTACACCTATCAACGGCAATAATAAGTGATCTCATACCCAAATATTTTTAAGATACAAGATATTGTGCAGTATCTTATGCGATACAACGCCAAGAAAATACCGGCTATTTAAGCTTTCTCATCAAGGATGAACCAATACGCTCAACGCGAAACAATGTTAACCAGCTCAAAGAATTCATTTAATGGTATTGTAAAGGTATTACCAAGTGGTATTGTCATAAGGTACCCGATAATACCTATTGCCAGTAACATGGAAGGAATGAAAGATGAATAAAATAACAGCAAAACTCTCATTCATGATGTTCATTGAATGGTTTATATGGGGGGCCTGGTTTGTCCCTCTTTGGCTCTTCCTGAACGGAAGCGGATTTACTCCCTCTCAAATCGCTTGGTCTTACGCCTGTACGGCGATAGCCGCAATTATCTCCCCTATTCTGGTGGGATCAATTACCGACCGATTCTTTGCCGCCCAAAAAGTCCTCGCCGTACTGATGTTTGCCGGTGCTATTCTGATGTTCTTCGCCGCTCAGCAAACCGAGTTCAGAACATTTTTCCCGCTGCTGCTGGCCTATGCTTTGACCTATATGCCAACTATCGCATTAACCAATAGCATTGCGTTTTCAAACGTAGAAGACGTTGAGCGTGACTACCCGCGCATTCGGGTAATGGGCACCATTGGCTGGATTGCATCAGGTATTGCCTGCGGCTTCTTGCCTGCAATGATGGGCTTTGGTGATATTTCAGCGACCAATATTCCGTTGCTCGTTACCGCGGCCAGCTCTGCTCTGCTGGGGGTATTTGCCCTCGTCCTGCCAAACACCCCGCCGAAGGGAACAGGAAAAATGAGCATGAAAGTCATGCTGGGTCTGGACGCCATCGTATTACTCAAAGACCGCAACTTCTTAGTGTTTTTTGTCTGTTCATTCCTGTTTGCTATGCCGCTGGCCTTCTACTATATCTTTGCCAATGGCTACCTGACCGAAGTCGGTATGAAAAACGCAACCGGCTGGATGACGCTGGGACAGTTCTCTGAAATCTTCTTTATGCTGGCTCTGCCGTTCTTTACCAAACGTTTTGGTATTAAAAAGGTATTACTGCTGGGCTTAATTACTGCGGCTATTCGCTACGCTTTCTTTGTTTACGGTGGCGCAGATCATATCTTCACCTACGGCCTGCTGTTCTTAGGTATTCTGCTGCACGGCGTTAGCTACGACTTCTACTATGTGACCGCCTATATTTACGTTGATAAAAAAGCGCCGATTCATATGAGAACCGCGGCTCAGGGCCTTATTACCCTCTGCTGCCAGGGGTTCGGTAGCCTGCTGGGTTACAGCCTGGGCGGCCAGATGATGGAGAAGTTATTTGCCAACGCAGAACCCATCAACGGTCAGACATTTAACTGGGCTGGCATGTGGGGATTCGGTGCCGGCATGATTGTAGTGATTACCCTGATCTTTATGCTGATGTTTAAAGAGTCTGACGGTGATATCAAAGAGATTGATGTTCCCCAAGACAACGGTAAACCCGCTACAGCCTGATTAACCAGACCGTAAAATATTATCCGTTTTTATTTGCCGCTCTCAGGCAAATAAAAACGCAGCAGTCAGTCAGAAACTAAGGATTTATGATGAACAAAGAGAAGCGTATTTTAGGCGCCTTTTATGGCCAGGCTTTAGGTGATGCGATGGGTATGCCGTCAGAGCTATGGCCCCGTTCTCGGGTCAAATCATACTTTGGCTGGATAGACAGCTTCTTGCCCGGTCCGAAAGAAAATAACGCTGCCTGCTACTTTAATACCGCAGAATTCACCGACGATACCTCAATGGCACTGGCACTGGCCGATGCCATTATCGAATGTCACGGCAAGATAGAGCCTGAAATTATCGGTCGGAATATCATGCGCTGGGCAGAAAAATTCGATGCCTTTAACAAAAATGTACTCGGCCCTACGTCTAAGATCGCCCTGAATGCAATTAAGCAGGGAACGCCGATTGCTGAATTAGAAAACAATGGCGTGACCAACGGCGCCGCGATGCGGGTGTCACCGCTGGGCTGCCTGCTGCCAACCCGCTCTCTGGACGATTTTATCGATCAAATCACCATCGCCTCCAGCCCCACCCATAAATCTGACGTGGCTATTGCCGGCGCGGTGGCCGTAGCATGGGCAATCTCTAAAGCTATCGACGGTATAAACTGGGCGCAAATTTGCGACCAGCTACCGGCGGTTGCCAAAGCAGCGCAGGAAAAACGCGTAACAACCTTCAGTGCATCAATGGCCGCCCGAATCGAGCTGGCGCTGTATACCGCAAGAAATGCCACCGGTATTGAACAAGGTATGGAGCAGATTTATCAATTAGTCGGAGCAGGAACCAGTACCATCGAGTCAGTGCCTGCGGCGATTGCCATGGTTGAACTGGCCGGAACGGATCCTAACCGCTGCGCAATACTGTGCGCTAACTTAGGCGGAGATACCGATACAATCGGCGCGATGGCAACGGCTATTTGCGGTGCTTTGCACGGTATCGATGGTATCGATATGAAACTTAAGCAGCAGTTGGATCGGGTCAATCAGCTTGATTTCACCCGCTACAGTCAGTCATTTATGACACTGCGAACCCTCAGGGAAAAGGCTTATGACAACGTCTAAACTGATTAACCAACTGCCTACGCTGGCTAACCGCCGCCCGGTATGCGTAGTGGGCGCGGCGGTTATCGATGTTATTGCCGATGCCTATTCACTGCCCCATCGGGGCAGTGATATTGAGCTACACCAGCAGGGCGTCAATATTGGCGGCTGTGCGTTGAATATTGCAATTGCTTTGCATCGGCTGGGGATGACATCCCTTAATGCCTTACCAATGGGAAAAGGTATTTGGGCGGATATTATCCGTAAAACCTTGGCAGAAAATGAGATCGTCTCAGCCATTGAAACCGACAAAGGTGATAACGGTTGGTGTCTGGCGCTGGTTGAACCCGACGGGGAACGTACCTTTCTTTCCATTAGCGGAGTAGAAAACCAATGGGATCGCCACACGCTGGATAACCTGAAAATTCAGGCGAACTCTCTGGTTTATCTTTCAGGTTATCAGCTTTCTTCGTCCTGCGGAGAAGTGCTGATTTCGTGGGCGGAGTCACTACCTGACAGCATCGATCTGTTTATCGACTTTGGCCCGCGTATTTCAGACCTGTCGGCTGAACAACTTGCTCGCTTAATGGCCTGTAAGCCAATGGTTTCACTAAATCGCCAGGAAGCTGAATATATTGTCGCAACGCTCTCCGGCACGCCGGGTAAAGAACTCGATACCGAAGCATTGGCCGAAGACTGGTTCAAACATTACGCCAGTCCGTTAGTGATTCGAGTGGATAAAGAAGGGGCATATTACCGTGACAGCCTGACTGCCGGCTGGGTCGCCCCGTTTGAAACCACGGTAGTTGATACTATCGGTGCGGGTGATAGCCATGCCGGCGGCGTTCTGGCCGGGCTGGCTTCCGGCTGGCCGCTCAGCGAGGCGGTTATGCTGGGCAATGCGGTGGCTTCATACGTTGTCAGCCATCGGGGTGGCGACTGTGCGCCGCTAAAAGAGCAACTTATCGACTATTTAGCCCGATATTAATCACACGGCTGAAAGATAAGGGAATATCTTTCTCAAACCGCTGCCCTTAGGCGCTCTGGACCCGTAGCCCTTTGGACTTAAAGACACGGCCGCCCGGTTACTCTTCAGAAACAAAGACATACATATCGCTACGGCACTGATTAATACTGTACTCAATCGGTATATTTTGGTGATCGAAGGCGACCTGCTTAATCACCAGCACCGGAACTGAATTTTCCAGCTTAATATGCGACTGGAAATCAGCATCCGGCATGCGGGCACTGACTTTGCTTTTGGTACGCTGAGGAAAAATATTCTGGCTGCGGAAATAGTCATACAGCGACAGGCCGATATCATCGACCTCTTTAATCAGCGCCACCGGTACGTAGGACTCTTCAATCGAAACCGGCTGATTATCCACATAGCGGATGCGCTTTAGCATAAAGACATCGCTGTTCGACGGGATCTTAAGCTCTGCGGCAACGTCTTCCGAACATTTAACCACACTCTTATTTACCCACAGGGTATCGGGCTTTTTCCCCCGCAAAACCACCTGTTGAGAAAAGCCTTTGGCTTCTTTCAGCGAATACTCAAACTTATCGCTGATCTGGGTACCGTAGCCTCGGGAACGAATAATTACCCCTTCCTGATCGAGCAGTTCCATCGCCTTGCGTACCGTAATACGCGACACGCCGGTTTGCTGGCTCAGCTCCCGTTCGCCGGGCAACATATTTCCCTGATGTAATACGCCGGTGCGTACTGCAAATTTCACCGTATCGGCAAATTTCACGTATAAGGGTGTATTATCGGTTTGGGAAAGCCGCGTACAAAGCTGTTGGATCAGTGATGAATGTGCTGGGTTCATATCAGTCTGGTTACCAGAAAAAGTGTATAACAGTCGACGCAGCTCTGGGCTTAGTCAAAGTAATACCATTATACTACCACTGGTTTTATCGGCGTTGATCTATCCCGCAGTTTTATTATGTGGTTTAGGCAGATAACTATCAGGTATCCTTCACTTTGGCTGATTAAGGGCCGGAAGATAAGCAGCGTCAGATCGCCAGAACTGCCGAAGAATTTAGCCAAAAATCGATAAAAAGTACTAACGCGGATGGCTCCTATGCTTTCATCTCATTCTTATCACTGGTATCAGTACGCTCTGTTTCCTTTTCTGCGCCCGGATCGCAACAGGCTCAGCCAGCAGCTCAACAATAAAACCATACTAATCACCGGTGCCAGCTATGGTATCGGTGAAACGCTGGTCGCTATGCTATCAGGAATGAATATCCATTTGATTCTGGTTGCCCGCACCGAAGAGAAGCTGAGTCAGCTAAAACAACAAATAGAACCCCATGTCGCCAGCTGTCAGATTTTTGCCGTTGACCTGACTCAGCAGGATCGGACAGAACGGCTGATTAATGAAGTTAAGCAGCGTTATGGCGGTATTGATATTTTTATTAATAATGCCGGGAAATCCATTTGCCGATCTATTGCCGATTCAACTGACCGACTGCATGACTTTCAACGCACAATGGCGCTGAACTATTTTGCCCCGGTTCAGCTCTGTATGGGGTTACTGCCACAGCTTAAACAGAATCAGGGGCAGATAATTAATATTTCGGCGGTTAACGTATTACTGGCGCCGGCACCTTACTGGGCTGCCTATCAGGCATCTAAATCCGCATTTGACCAATGGTTTCGCTGCGCAGAACCTGAATTACAGGTGTCGGGGGTTCAGCTAACCTCTATTTATCTTCCGCTGGTCAATACCCGAATGATTCAGCCGACGTATGCCAATAAGTCCGTTCCGGCAATTTCCGCCCCCCAGGCAGCAGAGATTATCTGTCGGGCAATCCAGACCAGAAAACCCTGCTTTAAACCGCTATGGACGATTTTTGGTCAACTGGGCTCGGTAATATTTAACCGTTGGTGGGTGATGGGTTGTGCTCACTACTTGAAACAAAAAAGTCTGAAACGGAAAGTTTGAAACCAAAAGTCTGAAAAAAAGCCCTAAAACGCTAATGGATAAATATGATAAATAAACTCCGGCTACTGATTAAGTTAAATATCCTCACTCCGAACGGGTTATATACTTTAATTCAGTCAATTCGGGCTAACGGTATTAATCTGATGGCCCTGCTCGGCTTCAGCGCCAGACTTTACCCGCAGCGTATTGCGGTGCAAGACGACAGCGGCACCCTGACTTATGCGCAACTCTACCAACAGAGCAGGAATATTGCTTCAGCCCTTTGCCATCACCACCGGCTAAAGCCCGGTCATAAAGTGGCATTAATTTGCCGCAACCATGCCTTATTGCTGAAATCACTGTTTGCCTGTTCCTACGCAGGGGCTGATATCTATTTGCTGAATACTGAAATAAACCTGCGGCAGTTCTCTGCTTTTATCGACAAGCATCAGTTTGATCTGATTATTCATGACGCCAATATCGCCCCGCTACTGGCAGAAGCCGGTTTCAGCGCGACGGCTATTCCGGCAGAGAATAGCGACAGCGTATCTATTCAATCTTATGCGCATACGTCAGGCTTGCTCGCTAAGCAGGTCAAACATGTTCCGGGACAAATTATTGTGTTAACCAGCGGCAGCACCGGTGACTTCAAAGCCGCTGCCCGAAAGCCGTCGCTGTTTGCCTTTCTTAATCCACTGTATGCCCTGCTGACTAAGCTTGAGCTATTTCACTACCGATCAATTTATATAGCCACGCCGGTGTATCACGGTTTCGGCTTAGCAACGCTCAGCATTGCCACACTAATGGGAGCCACGGTCTACCTGACGCGTAAGTTCGATGCCGATAACGCCAGCCATCTGATTGCTGAGCATCAAATTGAAGTCATTACGCTGGTTCCGCTGATGCTCAGCAGAATGCTCTATCGCTCAGCCGATAAGTTGCTCTGCTTGCGCTGTATTATTTCCGGCGGTGCCCAGTTACAACCACGCTTGGTGGCCGATACCCGTACACAGCTGGGCGATAAATTATTTAACTTATATGGCACATCTGAAGCCGGAATCTGTACTATCGCCACCCCGCGCGATTTGGCGCACAGTGCCGGTACTATTGGTATTCCGATTGAAGGGCTGACCATTCAGTTGTTGGACAATCAAAGCGGATTGCCGGTGTATCAACATCATGTGGTCGGCAGATTAGCCATTAAGTGTCCGTGGGCCGCTCAAAATAACGGCGATCTGATTGAAACCGGCGACCTTGGGTTCCATGATGCTGACGGCTATTATTACTTAAGTGGTCGGGCTGACAGCATGATAGTTTCCGGCGGAGAGAATGTGTATCCCGTTGAGCTGGAAGATGCGATAACTCAGCATCCGATAATCAGCGAATGCGTTGTTATCGGTATTCCAAATGCCGAATTCGGGCAGCGACTAAAAGCCTTTATTGTTACTCAGCAACCCGATAGTCTTACCGTGGAACAGCTCAAGCTGTGGCTCAGCGAACGAATTGCCCGCTATCAAATGCCTGAAGAGATTGTATTTCTGCATGAAATCCCGTTAACGCCAATCGGTAAGCCGGATTTAAAGTATCTGAGCCAACAAATCACATCAGAGAAGCAGCCAAACGGGCAAGAATAACGTATCTGTGTGATAATATTTATAGCGTTAATAAACCATAGCCAAATACTTCAAGTTGCAACAATTTGAAGTATGACGGATATATAAGTGAGTGTTGCCATTGAATAATAAATTATCCTCGGTAGGCCTAAGAACAATGCTTATGTTAGCGTCGTTGGTCATTATTTTATCTGGCATAAAAGCGGCCTCCCAAATAGTTATTCCTTTTTTATTGGCGCTGTTTCTCTCTATTGTGCTCTATCCGGTCGTGCGTTTTATGGCGCGGTTTCGCATCCCTAACGTGATATCCGTTATCTTGATTGCACTGGCGATAGTGATTGGCTTTCTGGCGACCGCCAGTGTTGTCGGCTCATCGCTCAACGACTTCACCCGTACTTTGCCTCAATACCGCGGATTAATAGGCGAACACCTGCGGGATTTGCAGTTTTATGCTGCTCAGCTAAATATTCAAATTTCTAGTGAAGAGCTGATGCAATACTTTGATCCGGCGCTGTTAGTCAGCTTTCTCACCACCATGCTTTCCAGCTTTTCCGGCGTCATGACCAACATCTTTTTGCTGCTGATGACCGTTGTTTTTATGCTGTTGGAAGTTCAGAGCTTGCCCCACAAGCTCAATAAGTCACTGAGTAATCCGGTTCAGGGCATGATTAGCATCAATAATGCGATTAATAGCATCAGCCGCTATCTGGCGATTAAAACCGTTATCAGCATCATTACCGGTATGATTATCTGGGGATTCCTCTCATGGATCGGTGTGAAATACGCCATGCTGTGGGGCGTTCTGGGCTTTATGCTTAACTATATTCCCAATATTGGTTCGTTTATTGCTGCCGTTCCCCCTATTCTGCAAGCCCTGTTATTTAACGGTTTTGCCGACGGCTTGGCGGTGCTGGGCTGCTATATTGCCGTCAACCTTATGATTGGCAATATTATTGAACCCCGGATCATGGGGCGCGGGCTGGGCCTGTCAACGCTGATTGTCTTTTTGTCTTTGATTTTCTGGGGCTGGCTGCTGGGGCCGGTGGGCATGTTATTGTCCGTTCCGTTAACTATCGTCGCGAAGATTATGCTGGAAGCTAATCCGGGAAGTCATAGACTGGCGATTATGTTGGGGGATGGTAAGTAACCATAAAACTACAGACGAAACGATTTAATTTAGTTTTATCGTCAGCTTCGCCCGTAAAAAGAACGTCGAAATATGACCTTTTCCTCGCGGCCGAGGGGGAGTTCTTCTTCATCCCGTTGAAAAATGGGATCCAGCCCTTAGGCCCGGAGCTCGTTTGTGAGCTAAAACCTTGGATGATTCACTGCGCTCAACCTGCGGGCCATTCGCTTTGCGAATGTTTGCTTCACCTACGGCTCGCGTTCCCGTTTTCACGAATATGACGAGGAGAAGAACCGCGATAACAAAGGTGAAGGCTTCTTGGTTGTCTTAATTTCCTTTATTTTCCTTATTCCCCTACCTTTACAAATGTTAACAAAATGTTGATGAAATTTTATGTTATCTTTAAATAGCGTACTATAAAAAATCCGGCGGATACCGGAACTCTCTGATAATCAACGGAGGAGCTATGTCATCAAATCTACGTGAACAGAGTCTTGCCCGACTGACTGTGTCACATCAAGAATATCATTATTACAGCCTGCCTCAGGCCGCCGCTCAACTGGGCGATATTCAACGGCTGCCGAAATCCCTCAAAGTACTGTTAGAAAACCTATTGCGATTTATTGACGGTGATACCGTGCAAGAATCTGACCTGTCGGCATTAGTTGAGTGGCTAAAAACAGGCCATGCCGATCGGGAAATCGCCTATCGCCCGGCGAGAGTATTGATGCAAGACTTTACCGGCGTGCCGGCCATTGTCGATCTGGCCGCCATGCGTGAAGCGGTTTTGCGGCTGGGGGGCAACGCATCTAAAGTTAATCCACTGTCGCCGGCGGATCTGGTTATTGACCATTCCGTTACCGTCGATGAATACGCGACGCCTCAGGCTTTCGGTAATAACGTCAGTCTGGAGATGGAACGCAATCATGAGCGCTATGCTTTTCTGCGCTGGGGGCAAAAAGCCTTTAGCCGTTTTAGAGTAGTCCCGCCGGGAACCGGTATTTGTCATCAGGTTAATTTGGAATATTTAGGCCAGACCGTCTGGCATGAAGAGCTGGACGGCAAAAATTGGATTTACCCGGATACGTTAGTAGGTACTGACTCCCATACCACCATGATTAATGGTTTAGGTATTCTCGGCTGGGGCGTCGGCGGTATTGAAGCCGAAGCCGCTATGCTGGGGCAGCCGGTGTCGATGCTCATCCCTGACGTGGTCGGTTTTAAACTCACCGGCCAGCTTAACGAAGGCATTACCGCCACCGATTTAGTACTGACCGTCACTCAAATGCTGCGTAAGCACGGCGTAGTCGGTAAATTTGTTGAGTTTTATGGCGATGGTCTGGCCCGCCTGCCGCTGGCAGACCGGGCGACTATTGCCAATATGTCACCGGAATTCGGGGCGACCTGCGGATTCTTCCCGGTCGATGAAGAAACCCTGCGCTATATGGCGCTGTCTGGCCGCACCTCACATCAAATTGAGTTAGTGGAGGCTTACTCCAAAGCGCAGGGCTTATGGCGCTATCCCGGTGATGAACCGATTTTCACCAGCTCATTATCGCTGGACCTCTCCAGCGTTGAAGCCAGCCTGGCCGGACCTAAACGCCCTCAGGATCGGGTAGCCCTGGCTAAAGTGAAGCAGGCCTTTGACGCAGCAATGCATCTGGATCTGACCTCAACCCAGCCTAACACCGACAGCGTGCCGATGGTGTTAGACGGTAAGAATCTGATTTTAAGGCAAGGTATGGTGGCTATTGCCGCCATTACCTCCTGTACTAACACCTCTAACCCCAGCGTGATGATTGCTGCCGGTTTACTGGCTAAAAAGGCGGTAGAGAAAGGTTTACAGCGCCAGCCGTGGGTTAAATCATCCTTGGCTCCGGGTTCAAAAGTGGTCACTGAATATCTGGACGCTGCCGGTCTGACGCCTTATCTGGAAGCTCTAGGATTTAATCTGGTCGGCTATGGCTGTACCACCTGTATCGGTAACTCAGGGCCACTTGCGCCGGCTATCGAAGCGGCGATTAAGCAAGGCGATCTGACCGTGGGTGCCGTGCTGTCGGGTAACCGTAACTTTGAAGGCCGGATTCATCCGCTGGTTAAAACTAACTGGCTGGCATCACCGCCGTTAGTGGTCGCTTACGCACTGGCCGGTAATATGAGAACCGACCTGACGCAAGAGCCGCTAGGCCAAGATAGAACCGGTGCGCCGGTGTATCTAAAAGATATCTGGCCTTCAGCGCAGGAGATTGCAAAAGCGGTTGAAGGCGTAAATGCAGAGATGTTCCATAAGGAATATGCTGAAGTATTTAACGGCGATAAAGAGTGGCAATCGATTAAGGTTGATGAATCTCAGACTTATCGCTGGCAAGAGGATTCAACCTATATCCGCCATCCGCCATTTTTCACCACTATGCAGGCTGAACCTGATATCGTTCAGGATATTCACGGGGCACGTATTCTTGCCATACTCGGCGATTCGGTGACTACCGACCATATCTCTCCGGCCGGTAATATCAAAGCCGATAGCCCTGCAGGGCACTACCTGAGCAACCACGGTATTGATAAAAATGACTTCAACTCCTACGGTTCTCGCCGTGGAAATCATGAAGTGATGATGCGCGGTACTTTCGCTAATATCCGTATCCGTAATGAAATGGTACCCGATATTGAAGGTGGTATGACCCGGCATATTCCGTCGCAGGATATCTTGCCAATTTACGATGCTGCCATGCGTTATCAGCAGGAAGATATCCCGCTGGCCGTGATTGTCGGTAAAGAGTATGGTTCCGGTTCCAGCCGCGACTGGGCGGCCAAAGGGCCAATGCTGTTAGGGGTGCGGGTCGTCATTGCTGAGTCTTTCGAACGAATCCACCGTTCCAACCTGATTGGAATGGGAATTCTGCCGCTGGAATTCCCGGAGAATACTAACCGTAAAGTCCTTGAGCTCTGCGGCGATGAACTGATTTCAGTGACCGGACTGGCCTTTATTAAACCGGGCCAGCAGGTTCCGGTGACTATCACCTATGCCGATGGTCATCATGAAATCATTAATACGCTATGTCGTATCGATACCGGTAATGAGCTGACCTACTATCAGAACGGCGGGATCCTGCATTATGTCATCAGGAAAATGCTGTAGTGTTAGTTCAATAGAAAAACCCCCGAAGAAGTAGCACCCTTCGGGGGTTTTCATTGCATTCCTATCGGGCAAAACCCGATATTAAAGACTATTTGTTGTCGCTAAAGAATGCGCGCTTAATCGCCAGCTCAACGCCGCGAACTTCAGCCAGGCCTTTCAGGCGGCCGATAGCAGAATAACCCGGGTTGGTTTTCTTCTTAAGATCGTCCAGCATCTGGTGACCGTGGTCAGGACGCATTGGAATAGCGCGGAAGTTTCCGGCTTTCTGACGGCGGTCTTCTTCAGTCAGAATGGCTTTCACCACCGAATACATATCAACGTCGCCCTGCAGGTGTGCACCTTCGTGGAAGGTTTTAGGATTCTCTTCCCGGCAGGTTGAACGCAGGTGAGTAAAGTGAATACGGTCACCAAAGGTTTCGATCATCTTCACTAAATCGTTATCACCGCGCACGCCGTAAGATCCGGTACACATGGTAAAACCGTTATGGATACTGTCGACGGTATCTTTCAGCCACTGCATATCTTCAATAGTAGAAACAATACGCGGCAGGCCAAGGATTGGACGCGGTGGATCATCCGGATGAACCGCCAACTTCAGGCCAACGGCTTCGGCAACCGGTACGATCTGGCTAAGGAAATAGCCCATGTGCTCACGCAGTTTAGCTTTATCAATACCGTCGTAAGTTGCCAGATGAGCGCGGAACTGATCTAACGTATAGCCTTCTTCTGCACCCGGCAGACCGGCAATAATATTACCGGTTAACTTATCAATTTCCGCCTGAGACATGGCGTCAAAATAAGCTTTAGCCTGCTTAACTTCTTCTTCAGAATAATCGGCTTCAGCACCCGGGCGCTTAAGAATATGCAATTCAAAGGCGGCAAAGGCAATCTGGTCAAAACGCAGCGCTTTAGAACCGTCCGGTAATTCATATTCCAGATCGGTACGGGTCCAGTCCAGAACAGGCATAAAGTTGTAGCATACGGTGTCGATACCACAGGCCGCCAGATTACGGATAGACTGCTGATAGTTGGAAATATGCTGTTTATAGTTGCCGGATTGAGTTTTGATCTCTTCGTGAACCGGAATACTTTCGACCACGGACCAAGTTAACCCTTTCGCTTCCAGAATGGCTTTGCGCTTTTGAATCTCTTCAACTGTCCAGACTTCGCCGTTTGGAATATGGTGTAGTGCGGTCACTACGCCTGTGGCTCCCGCCTGACGGATATCGTCAAGAGAGACCGGATCGTTAGGGCCATACCAACGCCATGTTTGTTCCATGATTTATTCACCTTTTATATTGGAATTTCATCTCAAACGGCTATTCACAACGCTCTGTCCGATATATTCCAAATTGCAGGAAAGTAGCTGATAAAGCCGTCCTGATAAACTTACATCAGTAAGCGGTCAGGACAATCGAACACAGCTAATACACCGTTAACTTGAAGTATGACGGGCATATCAGGCGCTAACCCGATGAACCGCTGTATTGATTAATTCTGATATTCCAGGTGTTCAGCCATTACAACTTAGTCACTGGGACAGAATCAAAAAGATAACCGTCAAACCCTAGATCGTCACTATTAGACAGTTCTAACAGCGTCAATTTTACATTCTCTAAATGTTGCCACATGGCATGCTTGGCCCCTTCCGGATCCCGATGCTGTAGAGCCAGCAAGATCTTACGATGGTCTTCAAGCCATTTGCGCCGATAACTTTGGTCCACAATATGGGTATGTAGCTTCTGCCACATCGGGCTATTCTGTCGGCGAACCCACAGGTCGTGAACCATACTTTCCAGCACTGAATTCTGTGTCGCGCGAGCTATCAACATGTGAAAAAGCTCATCGTCGTCATAATCTGTCCGGCCACTTTCCAGCGCCTGTCGCTCAAGTTCCAGAGCATTCATCATGTCAGCAATATCTGACTTGATGAGTTGTGTTGCAGCGAATGCAGCTATATTACTTTCAAGCAATTGTCTTGCCTGAAGTAATTCAAAAGGCCCGATATCATCATCTGTTGTTTTTAAGACACTTTTTTCATCGCTGACGGTATTAATCACATAAACGCCCGACCCCTTACGAACATCAATCAGATTTTCCAGTTCCAGCATGATTAACGCTTCGCGTACTACGGCACGGCTAACACCAAACTGTTCCGCTATATCTCTCTCCGGCGGTAAACGAGAGCCTACCGGATAACGCCCCGAACTCAGTAACTCTTTGAGTTTTATACCGAGTTCCTGATAGAGGCGCTTAGCATTAAGCATAATAGAAATCCTTCTTTGGCTGTGAATTAGGGTATATACCGGGCTGAGTAAAATACCATACCAACCAAATTATTGACATAACATAGCCTATCGCCACAACATTGGTCAACCAATTATTGCCATATTGATTTATCCATTACATTCAATACATTAAGAATAAATACCCCATATAAATAGGATAAAATCCAGATAAAAACCAATTTTAATGCTTATTATTTGATTTATGTGGTTTGGATCTCAAAATTGGACTGACAACTATGATAACTTTCACCGCCTAAAGGTAAACCAGTCAGATAAAAACTCATCGAAAAATATCACTATCACCATGAATAATAATATTAAAATATCTTTTTTTATTTTGGTATGACCGCATTAACAATCTAAGAGGGATATCCCTATGTTAGGAAAAAGTTTATTACCACAGTCCGTTCTATCTCCGGAATACGATCGTAAAAAGCTGCAAACTCGCATCGTTCATTTAGGATTTGGAGCCTTCCATCGCGCGCATCAAGCGTTGTTAACCGATCGCGTATTGAACCAAACCAAAGGTGACTGGGGTATCTGTGAAGTTAACTTAGTTGGCGGCGAATCATTGATTAAATCACTGCGCCAGCAAGACCACCTCTATTCCGTGCTGGAAAAAGGCGCTGAAAGCAATAAGTGCATTGTTATCGGTTCAGTTAAAGAGTCATTACATCCGGCAATAGACGGCATTGATGCCGTACTGGAAAAAATGGCTGAACCACAGGTCGCTATTGTCTCACTGACCATTACAGAAAAAGGCTACTGTGTATTACCCGGTGGTGGTGGTTTGGACCTGAATAACCCGGCAATTCAAGCCGATTTGGCTAATCCAACTACGCCGTCAACGGCGGCGGGAACCATCGTTGAAGCGCTGTATCGCCGCCGAGCCCGTGGACTGGCTCCGTTCACCGTCCTTTCCTGTGACAACATTCCAGAGAATGGCCATATCGTGAAGCAGGCTGTACTGGATCTGGCCAAAGCCCGCGATCGAGACTTAGCCGAATGGATTGAACAAAACGTCAGTTTCCCTAGCACCATGGTTGACCGCATTGTACCGGCGGCAACGGATGAAGCCCTGGCTGAAATTAGCCAAGCGCTCGGCTTTAGCGATCCGGTTGGTATTGCCTGTGAGCCCTTTATTCAATGGGTGGTTGAAGACAATTTCGTTGCCGGTCGCCCTGAATGGGAGTTAGCCGGTGCTGAATTGGTAAAAGACGTTCTGCCGTATGAAGAAATGAAACTGCGTATGCTAAACGGCAGCCACTCCTTCCTGGCCTATTTAGGCTATCTTGCCGGCTATCAGCACATCAATGATTGTATGACTGACGCATCATATCGCGCAGCGGCACATCATTTGATGTTAAAAGAACAGGCTCCGACGCTGAGCGTAGATAACGTTGACCTCGCGGCTTACGCCGACCGTTTAATTGAGCGTTATAGCAACCCGTCTCTTAAACACCGCACTTGGCAAATTGCTATGGACGGTACCCAAAAATTACCCCAGCGGATGCTGGACTCTTCCCGTTGGCACTTAGCACATAACAGTAATTTTGACTGTTTAGCGCTGGGTGTTGCCGGTTGGATGCGCTATATCGGTGGTGTCGATGACAACCAACAACCGATTGATATTCGTGACCCTATGGCCGACGTTCTGGCCGATATCGTTAGCCGCTCGCAGGATGGGACAGAACGGGTTAATGCGTTACTGAGCCTTAGCGCAGTCTTTGGCGATCGGTTGCCAAACAACCCACGTTTTGTCGAGAAAGTAACAGAAAGTTACCTGTTCCTGATGCAAAACGGCGCACAAAAAAGCATAGAGAATCTTAAATCGCAGGGAGTAATTTAATGAAGCCCTTTATGAATGATAGCTTTCTGCTGAGCACTTCAGCCGCAGAGCGACTCTACTTTGACTATGCTGCACCGCAGCCTATTTTTGACTACCATTGCCATTTGCCGCCAAAAGATGTGGCAGAAAATCGGCAGTTTAACAATTTAGCCGAAATCTGGCTGGCCGGTGACCATTACAAATGGCGCGTACTACGCACTGCCGGCGTTGATGAGCAATTGATCACCGGCAATGCCGATGACTATGACAAATATTTAGCCTGGGCTGCCGTTGTTCCTAAAACATTAGGTAACCCGATTTATCATTGGACGCATCTTGAGTTAAGACGCCCTTTTGGTATCGAAAATATTCAATTTGGCCCGCAAAATGCGGAAAAAATCTGGCATCAGGCGAATGAACTGCTGGCTACGCCAGAGTTCTCAGCCCGCGGTATTATGCAGCAAATGAATGTGAAGATGGTCGGTACAACTGACGATCCTATCGATTCACTGGTTCACCATCAGGCCATTGCTAAAGATGCCAGTTTTGATATTCAGGTTCGTCCTAGCTGGCGCCCGGATCGTGCTTTTAAGATTGACCTGCCAGGCTTCACTGACTATTTACCGCTGTTAGAAAAAGCCGCGGATGTTTCTATTAGCGGCTTTAACGACCTGCTTAATGCCCTGGCTAAGCGCCTCGACCATTTTGCCCAACACGGCTGCGTTGCGGCTGACCACGGTATTGAAGTGATCCGCTATGCACCGGTACCGGCCACCGCTGAACTCGATCTGATCTTGCAAAAGCGCCGGGCTCAACAACCTCTGTCTGAGCTGGAAATCGCACAGTTTAGTACTGCAGTTCAAGTATGGCTTGGTCGTGAATACGCTAAGCGCGGTTGGGTTATGCAATTACATTTAGGCGCTCTGCGTAATAATAATCAGCGGATGTTTAAGCTGCTTGGTGCAGACGCAGGCTTTGACTCGATCGGCGATCGTCCGGTAGCAGAAGCCTTATCTCAGTTGCTCAACGCTCTGGATATCGATAATCAACTGCCTAAAACTATTCTCTACTGTCTCAACCCGCGTGATAACGAAGTACTGGCCACGATGTGCGGTAACTTCCAGGGCGGCGGTATTGCCGGCAAAGTTCAGTTCGGTTCGGGATGGTGGTTTAACGATCAGAAAGACGGCATGCAAAGACAAATTATGCAGCTGTCTCAAATGGGTTTACTCAGCCAGTTCGTCGGCATGCTGACAGATTCCCGTAGCTTCCTCTCTTATACCCGACACGAATACTTTCGCCGTATTTTATGCGAAATGGTGGGTAAATGGATGGATGATGGCGAATTACCCCATGATTTTGAATTGGTTGGGCAAATGGTAGCTGATATCTGCTACGGCAATGCATCCCGCTATTTCGCCAATTAAAAAAAATAATAATGCCGCAATACGTCATTTGCGGCGACTTCAAACATTATGGCTTGTCTATTGGTAGGCTAGCCATTACGGACATAGAGAATTCCTGAGGCTTTTACTTATGAAGATAAAAAATCTTCGCTGGTGGATCATATCGTTAGTTTGTTTAGTCACAATAGTTAACTATTTGGCTAGAAGCTCATTAAGCGTTGCTGCACCAACATTATTTACAGAATTACATATTACCGAACAGCAATATTCCTGGATTATCAGTGCATTCCAGCTGGCTTATACCGTCGCGCAGCCGATTTGTGGTTATATCCTCGACGTTGTAGGTCTGAAAATTGGTTTCTTCATATTTGCCGTAGCATGGTCACTGGTCAACATGGCTCACGCCTTTGTCGGTACTTGGCAAGGGCTGGCATTCCTGCGTGGTTTAATGGGCTTAACCGAAGCGTCTGTTATTCCTGCCGGTATGAAAACCTCTGCTGAGTGGTTCCCTGCTTCCGAGCGTGGTATCGCCGGCGGTTTGTTTAACGTCGGTACCTCTATCGGTGCAATGTTAGCTCCGCCGTTAGTCGTGTGGGCCATTCTGACCTTTAACTGGGAAGCTGCTTTCGTTATTACCGGTGGTATTGGCTTAGTTGTCGCCATAATTTGGTATCTGGTTTATAACTCACCGGAAAAGCACCCGGCCCTTACTGACGAAGAAAAGAAGTACATCTTTGACGGTCAGGAAAAACACCTTCAGTCTACTGAGAATGAAAAGCCAGCAATGGGCGTCATTCTGAAGCAGCGTAACTTCTGGGGTATTGCCGTTACCCGCTTTCTTGCGGATCCGGCCTGGGGTACCATTAGTTTCTGGATGCCTTTGTACCTAACTCAAGTGATGCATATGCCGATCAAAGAGATCGCGATGTTTGCATGGTTACCGTTCCTGGCCGCTGACTTTGGTTGCGTTGCCGGTGGCTTCCTGACTGCATTCTTGATTAAGCGTTGTAATATCACTACGGTTAACTCACGCCGTATTGGTTTTACCATTGCAGCAGTACTGATGACCGCTATCGGCTTTGTTAGCATTGTTGAAAGTGCTTATGTGGCGATTGCGCTGATCAGTCTGGGTGGTTTTGCCCATCAGATGCTTTCAACGCTGGTTATTACTCTGGCTTCAGACCTGTTTAAGAAAAGTGAAGTAGCTACCGTAACCGGTTTAGCCGGTTCAGCAGCCTGGGCAGGACAGCTGTCCTTTAACCTGCTGATGGGTGCGTTAGTGGTTACTATCGGTTATGGTCCGTTCTTTATTATTCTGGGATTCTTAGACTTGATTGGTGCGGTAGTTCTATGGACCGTGATTAAAGATACCCATCCGTCTGAAACCAATAAGTCACCGAAGCTGGCGACACAGAGCTGATATTGGTTTTAGCATAGGAATTGGTTAACCAGAGGAGCTTCCGCTCCTCTGTGGCTCCGCCGTCATCCCCGCCAAAGCGGAGATCTCAGGTTTTAGCCCACAAATTAGTACTTAGCTTAAGGGCTGGATCCCGTTTTTCAACGGGATGACGACATGGCTACTCTCTCGTCACCCCGCAAAAGCGGAGGCCCAAAATTTTAGCCCACAAATTAGTACTTAGCTTAGGGGCTGAACCCCGTTCTTCAACGGGATGACGACAGGGTCACCCTCTCATCATCGCTATTCATTTCCCTAGACTGACAAGCATTAGACTCTATATCGAGGTTTCGTATGGCCAGTTTTTTCAAAAAGATGTCTGAACGTTCTCAGCTAAAAAAGTTTCTTAAGAAATATCGCATACCTGGAAAATACCAAAAATACATGGCGTTAGGTGCGGCATTTATTTCTATAAATGACTGTACTGAAAACGTGCTGGCGCTGCGATTGGATCAAGAAAAAATTACCGGGATGTTAGAAAAAACGTGGAAAATTACCGATCGGGAAAGTGCAATAAACACCATTGATCAACTAATTGAAAACTGTTCCAGGCCGATAACGCTTGATGCGGAAAATGGTGCCGTCAAAAAGTTATTAGACCAATGTGAACACTATTACATTAAGCAAGACGCCATCCTCAGTTGCACCAATAGCGCCGGGCTGAATCTGGAAACCGCCGCATTTTTAGCCAGAAACTGCTTCCATGCCGGATACCTGTCCGATGAACAGACTTGGGAATATTTAATTAAGAAAATCCCGCCGGTCGCAGTGTCTCTGTTTGATAACTGGACCGAATATGGTGCATCAGTTTTAGTCGGGCATACCGTAGTTCACGGACGAGAGCCAAAGAGCATTGCTTATGCTATCTCCCGGCTGCTCAATAATTCACGCTTTAACTCAATATGGCGCAAATGCCCGCTGAATAAATTATCAACGGTCAATCCGGGCTGACGATATTTATTATATCGCGGAGATTGGCCAGCTGCGGCCCTCTTTCTCTAAGCTAAGTGCCCGCTGAGAAGAGTTAAAAATCATCTGAGTTGAGATATAGCGACAAAGTTCAGCGTCGCGCAGTCGGATAGCATCTATCAACTGGGCGTGGGTTTCTGCCGACTTATAGCGTTCTTCCGGTTCATCTAACGGGCAGGTTATCTGAATCGAGCTATTAACCGCGGCGTGCATGGTTGGCGCGAGTTGAATAAAGATCACATTATGCGTGGCATGAATCAGCGCATAGTGAAATGCTAAATCGGCTTCGTTATAAATTTCTGTCTGATGGATCTCACAGTTGGCCTTCATAATGGCGACCGCTTCTTCCATTCGCTTAATATCATCAGCATCGGCACTTTCTGCCGCCATCGCGGCAACGCTCGGCTCGATCACGCGGCGAAAACGCTCCAGCTCACTGATTTTAAACAGTTCAATACCTGCTTCATCGGCTATGCCTAATAATAACGAGTCCAGTATTTTCCACTGTAGACGGTCGGCAACAAAAGTACCGGCTTTCGGACGAGAAATAACGAGCCCCATATTACGCAAACTGTGGAGTGCTTCACGAACGGACGTTCGGGAGAGGCCATATTCCAGACAAAGTTCCTGCTCTTTTGGCAGCTGAGAACCAATCGGATATTCCCCCTTAAGGATCATGGTCGCTAATGTGCCAAGCAGTTCATCATAAAGGTATTTTTTTGAGCTTTTTAAATTAGTTTTCATGGTATACCCAAGCGGACTCTAATCAACATCGGTGGCAACTAACACAATTGTCCAGTAGCGTATTTTCCGAAGTCAAAGAGTCGGGTCCTTGCCCTATCTCATCGTAAAGATGACAATACTACCATACTGTCTAACGTGCCCAATATCCTTGTCTAACATGATAATAATCTCTTATGGAAGCGGGTACTGGATACCGCTTCCATGCGCAAGATAAGTTTAATTCTTGTCTATCCCGTACCGCAGAGATCGATGGCTAAGCCATTCGTTCAATAACCTGAGCGGCTCGCGGGATCGGGCTTACCGCACCATAACCCATAACGCTTAATGCGGCGGCCATATTGGCGTATTGCAGACAGTATTTTATCTCTTTACCTGCCAGATAGTTATGGCAGAAAGCGCCGGCAAAAGTATCGCCGGCACCGGTGGCATCAACCAGCTCAACCCTGTTCCCCGCCACCTGAATACGTTCCGATTCCGTTGCGGCAATCGCACCTTCAGCGCCTAATTTCAGCACCACCAGCTTGGCACCCAGCTTCAAATAATAATCAATAATTGCCTGTGGTTCACTAATACCGGTCAATAATGTGGCCTCATCGACACTTGGAAAACAAATATCAGACATGCCGACCGTTGCATCAATTGTCGCCCGCGCTCTGGCTTTCGACCATAGCTTCAGCCGTAGGTTAGTATCAAAAGAAACCAGCGTTTGGTTGTTTTTAGCTATCTCAATGGCAGCAAATACCGCATCAGAAGAAGAAGCGCTAATGGCATGGGTAATTCCACTTACGTGAAGTAATTTAGCGCCGGCAATCGCCGCCTCTGGTAGCTGAGCCGGGGTGATCAAACTGGCCGCAGAGCCCTTGCGCATAAAGTCAAAGTGGTGGCCCTGACTGTCATAAGTAATAAAATAGACTGCGGTAAAAGCCGCCGGATTAATCACTACATTCTCGGTACTAACCCCTTCGCTCTGCCACAGGCTAATAAATTCTTTAGCAAACATGTCATCACCCAGATGACATAGCATGCCGACTTTAGCCCCCTGCCGCGCCGCGCTAATGGCAAAGTTAGAAACATCGCCGCCAAAACCACTTTTAAAATCTCCGTCGCCCGTAACCTGCTTAAGCTTAGAGAATTCATACATTGGTTCACCAAATGCCAATATTTCAGGATACATGCAACACCCCTTTAGGTTAAAAAAAGAACTATCTTGTATAACTTAATAATAAATAAATCCTGATTAAAGACAAGGCTAATGTGAATGAAATTACTTATTTTCATGATAAATAACGACTTTATACTTAAATCAAATCAAAACATCGTTTCATTTAAATCACATTTTTAGAAATAAAAGTAATATGTATGACATTGATCACAGTTAACAGGCACATTAATTCGCTAGCATGCAGCCATCAAAACAGACTTAAAAAATAGTAATCGAAAATACCTTATCTGGGGTCAATGGAGGATTTATGAGTAACATTCTGGTTCAGGCGGATACGCTTAAGGCACTGGCAACTGAGCAGTTAGTCGCTGGTGGACTGCCCGTCGAATCTGCAGAGATCGTGGCAGATGTCTTAGTTCACGCTGATTCAAGAGGAATTCATTCTCACGGAGTAATGCGCGTTGAGCACTACTGCAAGCGTCTGGCGGCTGGGGGTTTAAATCCGAATGCGAATATCACTTTAGATCAACGAACTCCGGTGATCACCATTATGGACAGTGATAATGGCATGGGCCACGTAGCCTGTAAGAAAGCCACCGAGCATGCGATTGAAACCGCAAAAACTCAGGGTATTTCGATGGTGATGGTGAATAAAACGTCACACTGCGGCGCCCTGTCTTATTACACCGAGATGGCAGCAAAAAATGACATGGTAGCTATCGCCATGACTCAGACCGATAAGTGCGTAGTTCCTTACGGCGGAGCTGAACCATTCTTCGGAACTAACCCGATTTCATTCTCATTTCCGTCGGCAGACAGCGAGCCGGTGATTGTTGATATGGCAACCTCAAACGCGGCCTTCGGTAAGATCCTGCACGCACGCGAAAATAATCTGGAAATTCCTGATAACTGGGCCGTTGATGCTGAAGGTAACGCCATTACTGACCCGACGAAGTTTGCCGCCCTGCTGCCTTTTGGTGCCGGTGCTAAAGGTTACTGTATTGCATTAGCCATTGATGCCCTGACCGGTGTGTTGATGGGCGCTAAATATGGCCCGCACATTACCCGTATGTACGATGAGTACGACAAAATGCGTAACTTGGTCAGTATGATCATCGTGATCAATCCGGAGTTCTTTGGCGGTATTGAAGTATTCAAATTGCTGATGAAACAAATGTCCGGTGAGTTACATGCGTCTAAACCACAGCCGGGCTTTGAAAGAGTGATGGTGCCGGGCGAACCAGAAATGCTTAACGCTCAGCGCAGCAAAACCAGCGGTGTACCTGTAGCAAAAAGCGTTTATGAATCATTAACCAAAAACGCAATGGCTCAGGCATAAGGAGATAATCATGATCGTTACCAACGTTAATGACTACCAAGAAACCCTTTACTTATCAGCTCAAATGAAAGAATTGATCGGTAAAGCTTTGGCCATTACCGCCTCAAATCCGGCTGATGGTCGCCATAATATCGACGGTGATTCTGCTTTCGTACTGATTTCCAGCCCGATGACTGAACCTCATGAGAAGCGTCTAGCTGAAATTCATCAAAAATATCTCGACGTTCAGATTCTGCTGTCCGGTAAAGAGGTGATTGGCTATGGTATTGAACTGACTCATGATGCCGCAGACCAAGACTATCTGGCTGATAAAGATATCGCTTTTTATAAAGATATTCCGAATGAACAATTTGTTTCACTTAATCCGGGTGACTTTGTTGTTTTCTATCCTTATGAACTTCATCGCCCATTATGTGCAGCAGATAAAGAACAACAGGTTAAGAAAGCCGTAGTAAAAATAAAAATCGATTATCTGAAATAAAATTAATTTTAATTAAAAGTGAAAATCAATCGAGATTGAAACCAGTTAAACGTTAATTACAGATAATAAAATTATTTAGTTAATACCACTTCGCTTTTATTTAAGGTGCTCATTATCTCACCCTGAATAAAGCGAAGTGATTAGAAAATGATATTATTTACAAGGAATAATAATGTCTATTACGTCAAATAGCACTCAGCTTGCTGATGATGTTCAAGTCCCGAATTATGACCGTAAGGCACTAAAAAGCCGTATCGTTCATCTGGGTCTTGGCGCGTTTCACCGCGGGCATCAGGCTGTCTATCACCATGAACTTTTAAATCAGGCACCTTCTGACTGGGGCATTTGCGCCATCAATCTGGTTGGCGGAGAACAGCTGATTAAGAGCCTGAGAGAGCAGGATCACCGCTATACGGTTCTGGAGCAGGACAGTGAAAGCCAGAGCTGGAAGAATATCGGTTCTATTCACGCCACCCTCCACCCGGAACTGGACGGACTTAACGCGGTACTCGAAAAACTGGCTGAACCCCAAGTTGCTATTATTTCGCTGACCATTACCGAAAAAGGTTACTGCGTCCAATCCGGTAACGGTGCTCTGGACTGGAATAACAGCGCAATTATTCATGATCTCAACCACCCGGAGCAGCCGATTTCGGCGCTTGGCGTGCTGGCTGCAGGATTTAAACTTCGTCAACAGCGTGGGTTAACGCCGGTGACAGTGCTGTCCTGCGATAATATTCCTGAAAATGGCCAAGTCATCCGCAGAGCCCTGCTGGAATTCTGTGACCGACAGGATCCTCAACTGGCCCAGTGGATTCGCTCTAACATTACTTTCCCAAGCACCATGGTAGACCGAATTGTTCCGGCAATGACGCCGGCGGCCCTTGAATTGGTCAGCCATAAATTAGGCGTTGCTGATGACTGTGCGATTGTCTGCGAGCCTTTCAGGCAGTGGGTTATTGAAGACAACTTTATTGCCGGTCGCCCGGAATGGGAAAATGTTGGCCCTCAGTTAGTAAAAGACGTTGTACCTTTCGAAGAGATGAAGCTGAGAATGCTCAACGGCTCCCACTCGTTTCTGGCCTATCTGGGCTTTCTGGCCGGATATACCTACATATATCAATGCATGGAAGACCCGGCGTTTAAGCGCGCAACGCTTAAGCTGATGTTACAAGAGCAGGCGCCGACATTAACCATCGGCGGCGATGTAGATTTAGAGGCTTACGCCCAAACGCTGATTCATCGTTTTGCGAATAAAGAAGTTAAACATCAGACCGCGCAAATTGCCTGCGATGGCTCACAAAAATTACCTCAACGTATTCTGGAACCAATGCGCAAGCTGATTGCCATGGGCAAACCTTTCCCTTGCCAGGCGATGGCCATTGCCGGATGGCTACGCTATCTGAGCGGAAATGATGAAAACAATCAGAGCTATCAGGTTAACGACCCGTTATTTAGCAGCCTGAGCCAAACCTTATCCGGAGCAGAAACCCCGGAACAAAAGGTTCTGGCGTTACTGTCATGCCGAGACATATTCCCTCAAGACCTGGCCACTAATCCGGCAGTGATTGCGGCAATAACCGATAGCTACCGTCAAATTATGACAAAAGGCACCGCTGCGGCCGTCGCGAGCCTGAGCCTCTGATTTTAAATTAAGACCAAGGACATCATTATGAAAGCGCTAGTTTTGCATGAACCGTTTAAATTTGAATATGTCACGATGCCAATACCGACTCCGGCAGAGGGTGAGCTGTTACTGAAGGTAAAAACCGTCGGGATTTGCGGTACGGATATTCATGCTTACTCCGGCAAGCAGCCGTTCTTTAGTTATCCAAGAATTCTGGGGCACGAAATCTGCGCCGAAGTGGTCGACGTCGCTGACCCGAATAGCACGATGAAAGTCGGCCAACGTGTAGCCGTTATTCCTTGTGTACCTTGCTATACCTGTCATGCCTGCCAGCAAGGCAGCACTAACTGCTGTGAGAAAGTATCACTGTTCGGCGTACATCAGGACGGCGGATTCCGCGAGTACCTGACCACACCGGAAAAAAACGTGGTTCGGGTTCCTGATGAAGTCTCTGACAGCGCGGCTGCGCTGATCGAACCTTTTGCCATCGCCGCGCATGCAGTCGCTCGGGGGGGGGTTCAGGCCAATGAAGATGTGCTGGTGATTGGTGCCGGCCCTATCGGTATCGGTATTGCTGCTATAGCGAAAGCCTACGGTGCCAACGTGGTAGTGGCCGACACTCAAGCTTCACGTCGCCAACACATTGAAAAAGTGCTTGCCCTGCCAACGGCCGATCCACTGGCTGAAGATTTTAATCAACGGCTAATGGCGCAGTTTAACGGCCAGATGGCAAAAACCGTGATTGATGCCACCGGCAACGCCGCCTCGATGAATAAAGCGGTCACCCTGCTGCGCCATACCGGCAAGCTGGTGTTTGTCGGACTGTTTATCGGTGAGCTCAACATTAACGATCCTGAGTTCCATAAGCGTGAAACCACGCTGTTCGGCAGCCGTAATGCAACCCGTAAAGATTTCGAAAAAGTCATTGAGCTACTGCAAAAAGGACTGATCGACGAAAACATGATGAAAAGCCATGAGTTCTCTTTTCAGGACTTAGGGGATTACGAAAACACCGTAGTAAAAAATAAAGAACTATTAAAAGGCGTAATTCGCTTTTAATTGAAAACCAACGCGATCAGAAGGAGCTAGCCCCTCTTGACTGAAAATAATAAATAGAGAGTAGGAGAATTCGCATTTATGACTTCATTATTTTCCATGACAGCCATAAATAACCACTTGAACCCATTAGATTTGTTTTAAATGAATTATGAACGACCTGAAAAATAACAGTAATCATGATGACCGTAGTTAATTTTATTAAGTAATTACTTTCATTAAAAATAATCGGCGCTCTTCAAATACGCATTTGAAGAGTGGCCTAAAGCAAATATTCAATTTAGGTGGGAATTATATGAAAATTAAACAGGCCATAGACAGAATCCCCGGCGGGATGATGCTAGTACCTCTATTTTTAGGGGCGCTATGTCATACCTTATCTCCTGGTGCAGGTAAATATTTTGGCTCATTCACCAACGGATTGATTACCGGCACCGTTCCCATTTTAGCCGTGTGGTTCTTCTGTATGGGCGCTTCAATTCAGCTAAGCGCGACCGGTACGGTATTACGTAAATCCGGTACGCTGGTTCTCACCAAAATCGCCGTTGCTTGGGTTGTTGCCGCCATTGCGTCACAATTTATTCCTGAACACGGCGTAGAAATCGGCTTCTTTGCCGGTATGTCAACGCTGGCTTTAGTTGCCGCGATGGATATGACTAACGGCGGACTATATGCCTCCATCATGCAGCAATACGGTACCAAAGAAGAAGCCGGTGCATTCGTTCTGATGTCGGTTGAATCAGGTCCGTTAATGACCATGATTATCTTAGGCACTGCCGGTATCGCTTCGTTTGAACCACAGGCGTTTATCGGGGCTGTTCTGCCGTTCATTATCGGCTTTATTCTCGGCAACCTTGACCCTGACCTGCGTGAATTTTTCAGTAAAGCTATTCACACCCTGATTCCGTTCTTCGCCTTTGCTCTGGGTAACACCATCAATCTGGGCGTTATCCTTGAAACGGGTCTGTTAGGCATTCTGCTGGGTCTGGCCGTTATCGTTGTAACCGGTATTCCTCTGATGCTAACCGATAAGTTTATAGGAGGAGGAAACGGTACCGCCGGTATTGCCGCCTCTAGTACAGCCGGTGCGGCAGTGGCAACCCCGGTGCTGATTGCTGAAATGCTGCCTCAGTTTAAACCTGTTGCTCCTGCGGCCACCGCTTTAGTCGCAACCTCGGTCATCGTGACCTCGGTATTAGTGCCAATTATTACGGCCATGTGGTCAAAGCGAATGAAAGCCCGCTATCCACAGCCGGCTGAAGCTGCACCAAATTCCGGAAGTGAACAGGTATAGCTAACAAGCGTATTGTCCGGCTCAAATAACGTAATTAATAAACTTTAATATTAGGATATTAAGATGAAAAAATTATTAGGTGCAGCACTGTTTTCCCTATTACTGAGCGGAACCTGTTTTGCTCAAAGCGCAGAGACTAAAGCCGTCACCGACGCCGTTGAAAGCATGCGTCAGGCAATGGTTAGCGCTAAAAAGGCTGAACTGGAAAAAGTAGGCTCACCGGCCCTAAGCTATGGCCATTCCAGCGGCAGAATCGAAAACAATGCCGAATTTGTTGACGCCATTGTGACCGGAAAATCGACCTTTGTGACTTTAGATCTGAAAGATCAAACGGTTCAGGTTGATGGTGATGTTGCTATTATCCGTCACATTATGGAAGCAAAAACCAACGACAGCGGCAAGCCGGGCGAAGTCAGAATCGGCGTAATGCTGGTGATGAAGAAAGACAAGGCCGGTGAGTGGAAACTGTTAGCCCGTCAGGCTTACAAGCTTCCACAATAAGATATTCCTACGGTCGGTAACACCGTGTACGTAGAAAATTTAGCCGCCTTTCCCGTTGGGAGGCGGCTATAATCAAAGGATATTATTCCTGACAAAACCAGTGGATTTTATACCCTAAACATCATACTGCGATGGCAGCAGTGGCATACATAATCCCTGTTATTCATATTTAAAAGAGGTTCTACTATGGAAGTTCGTCAAAGCATTCACAGCGAGCACGCTAAAAGACTGGACACCACAGAACTCCGTCGCGAATTCCTGATTGAAAAAATCTTCGAAGCGGATCAATACACCATGACCTATAGCCATATCGACCGTATTATCGTCGGTGGCATTATGCCGGTCAGTAAGTCGGTCGCTATCGGAACCGAAGTCGGTAAACAGTTAGGCGTGAGCTACTTCCTTGAGCGTCGCGAATTCGGCGCCATCAATATCGGTGGCGCAGGCATCATTACGGTTGATGGTAAGCGTTATGAGATCGGTAACGAAGAAGCTATCTACATTGGTAAAGGCGCGAAAGAAGTGAGTTTCAGCAGTGCTGATTCGGCTAAACCAGCTAAGTTCTACTATAACAGCGCGCCGGCACATATGGCTTATCCGACCAAGCTGATTACCCGTGCGGATGTGACCCCAATGACCGTGGGTAGCGCTGAAACCAGCAACCTACGCACCATTAACAAATATCTGATTCCAGAAGTGGTAGAAACCTGCCAGTTAAGCATGGGCTTAACCAAACTGGCCGAAGGCAGCTTATGGAACACCATGCCGACTCACACTCATGAGCGCCGTATGGAAGCCTATTTCTACTTCAATATTGATGAAGAAAATGCCGTATTCCATATGATGGGTCAGCCACAAGAAACCCGCCATATTCTGATACATAACGAGCAGGCCGTTCTTTCACCAAGCTGGTCAATACACTCCGGCGTGGGCACCAAAAACTATACCTTCATCTGGGGCATGATTGGTGAAAACCAAACCTATGATGATATGGATCACGTGAAGATCAAAGATATTCGCTAGTAAGTCCATCTCTTATCGGCCGGTAATAATACCGGCCGCTTTTATATCAAAATGAACCGTTGAAAGGCGGTTCAGCAGGGAGATTATTGTCATGATTTTAGATTCCTTTAATTTGAAAGGTAAAGTTGCGCTGGTCACCGGTTGTGATACCGGCTTAGGTCAGGGTATGGCTGTTGGCCTGGCTCAGGCCGGCTGTGATATTGTTGGTGTTAACATCACCGCCCCAACGGATACCATTAATAAAGTAGAAGCATTGGGCCGTCGTTTTTTAAGCCTGACTGCGGATTTAAGCAGCATTGAATGTATTCCGTCCTTGCTGGAAAAAGCGGTAGCTGAGTTTGGCCAGATTGATATTCTGGTTAACAACGCCGGTATTATCCGCCGTGAAGATGCTATCGATTTCACTGAAAAGAACTGGGACGATGTGATGAATATCAACATCAAAACCGTGTTCTTTATGTCTCAGGCCGTTGCCCGTCAGTTTCTTAAGCAAGGCAAAGGCGGGAAGATTATTAATATCGCCTCCATGCTCTCTTATCAGGGCGGCATTCGCGTACCTTCTTATACCGCGTCTAAGAGTGCCGTTATGGGCGTAACCCGCCTGCTGGCAAACGAGTGGGCTAAACACGGTATCAACGTTAATGCTATCGCGCCGGGCTATATGGCAACCAATAACACTCAGCAAATACGGGAAGATCAGGATCGCAATCAGTCGATCGTAGAGCGTATTCCTGCGGGTCGTTGGGGATTACCTGAAGACCTGATGGGGCCGGCAGTATTCTTAGCCTCACCGGCATCTGATTATATTAATGGTTATACGATTGCCGTTGATGGTGGTTGGTTAGCGCGGTAATTAGTGCACGGTATAGGTAGGCATTATGCTCTAGCCTATTTATGCCGTTATCCCTAAAGCATAGCCCCAAGGTCGTTATTGAGCCAAAATCACAATATTAATGACAGGCACTGTCGCGAATCATCCTCCCCTTAACCAAGCGCAAATTTGTTAGCTAAAACCGTTACCTGCTAAGAACAATACTTCAGCATCGGGATTAATTATCACGCCAATCCGCTAAGGCGGGCTTTAAACTCGGGTTGCAGTAAATATTCAACGGCCCACTGACGAACCTTTCCCATTCCATCTGAACGATAGGCTAAAAACATTTGAGTAGCGTGTTTGTGTTCCTGCATCGGTTTTTTGACCAGCTTACCGTCATTTAATAACGGCTGGCTAAGATGGTGAGGAATATAGCTAATACCGACACTGCGTCGGATCAGCTCAACCGCCGTATGAAAATCCGGTACAAAAATCGGTTTCTGCCCTTCCAGTAGCCACGCTTGCTGACCAATAAAATTCACCGACGTATCGCGAATGCAAATCGCCGAATACTTTCTTAATTCTGAGTTCTGTAACGGCTGCATCTGAACTGCCAGCGGATGTTCGGGGCTAACGACAAAATCCCAATCAATCTGACCTATCGGCTCACTGATAATGCCTTCAGTGCTGGGAACCGAATGGGGCGCACCGATAGCTAAATCAGCCCGCTTACTGTACAGCGCATCCCAGCAGCCGTTATACACTTCCGTATTGACTTTGAGCTGGGTCGAAGGAAAAGCCCGGTCGAATGCCGCAATAAACTCGACCAATGCGGCCGGTGCCACAATATTATTTACCGCGACGGTAAGCTCGCGTTCAACCCCTTCATACACCAGTGCCGTATTGCGCTTTAGCGCGTCCAGATCGTCAAGAATGGTTTTACTGTGGTGAATAAAATATTCGCCCGCCGGCGTCAGTTCAATATATCTGCCTTTGCGAATAAACAGCTCTACGCCAAAGGTTTCTTCCAGTTTTTTAACCGTATAGCTAATTGCTGAGGGGACTTTGTTAATCTGTTCTGCCGCCGTGGTAATACTCTGATACTCAGCAACCAGGCGGACAATTCGGATAGTTTCATCAGAGATAAACATAGTGGATTCCCGATAACGGTTATACAAGCAATAAGATAAATACGCTCAAAGATGATGGAGTAGTTGAACCTGAGATGCAACTCGATGTCAGAAGAATGCGTCAGTTGTAAGCAGTTTTTTCATTCCTGAATATCAATGATATGAATTTATGACTAACTATCATCAACCTCCGTGAAATTCCGGCTTAAAACCCACAGAAAGCGTTGCAACTCATTGTGATTATTAATATTTTTCTCTGAGAACTCTCAGATAACTTGTTACACTCTCACACCACCGCTACTCGTTACGCTATAAAGCGATAAAAACATGATTCAACATTTATGAATAAACTAAAGGCGTTATCGCAGCAAAATCTCTCATTGCTGTTGGCCCTCTATATTGGCATTTTCCTCAACCTATCCGTATTCTACCGTCGTTTTACCCTACAACTTGATGTCGAAAAACAACTAGAAGCCCTGACAGAAGTTGTCGTTATTATCTTATTTACCTTCTTCGTTATGCGCCTGCTGTCTCTTGGCGGCCGACTATTTTTCCGTGTTGTAGCCAGCCTGTTCGTGATTATCTCCGTCGCCGCCAGCTACTATATGGTGTTCTTTAACGTAGTTATCGGCTACGGCATCATCCTTTCCGTCATGACCACAGATATAGACCTGAGTGTCGAATCAATCGGCTTTAAATTTGGCCTGTGGGTTGCCGCTATCAGTATGATCCCGTTGTTGCTTATCTGGAGCAGCTCGCTGCGCAATACGCTGATTGAGCAATTAAAAAAGCCCGGCCATCGCATCTCTTCCGTGGTGATTATGGTTATTGCAGGCCTGCTGGTTTGGCTGCCGTTACGCATGCAAGATGCAGAGCAGACGGTGAATGAAAAGCTGACCAATACTGATATGCCAAGCTACGGTGGCGTAGTCGCCCACTCCTATTTACCGTCAAACTGGCTGGCCGCCCTCGGATTATTTACCTATACACAAATCGATGAAAGTCAGGATACGCGAGACCTGTTTGACCCGGCGAAACAGTTCACCTACGTTGCACCGGCGGATATAGATCAAACCTATGTAGTGTTTATTATCGGCGAGACCACCCGTTGGGATCATATGGGGATGTTGGGATATGAGCGGGAAACTACGCCTAAAATGGCCAAAGAAAAAAACCTGCTGATGTTTAAAGGCACCTCTTGCGATACGGCAACTAAGCTCTCTTTACGCTGTATGTTTGTGCGTGAAGGCGGAACCAAAGATAACCCACAGCGCACTCTGAAAGAACAGAATGTCTTCTCGGTGATGTCTTCTTTGGGGTTCAGCTCTGAGCTGTTTGCGATGCAGAGTGAGATCTGGTTTTACAATAATACCAATGCCGACCAATATGCATTCCGTGAAACCATCGCCTCAGAAAAACGCAACGACGGTAAACCGGTTGATGACATGTTATTAGTCAATGAGCTGGATAACTCATTAAAAAACCACCCGCAGGGGAAACACTTAGTCATCCTGCACACCAAAGGTTCTCACTACCTCTACTCTCAGCGCTATCCGTCCGGTTTTGGTCCTTACACGCCAGAATGCATGGGTATCGATGACTCATGCAGTAAAGCCCAGCTAGTTAACTCGTTCGATAACAGCGTGCTGTATACCGATAGCTTTATTGACAGCGTTATCGACCAGCTGCGCGATAAGAATGCGCTAGTGATCTACTCTGCCGACCACGGCGAGTCGATTGATGAAAATAGCCATTTCCACGCAACGCCAAGAGAAATGGCTCCGCCAGAGCAGTTCCGCGTACCGGTTATGGTATGGGCATCAGATAAGTTTTTAGCACAGCCCGAGCGGGAGCAGTCATTTGAGCAGCTGCGGGCTAAACAACGCAGCGGTGCCACACTTCGCCACGTTGAGCTGTTCGACTCGATCCTCGGCTGCCTTGGGTATACCTCACCAAACGGCGGGATCAATCAGGGGAATAATTGGTGTTCGGTGCCGAGGGATGCTGCCAGTGAAGCTGTTCCGAGCTAACCGGCAAGATAGTGAAAATAATATAGGGAGCCGCTGGCTCCCTATATTGCTAACAACCCTGATACCTGAATACTCCCCGAATCCTTTCTCTCGGATTCAGTTTCTACCCTAAGCTACCCACCACACACTTTAGTGATTTCAGCCACGCTCAGTTTTATCCGTTCATTGGTATAATTTTTATCTAAATGGTTAACATAAGTTAAAAATTGTGCCCCTACGCTGGAGTCACAGATGGTTTTTATCGCTTCGCGATTAAACACGTTGCCCTTATCACGGCCATTATTGATATAAAAATCATTGGTCACAATATTCCAGAGTTGCTCATCGCTTACGGTTATTTTTTCTTCCAGTAATTTATTGAGAAACAGCGCGAAAGCCGAGACGGCATCTTCGCTTTTTTCGTCAGAGCCGCCGCGTAACACTCCGGCGACACGGCCTGCGGCGTGGGCCAAAATCAAACTATACCCTCTACTGTAATAGAGATTTTCATCTTGCCAGTTAATCATCGGCAACACTGCCTGTAGGGTATTCTGGTTACCAAACATCACAATATAAGACAGTAGATTCGTGCCTCCCGGATAAAGTTTACCAATCGTCATTTGATGATTAAGTAATGAAGGCTGTGTTTTTAGTAGTTTGACTAACCTATCCGTTTCTCCTGCCAGCACATAACTCGCGGCGGTCAGTGTCTCACCGCTCGGTTGAGAATATTTGGCGAACAGTTGCATCGCACGAAGATCGGCATTTTCAATAGTGATATCAATAATTGGCCGCTTATCTTCTTTAGTTAGTGCCAACAGAGGGAATGCCGAGAGGATTAAGTCCGCTAGTTTGAGGTCGTCGTCAGACTCACGGGGTTTTTGGTAAAGCGGATTTCCCTTTCTGGCAAACGTCTCTTCCAGCCCTAGCCATGAGGGTGGCGCGGCATAGACAATATCCTGATAATGTTTAAGTTCTTCTGGCGAAGCCGTTTTAAACTCATCAATAAACACCTGTAAGGCGGTGAGATTTTTTTGATGAATCGCATCAAAAAAAGGGATTTGATAATAATTACTTTTATGCGCTACATAATCCAACGACCCTTGATCGTCCTTTAATGGGCTGCCCAGTTGCCCAATAAAATAGCTATAGATCTCTTTAGGCGCAGTTTTATCCATTATGGCAACTGAATACAGAGAATATTTTTCCTGCTGGGTTTTACCTTTAAACTGCGCATCAAATGCGCTTAATCCTTCGGCGTGATAAATATCCCAAGAATTTCTATTTTCTTGATATTTAAAACTATCAGAGATAAATGCCATCGGAGGATCAACAAAATAATTCAGGGCAAAGGCAAATAATAGCGCGGTGACAAGATGATTAAAGATATAGGCTCTGCCAGGCAACAAATTAACCAGAATAAAAGCCAAGAACAATGCCGCGGCCGCGGCCCAGGCAAGATAAACTAAAAATTCGTCAAAAAGAACAAAAACACCTAATACACCCAACCAGCGATAAACCGCTATGACGAGCATAGTGACAACTAGCAGCGTGGCGTTAATCAGCGTCATCCGCTTGCCAATCGCCTTCCCTCTCATCCACAAAGCGGCAAACAATAATGCCGATCCAACCACCAATCCTGGGATCACAAGGTAGACAAATATAATGATATACATTCCCAGACTATCCATCGTCGCCGCTCTTTATTTAGAATGTACCCGCAATAGGTACCAGTGGTTTTACATTCTCTCATATTTCTGAGTCTGGTGTGGCTGTTCCGAGCTAACCGGCAAGATAGTGAAAATAATATAGGGAGCCGCTGGCTCCTTGAAATAAGCCAACATCGATATAATTAGGCGATGTTGGCTTATCTATATTGTTCAGGTTAGGCCAGCGCCAATCTCTTGAGTATCTGCTGTTTAAGACTTTTTGTTTTCGCGTATTGAAGCAGAACGGTCAGTATCTCCTTACCGCTACGTTTATGTTCTGCAATATACTGATGAAGGTACCTGTCTCCTGCTTTTATTAATATTTCCACCTCATCAATGTGCTTGTAGTGGCTATCAAATGCCATCATCTGCTCTTCCAAACGATAATGATCTTCGGCCGTTTGCTCGCTGGTATCCTGCATAAACGCTTGAAATTTTAGAGTATCACCGCTTGCCAAGGTAAATAGATAAATGCTTTGGCCGCTACCAAAATATTGGTTCATCAGTTTTGACTTAGCGGCATAGAACTGTCCAAGGAACAACAGCGATTCACCACCGTGCATGGGGATACTGGCATCAGCATGTTTCCATTTAGGCGGCCGGCGTAAGCAGCGAATTTTACCGATATCAAACATATCGCCCATTTCTTCGTAGACTTGATCGTTGGGCACGCTGTAAACACAGTTATTATGTTGAGCAAGTTGATATTCTGTTCGCGTGCTTCCCGTGTCGTCAACCACCAGTAGCTCATTGCGAAAGAGTTTTATGTTATTCCACATTTGCCCGGTCTCAACCTTGGCCCCGAACACGGTAATGCTGCGCGCTGATATTGCACCGATCGCATTCGCATCTTCGGCACTAATCTGAAGTTGCCCTAAGAGAATGGATGGAAAACCGCTAATGGTCGGATTATCGGAAATATTGTTATTTATTTCAGACGATGGATGCTTAATCAAGGTAGTTGCGCTCCTATTGAACCCGTAATGCTTAACGCTTATGTCGATTTAGTCGTGGATTGCACCATATTAAGCTAAGTGTGGTTAGTTAGCCAAAATCCGGATGATTCGCTGCGCGAGGATGACGGAGAAAGGAACCCTGTCGTCACACCGTTGAAAAACGGGGCCCAGTCCTTAAGTCGAGAGTTAGCTTGTTAGCTAAAACCTGGATCCACGCTTTCGCGAGGATGACGAGGGCGGAGGAAACTTCTTCGTCACCCCGTTGAAAAACGGAGTCCAGTCCTTAGGCCGAGAGTTAGCTTGTTAGCTAAAATCTGGATCCTCGCTTTCGCGAGGATGACGAGAACGGGAGAAACATCTTCGTCACACCGTTGAAAAACGGGGTCCAGTCCTTAGGCCGGGAGTTAGCTTGTCAGCTATAAAACCTGGATCCTCGCTTTCGCGAGGATGACGAGAGTGGAGCCCAGTCGTCACACCGTTGGAAAACGGGGTCCAGTCCTTAGGCCGAGAGTTAGCTTGTTAGCTAAAACCTGAATCCCCGTTTTCACGGGGATGACGAATATTTAAGTTTAAATGTGAATTTAGGCTTATTAGGTATCCATTATAAATAATAAACCCAGCCACCACCTAGGCAGTAACCTTCTTAGCGCCGCCAACCCGGCTCAGCACCATATAACAAATACAGGCCACTAGAATCGAATCTACCGAAGGGATAGTGGTTAAGGTAAATACGCCGTTGACCGTCATAAACCCGACCAAAGAACCAATAATCCAGGCCACGAACGTCAGTACTTTTACTTTTGGTTCACTGGCCAGCAATGCTTCATCATATCCGCCGCGGCGATACATAAAGAAGTCAGCAATATAGATACCGGCCACCGGCGGTGTTGCAATACCTAAGAATAATAGGAATGGAATAAACCACGCCATAATATCCATACTACCGACAATCGCCGCTAAAACGCCCAGCGCAATGGTAATCTGCCACTTAGGAAAACGCGCTAACAGAGTAGAAACTACCAGCGTGCCCTGGAACATATTGCCGGCGTTGCCGGTGACGGTAGCAAAAATCAGTAACAGCGCAGCCGGTAATACCGCACCAAACATCGCCATCGCTCCTAACAGAGAGCCTTGACCGGTTAATGCACTTGGCATAGCGCCCGCCCAATAAAGCAGCGGATAAATCACAAAGAACGTCAGAACTGAAGCTATCAGCGCATGCTTACGGTTATGCACAAAGCTGCCAAAATCAGGCAAGGTAGCGACCAGAACAATAATGGTCCCCACCACCGATGAGATTGCGACGCCGGTATTCATACTGCTTAGCGTCTCAACAACAATAGGCTCGCCGTGAGTCGCAACGTATAAAATATAGCAAAGCACAAAGGCAATAACCGGAACGGCAAACTGGGCTACCTTACCTAAAACGGCAAAGCCGAATGCGGTAGAACAAACAAAAATCACACAGCCCAATGCCACCAGCAAAGGAACCGGCAGGTCAATATAGGGAGCCAGCAAATCATGAACCGAATGGCCGAACATATTGGCCGTTACCGCAATCCAGCCGAACAGGCTGATAGCCATCAGGATATTGATCGCCACTGCGCCCTGCTCACCAAACGGATATTTAACAATACCGTAGGTCGGTAAACGGGCTTTTTCACCGACACAGATAGTAATAGAAGCAATAATGGCCAGAATAAATCCGCCAATACCCACGACTTTAATTAATTCAGGGCCAGACAGCTGGTTACCTAAACTGGATGACGAAAGCAGTACGGGCGTAACGGCAATACCCAGCATGATCATGGCAATACGATAGCCAGAAGCCGTGTCCAAATTTTCATTAGTCTTACGCATACGATATTCCTTCGTGTCGTTGTGCTCAGCTTAGTTGATAATGGCCGGTATATTTACGCCAGCAGCCTAAGTCGGTAATCTCTTTCTGGCCTTCAACTAACCAAGGTTCTGCCAGAACGCCCAGCACTTCACTGCCGTCCTGTAGTTTAACCTTACCAATCGCCAGACCGGCAGGTTCGCTGGCAAGTAGATCGGCAAAAGAAGCCATCGGTAGTTGCCAGATCTCCAGCGCAACGGAAGTTCCGCCTTCAGTGACCCGAATCATGCCCGGATGGCGATCGTTAATCGTCCATATACGGTAATGAGCATCGGTTTTATCTTCACGCACAAACACGCCACCGGCTTTTAGCATATTCGGGTTAAGTTCCAGACCGCGCATCAGCGTTCCGTTAACGGCTAACAGCGTTGTTGCTGCCATAATAAATCTCCTGTTAAGTCATGATTTGGTTAGCGATGATCCTCGCAAGGTCACCGCTGAATTTGTTGGTCTAAAAATTCGAACGAAAGGAGAGGATTACAGGCTACTTCCTGTAGCCTGCCCTTTCGGTCAACACTACGTGTTGTTCAAAGCCGTTCCCTACGGCTTTGTCTGTTGGGGTCGTAGCAACTTTAGTTGCCGGAGTGCCCCTAAGAATCCTAGGCCTGACGCTCACTAATCTCATAAACATCGCCCTTCGCCGCCAGAAAAAGTGAATATTCCGGCGCCTTTATTGCGGACGAAATCTACGCAAATATTCAATTGGCCATTTAGTCAGTAATTTTCTGAAGAACAGCGCTTCAAATTACGACGATATCCACGTCCCGGTTTTATGCGCCAACGCCCGCTTAATCGCCTCCGGGCTGGTAATCAAACCGCTACTGGCTTTGCCCTGTTTCTGGTTATGGGCAATAAAACGCATAATGGCTTCGACTTTCGGCAACATACTGCCGGCACCAAACTGGTTCTGATCAATCAACGCCTGCGCTTCATCCATGGTTAAGTTGCTTAACCAGCGCTGATCCGGCTGGCCGAAATTAACCGCCACCTGCTCTACGCCGGTCGGGATCAACAGCAGGTCTGCTCCCAGCTGTTCCGCCAACAGTGCGGAAGCCAGATCTTTATCGATGACTGCTTCAACGCCGCTCAGCTGTTTATCTGCATTACGGATAACCGGAATACCACCGCCGCCGCAGGCTATAACCACACACCCCTGAGCCAGCAAACTGGCGATAACACCGTGCTCAATAATTTCTAATGGTTGAGGTGAGGCTACGGTACGACGCCAGCCGCGGCCCGCATCTTCCATCATGGTCCAGCCCAACTCTTGCTGACGCTGCTGAGCAGTCTCTAAATCGAAAAAGGCGCCGATCGGTTTTGTCGGCTGACCAAAGGCAGGATCTTCAGAACTGACTAGGGTTTGAGTAACTATTGCCACTACCGGCTTATTGATCCCCCGACGCTGAAGCTCGTTGTTCAGTGCCTTCTGGAACATATAGCCAATCGCCCCTTGGGTATCACCCACCGCGTAGTCCAAAGGTACCGGAGCGACTTCCGTTTGCGACATTTCAGAGCGGCGTAAAATAAAGCCAACCTGAGGGCCATTGCCATGAGTAATGACGAGGTCCCAGCCGGCTTCAATCATTTCAGCAATATGCTGAACGCTTTCGATTACCGACTGATACTGATCCGGAATACTGTTGTGCCGATCGTCAAGGATCAGGGCATTGCCGCCGACGGCCACTATCGCTAAAGGTTTAGTCATGATGCTTTCCTACCGTTTTTCTGATCATGCTCTCTGACCTTTTCGGCCAGCGCCATAATGGCTTCAACAAAGCCCGGCATCGGTGCGGTAGTAATTCCTGCACCAATCTGACCTACGCCAGCCATCTTATGGGCAATACCGGTATTGATAATCGGCAGAATGCCGCGGTCGACCACTTTGCGTGCATCAATACCGGCAGCCGTTGGTGCGAAGTTCAATGCGGGTAAAGTGAAGGCCGGATTTCCGCCTAAGGTGATTGCCTGCATACGGCGGCTATTATTGGTGGCGTCCGCCGGCGTTCCGCCAACAAACTTCACAATGGCCGGAGAAGACGCCATGGCAAATCCTCCTACCCCTGCGGTTTCAGTAATCGCGCTATCGCCCAAGTCAGCGGTGGCATCGTCTACGCTATAGCCCGGGAAGAACAGACCATCAATCGGGTTGGCCGGAGCCTGGAACCACTGGTCGCCGGTACCTGACAGGCGGATACCGAAGTTCACGCCGTTACGCGCCATAACGGTCACCATCGAACTGAACGGCACGTTAGCCGCAGCGTCCATCATCGACTTACAGGCTGCCATCGATAAATTAAGGAAGAAGTGGTCATTACTGACAAGAAATGCCATAACCCGCTGAAGCTGGTCGAGCGGTAAACCGCTGTCCAACAGCGCCGGGATCAGGCGTTTAATCAGCAGCCCGGTCGCCGCTGCATTACGGTTATGGACTTCATCGCCCATATGTAGCGCCTGAGCCATCAACGGTTTGAGCTCCAGCTCACCCAGAACATGTACCGCTTTTTTCAGTGCCGGTGCCAGCTCATCGGCCATCCAGTGCAGACGATTAAGCACTTCATCGTTATTAGCACCAAAACGCAGAACTTTGCCTAAGCCTTCGTTGAAGTTACAGAAAGAGCGGTGACCGTTATTTTTATTTTCAATCACCCACAGCGGCATCGACGGGCTGATAATACCGGCCATCGGCCCGACTGCCTGATAGTGGTGGCAAGGTTCAAGATCTATCTTGCCGTCTGTTATCAGTTTCTCTGCCGCTTGGTGGCTGGTCGCCCATCCTTCAAACAGGATGGCGCCGATGATGGCTCCTTTAACCGGGCCACACATATCCGGCCACGCAATCGGCGGTCCTGAATGTAGAATCAACTTACGCTGAGCCATTTCAGCAATGGCTTCACGCGCTAACATCACGTCGGTTAATACTGGCTGAGCACTGAGATATTGTTGGAATGCCTGTTGATTGGCCTGCTCGACCAGTGGGTGGCGCATTAACCAGGCTAAATCCAAACC
>POVV01000062.1_pt1 | contig 107370 bp, 112 predicted proteins | sample 1560271 | NCBI WGS metagenome assembly POVV01 (sample SAMN08337232, study PRJNA429181) | Bioreactor metagenome, whole genome shotgun sequencing project. | biome: cows' rumen and soil; feature: anaerobic; isolation source: anaerobic chemostat enrichment culture, galacturonate as sole carbon... | reverse complement strand
AAATGAAATGGACTCATGCACCCTGGCTGCTGGCGGTAATGATGGCCTTCGCCAGCGCCCCCCGCGCCGCCGACGTGACCATTACCGTTAACGGTAAAGTGGTGGCCAAACCCTGCACCATCGCCACCGCTAACGCTACCGTCGATCTCGGGGATCTTTATACCTTTAGCCTGGTCTCCGCCGGCGCCTCTTCCCCGTGGCACAGCGTGGCGCTTAACCTGAGCAACTGTCCGGTCGGCACTTCGCGGGTCACCGCCAGCTTCAGCGGCACGGCGGACGCCACCGGCTACTACAAAAACCAGGGTACCGCCGGAAATATACAGCTTGAGCTACAGGACGATAGCGGTAACACACTTAACAACGGCGCAATAAAAGAGGTTCAGGTGAATGACAGCACTCAATCGGCCCGCTTTCCACTAAAGGTCAGAGCCTTAACAGTCAACGGCGGCACCACCCAGGGAACGATTCAGGCAGTAATTAACATCACCTACACCTACGCCTGAAGGAAGAATAATATGTTGCAAAAATCTATGTTACTCATCAGAAAATATACCAATATCGCATTTTCTATTACTGTCTTTTTTATGGTTTTTTCATACAATGCCAGCGCATTTACATGCATTACAGCATCTGGCCAAAAATTAGGCGCGGATATGTCGGGAGGAATGATTCAAAGTGCTAACGTTGGTGTATCACTGGCGCCGATCATTACAACTAATGGAACTTTAGTTATCGATTTGGCAAATCATATATCATGTGCGAATCAGGCCCAACTTCCAAACAAAGATGTTATCAGGGCTGAAAATGGTTCAGGTTATATAGAAGCACTTAAAGGTTTTACTGGAACCTTTAAATATTATGGAAGTTCCTTTGCTTTTCCGTTAGCCAGCCCGACTAGCTATGTCAAACCCGGAGATTATAATGTCTATCAACCATGGAGAGCAGCTGTTTATCTTACATCAGTGGGCGCAGCTAACGGAGTTGTCATTAAATCAGGACAATACTTTGCATCGCTAAAATTACGCAAGGTTTTGTTAGATGCTAATGGTGCACTCTATGGTGGAGATGGGCTGCCGGATGAATTTACCTGGAACCTGTACTCATTGAATAATGTAGTAATTCCTACCGGAGGCTGTGACGTATCGGCACGCGATGTTACTGTAAACCTGCCCGATTATCCCGGAATGAAGGAGATCCCGCTAACAGTCCATTGCGCACAAAATCAAAAGCTGGCTTACTACCTCTCCGGCACGACAGTTGATTCTGCAAGCACAATCTTCACCAATACTGCGTCATCCTCTCCTGCGCAGGGCATTGGTGTGCAACTCAAGCACAACGGTAGTATTATTCCCGCTAATGATACAGTTTCACTCGGAACGGTTGGCTCCTCACCGGTGAGCCTGGGTTTAACAGCCAGTTATGCGCGCACCAGCGGCCAGGTTATAGCCGGTAATGTGCAGTCGATTATCGGGGTGACATTCGTTTATGAGTAATGCTGTTACGGGTGAACACACAACAAATTTCTCCCGAGCATAACCGGATATATTTGACAACGATCTAGCCATAAGGCAGATCTTGTATCCAGGGCATGGAAGCCATTAATATCAAAGGTAAGTGCAAGGAAATAACACGCCATCTACTGATAGTCAAATCTCATTCATTTATGATAAAAACACATATAGAATATGGCGAGACGTGAAAGAGAATAAACATGACTGCTCCGGTCACACGTGCTTAATACGAATATCATATATAAGACTTTATCCTGGCAGCAACTGGAGATCACTGCATACAGTATCCCTTGCCTGCTTCTAATTCATACTTACGTACAAAATAAATATATAAAACTTGGATTAACTGAAGGTACCTGAAAAACAGCCGAGTATATAGAATAAGTTAATTTCACCATGACAATCGTCATTCCCTCTATAATTATTAGTCATTTATAGTGAATAGCGGTATTTTCCGCGGTGGCTTGTTTATATCGCAAACGAAGCTTTCTTTTTAAACCCAGCTCTAATTGTATTTCCAGCTTACGCGTTAATATATCACGCCCCCTGTAAACACTTTTATCACTAACATCGAGCATTTGCGATATCTCTTTCACTGTTTTTCCGGTCAACATATGAAATATGATTTGTTGTTCACGCAGCGTGAACCCGAGACTGGGACATTGATTTTTCTTATCACGACCCACAACTGCCGCACAATGATGCATAAAAAAATCCAACTTATTACAGATATCAGAAACGGCATCTGCTTTACTAATGTACAAAAAAGAGGTCTTCTCGGGATTATACATATCCACAAAGAAAAGAATATTGCTGAAGGGAATCCGTTTCATCTGCAGACGATTGGTAAAAAGAATAATGTCCTGTTCAAACATTTTATCATATGTAGCCCATGCGTTTCCAAAACGTAGTGAAAAAGGAATGAAGTTAATGTATTTATCAATCAGGAAAAATGGAACATCAGCATCACAGATTTTATGTAACTTAGAGGCCTGAAATGCCTCTTCAAACAGAGAGTGGATGGCGATACCGTGATAAATATTTTTAGTCAGATAAATAAATTTGTAACGCAGTGAGGCAGAGTTAAATCCCAGCATCGCAAGGTCCTTCCGGTCAGAAGCGGTTAACGTGAGCAACACCAAAGTCATCAATCCATGTGACCGCTGCCAACGACTCAACATGAGATAAGGGGATCTCCATGCCAGTAAAAGGGGCCACAGTACCTTCATTCGGTAGTGAAGATAGCGTTCTTCCTCCCGCCAGAGTCACGCTAAGAAGCGAGATATGGAGAGGTGATCGATTCTCCAGCTTGACGCCGCTTGAAGTGATTACGGTGCGAAGTGTTTTCACGGCGTCTTCTATGGTGGTATTGGCTGTTGCTGCCGGCCGATAGAGCAGTTTGATTCGTGTGCGAAAAGCCATCTGAAGCACATTTCTGTTATTGTTCGCATTCGGCTTTTGCGGTACCTCTAAGGCATTGAGCCAAAATATTGATTCACGATCAGCGACTAAATCCTGAGTGTGCCCTACCAACTGTAGACGGATTGCTCGTGATTTTCCTCCTTCCAGACGAAACACCGGGGGAGTGATGATAAAAGGCATTTTTATGATCTCTGGCCGCTCAAGCAATGTTCCCCGATCGCTCCAAAGCTGCATCAGTACCGGTGCATCACCTTCATTCACAATGGAAAAACTCACTTCCCGACTCTTTTCCGTCACAATGAGTCGGGTTTGATTTACATAGGTTGCCGCCTGGATCTGTTTGCAAAATAGCAGAGCACCAATAAGCATCACTGTGATATGAAGAGAAAGCCTACGAATGTTCAAAAAATACCTCTTCAGATTACTTGTAGCTCAAGGTAAATGTGACCGCACCGCTGACGCTTCCTGAAGAAACGTTGTTATCTGTTTGATATAGCCCCGCTCGTAGCGGCACGCTATAAGTCGCATTGTCTTTTGATGGATCATAAGCGCTTAGTAAATAAGCTGTATTAAACGTGATCGGCACGTCCTGACTGTTTAAAAGTTGTAAAGCTACCCCGCTGGCGGTGGAATTACTATCAAGGGCAAATAACCCCTCAGCGTTATTGACAATGCTTGTTGTCGGCGTGAATAAATAGCTAATACTAGCCATACCCGCCGGGCACTCCGTAAAGTTGAGATTAAAATCAGTCCGGGCTGCGGTATAACCCACGCCGATGAAATCGGAGCGGCTCACTGGGGGTAACGTTACATGGACATCGGATGTAGTACAGGTACCTCCGGTGGTGGAAATAACCAGACCTCCCGGCAAGAAGTTAGCTATCATGTACGTCCCTGTCCCCGCCGAGTCCTTACCGTTGTAAATCTGGTAATGGCGCATATACATCGGGTCAAAAATCGGGACCGTGCCTGCTGTCAAAGTTGCGGCAGTCTTCACAAAGCGGAGCTGCACGTCTACACCTATATTCCAAACCGTCTGGCTATCGTAGCTAACGTTAAACAATTGTGCTGGAGTCTGATTCAACCCGTTGGTAATCGTCAGCGGATACCAGTCGCTAGTTTGTCCCTTAACTGTATAACGCCAACGGGCGATGTATCCCAGCCCTCCTTTAACTGTAGTGTTGTACACTGTATAACTTTGCCCATCGACAGAAGTTGTTCCCCAGATGGTATACGGCGGATAACCCTGAACCGCCATTGCAACGATGTAGCTTTCGCTAGCAGTTCGATGTGAGCAGGTCCAGGCCGTCGGGTTATAGGATGATAACCATGTTCCAATTAAATCTCCGACAGCGGCATCTTTACCAACCTGAACAGTCGTGCTGTCGAAATACTGATAATAACCGCTGGTACGTCCGCAGTTGACCCAAGTGCCATCGGCATAGGCCGTGTTACATAAACCTGCAAAAAAAAGTAATACAGTGGGTATGATGTGTCTCATAATAAGGCTCTCCTGTTACTGACACACAACTGAGCTTTGACGCAGCTGGGAGTTATCGCCTGTTGAAATGGAAGTCAGACGATAATTGAAACGACACTGCTTAGTCCGCATATCGCCCCACTGAACACGTAGTGTGCCTTCCTCATTTTTTACTCGCGCGAAACTTTGTCCTCCCTGGGCGATGTAGCCGACGATATTATTATTCTCGTCAATAAGCGTTGCACCAAAAGGAAGCTCTCGGCTGGATTGAACGGTAAACAGTACCGAATGCCCAATATCTGTTTTGTATTTTAATAACACGACCGCTCCTGCCGTCGGCACACTGTTCTGGCTGGTAATATCCAGCGAAACGTCGTTGGAAAGTCCCTTAGGATCCAGCTCGATAGTATTCTGCCGATAGGGTGTCAGATACGGCACTGCTGCTTTTCCGCCACTGTCAAGGCTTATGCTATTATTATTAGTCAGACGAGCACCCGCCGCATGTTTGGCCTCCACCACCGCCATGGTGTCACCCATAATTGGAGTCAATACCACACCGTCCTTGTAGGCAATTGCGCCTCCGGAAAAATTCAGACCATACTGCTGATAACCATTACCAGCAGAGAAACTTCCTCCCATACTGGTCCATGGTGAAGTCCAGTTTCCGTTTACACCGCCCGTAGTTCGGTTACTGCTATCGTTGTAATGATCCACATTGGCAAAGGCACTATAGTTGAATTGCCTATGTTCTCCCGCTGTGCCGGCGATTGAATTCTGTACCCCGTGATGATCCCGCTCCTGTATGTAGGTTGAGTTGAGATACATAGCCTGAGCACTATTTCCCAATGGCAGAGAAATGCCAATGGCAATTTTGTTATCCCATTGATCTCTTACTAGATCGCGAGTACGACTGGCGTTAATGTTTAGATTGAACCGTTTGAATACATTGGTATACCCCAGTTGGTATTCAGTGTCGCGTCCACTACGGTTCCAATAATCCTGAGTACTGGCACTAATATTAAAGCTGCCAAGCGTATCTGAAATAGACTGGCTCGCACTGAGCTGCAGACGATTTTTACGGTTAATACTATTGGAGTATCTATTGTTGTTCCAGACCTGACCGGCGCGAAGTAACATGGCATCATTAATGTCGTAATAGCCTGAACTGGAGTATCGGTAACTAGCCAGGGTCACGTTAGTTCCGACCACGGGCAAAATTTTGGCGAAAGAAAAGCGCAGACTCTGTCCTTCACGCTTTATGTTATCCCGCAATGTTGTCCTGGCATGAGTAATATCCGTAGATATCGCTCCTGCAGGCGTGTTCAGCGCAATGCCTCCGGCAATTGACTTATAATTCTGTCCGCCAAGTACCCCCGTGTAGCCTGTGACGAGATTGTTGATACCGTGACGGAAAGTTCCCATCATAATTTCGGGATCTTCGTTGACAGAACCATTGTGATAGCGTCCGCCCATCAGGGTGTAGCGGGTTGTACCGGGACGAAGTAGTTCGGCTATTGATGCATACGTCACCGTAAAACGACGTTCATTCCCGTCGGCTTCTTTAATCGTCACCAGCAAATCACCGCCCGTCCCTGTTGGATAGAGATCGTCAATTACGAATGGACCTGGCGGTACTGTGGTTTCGTAAATTCGCACACCCTGCTGGCTTACACGAACCAAAGCATTTGAGTTGGCTATTCCATTAATAATTGGCGCGTAGCCACGCTGGGAATCTTCGAACATTCGATCATCAGAGGTCAGCATCAATCCACGGAAACCAACACTGTCAAAGACCTGGCCGTCAGTAGTAGATTCACCAATCACAAGCTTGCTACGTAGAGGAACAAGGGCTCGTTCCAGGTAAGTACTGGTATTGTCATAGTTCCAGCCCTGGCCATTGCTCCAGTTAAATGTTCCCCGATAGCGTAAACGCCACACGTCCCAATTGATTCCGCCAATTAACCCAAGGTATTGGGTTGATGTATTGTCCGCTCCTGATGTTTCCGCTTTCCAGGCGTTATAGTCATATTGCAAGGTTGCCGCTGGAATACCGTTGTCCCAAAGCGCTGGGCTAACGTAGCCACGCGCATGGCGTTGCAGCCAAATTTGAGGAGCATATATGTCAAGTCGTTGCGCACCAACATCATAGCGAGCATCCAGCGATTTATCGATGGACACTATACGCACGCAGGTTTGCCCGTCTTTCAGTTTCTGAAAAATCCCCTCAGGAACTTTGTTGCTATCTATGCCAAGTAGCGAAATTAGTCTTAGGTCAAAACAAGGTTCAGCCACTGTTGCATTAGGTGTCTTATTTTCAAATATAACTTCCGTGCGCCCTTTCCAGCGCTCGTTTACATACAAATCGACAGAATATTTACCCTGAGGAACCGGATTTCCTTGAGAAAAAGCACTAACATCAATATCTGAACGCAAAAACTGGCTGTTAAAATCCACATTCTCATTGTTATCAGCCAGTGCAGTTCGAGAAAGAGCAAAAAAAATAAAAAACATTTGCGCAATACGGCTTAAACGAATACCAGGCATTAGTGTGTCAGGGTTTATTATGTAGTACCTGCTCATTTGCTGATTCTCCACCATAATCATTGATTACGCTATAAAATAACGTAGCGCCACTTAAACCTTTTTGTTTAACCGCCAATGGATAAGAAATACTCTTATTTGGTTCTACCATTCGCTGCTGTCCAAAATTCTCAACAGCGGCCAATAATGGCCCTCTTATCGAATTGCGTATCTCCAGTTTGCTGAAAGTAATATAATAAGGTGAAGTATTCATTACTGTCAGACTGTTCCCCCGCAGACTAAACTTAAGATCTTTATAAGACTGTAATACTGTTGGTTTTAAATTTTCTGGGCGGTAAAAAATTTTCACTCTCGTGCGAAATGATAGTTGCAATAGGTTATTGCCATTTTTCAACAGAGCTGTAGGTTTTGGAGGCACTTCGAGCATATTAAACCAGAATAAGGTTTCTCTACCTGTTGGCAAATTAGCCGATGTCGAAATAATGCGTACCGCCTGCCCCTTATTAGGATCAATACGTATGACTGGAGGACTGATCAAAAAAGGGACTTTCACCTCACCGGGCTTAGCTTTTGGATTACCATCGTCAATCCAAAGCTGTAAAAGATAAGGGTTCTTTCCGTTATTTTTTAGTTGTACCACTGATTCTTTATCTTTAGCATTAAATACAATTCGCGTACCGTTAATAACAACTTCAGCAAGTGCCAGAGCAGAAAAGCTTGCTGATACAATTAAAATAAAGACGGATATAATATTTTTGAACATCTGAAAACCTCATCTTTAAACAGGCGCAAAGACAGATGTCTTTACGCCTAAAGGTTTACTCGTAAACCATTGTGTAATCGACTTGAGTGGTTACAGAACCAGCGCCGGCCGCGCCAGTCGCGTGATATTGTGCAAAATAGTTGAGCGTACCACTACCGCCACTAATATCCACTGGGATATCGTTCTGGCCATTAGCTACAGAAGCTCCTGCAACAATTGCATTTCTTTCTGCATTCAGCAATTCAACCTGAACATTCGTTGCAGCATCAGACGCCGTTGTATCAATATTCAGACGACCAGTTACACTATCTACATAAGCGCCAGGCTCAAAGTAAGTGCTGGCCGTATTCATTGATGTGCCTGAACAGCCGCTAAGTGAAATCTTAAATGGTGTAGCGCCAGCAGTCTGACCGTCTGCGCTCAGGGTACTTGCAGATACAGTTGGTAATGTCACGGTCGCATCCTTACTACCACCGTCAACGGAGATAGTACAAGTGGTATCAGTGATTTTTCCATTTATAGTAATTGTCCCATCTACGGCTAATGCTGAAGTTGTAAAAGCAGATGTTACAAGCAAAGCTAATGCTGAAACCGCATATTTGTAATTACGCATAATAATGCCCTGTTTTTTGGTTGATAATAACTAATATCGCAGTAATGACTTTATTCAAGATAAATACACCCCGCTTCTTAACTAATTAAGAAGTGAATAAAGTTCAATTTATTACCAAACGTATAATATGCAGCGAATCCCCGCTTCGCAACACCAGGAATTTTCTACATTATTTATCTTAGAATCAAACATAACAAAAGATCTTTAACTGATCGCTGCTAATCTTCTCTTGGTAATTAATTTGATATTTTATGGTTTTTTATAATAATTTTTTTAAAAAAAAATTATTATATGCTATGTTAAACATTTATTGATTATTATCAATGAAGTGAATAATACACCCATTTTATTTAACATACCAACTAATAAATCAAAACAATAAAGAAACAAAAAGACCAACAAAAAAGAGCTAAATTTAAGCAAAATATAGATAAATAATAATCATTTAGACTTCTTCCAGACAGCTTGAAATATCCTTAATTGAAAGAGTTATAAAAAACAAAAAAAATCAACAAAAACAAAAAGGTAAAAAAATGCAATTAGTTTTTAATCTTAAAGCGAAGAAACATCCTAACATATACAAAACTATTTCATATTGAATATTTTTTAAATGTAATTAATATTTTCTATCTTTTTGTAAGGCAATGTTTTATTTTGTAATACGCAACATAAAAAGCACGACACACTATCAAAATGTGAATTTTTTAATACAAAAATTACATTATTCTAATAACTTTTACGGCGGCACATGCATCATTTGGAAATTTCAAGAGACAATGTTGAATTGTCTTATCGAGATGCGGAATCACACAAGAATGATAGGTTAATAATGGCCCAGGTGGAAAATTAAGCTTATATAACAATGGGATAAATAAAAAAAATTCTAGCTATTTTCTCGCCGAACAGAGTAAGTGGACATCCTCATCCAGTAACTTATGAAAGAATTATTCAAAAATGTGAGACAGCACAATTTGTCATGTTGCTGGCCATTTCAGATTTACTAACGCAAGCAAAGAGCCGTTGGCACCGATATGACCCTTAACTCCATGATTGGACTCAGCCGCTACAAGTAGCTACGAGCTATCAAACCTGATAACAGCGAGCGGCATGACCGGAATTTACTGGAACCCAAAAGCGAGATCCTGAAACTACGGGCACAGCTAAAACACACTGAAGAAGAACGGGATATCCTGAAAAAGGCCGCACGGTACTTTGTAATGAGGCCCGACTTAAGTGCCGTTTTATCACTGAGCACCGCACTATATAGGGTGTGATGACGATGTATCGGGTACTGAATGTCGCCCGGGCCGGGTTCTATGCCTGGCTGCACAATCCGGTCTCGGCGCGTGATAAAGATAACCAACGTCTGCTGATGCTTATCCGTGACTCATATTCACTGAGGGGCGTATACGGTTACCGGCAGGTTCATGGCGATCTGAACGAAATGGGGGAAACCTGCGGTAAAAACCGGGTGGGCAGCATCATGCAACTGAACCGGATCAAAGCCGTACGAGGCTATAAAGCTCCGCGTCGTATCGCTGGTCGACCTTCATTGGTTGCCCCTAATCACGTGCAGCGTTGTCCGGTCAATCAGGTCTGGGTCAAAGACATCACTTATAGTGTGCCCGGAGTTCAGGGCGAGCATGGACGCTCAAATGAACCACGAGTCTGTCTGGAATATTGAACCGGTAACTCACGATGAGAAACCCAACAATCCCACCGGGTGTGACGGTGGAGAACCTGAGCGGCAGTGACCTGCGGCATGCCCGCAGGGTGATGTAACCCGCTGACAACGGGGATTGAGGCGAGATCACTAAGCTGAGATGATCCTCAAGGTTAAGTACTGAAAGGCTGAAGAACATGAACCCGTTAATCCGCCTCTGTGGGTTGAAAACGTCACCACGGCCTACGTGATCTGACAGGCCGTACAGGAGGAACTGGCAGTGATACGTAAGCACTGCCGGTCGAAGGTGTTTTGACATGTATGCGAAACACCGGGACAGCTGCGCCCATCACGCTCGCGTTGCTGACTTCTGCCAACTTGCGGCAAGCAAGGATAAAGAGTGCGACGGGCAGCCTCCTCAGTATGTCTGAGTCCAGGCAGGTAAACCGGGGAAGGTCAGCGACGGATGTTAAGGGGGCATGGCTCCGATGACGCGCTGGCTGGCGGAGCTTCCGTAGTAGTCCGCGATGGGGAAACCCCATTACATGGCGAAGGGAAGCAGTTTACATGTGTTTGCGACGTGAATTAACTGACCTAACGAGGTGAAGACCTTTGATAATCAGCGAAATGCAACGCAAGCTTGCCACATGGGCAGCCACCGATCCGTCCCGACGGATTGAACGGCTGCTGCGTTTGATAACACAGCCAGAATGGCTGGCTGAAGCGGCGCGGATCACGCTTTCATCAAAGGGGGCGCATACCCCCGGTGTTGATGGCGTGAACCAAACAATGCTGCAGGCCAGACTGGCTGTTGAGCTGCAAATCCTCAGGGATGAATTACTCTCAGGTCATTACCAGCCCTTGCCCGCCAGACGGGTTTAGATCCCTAAAAGCAACGGCAAACTGCGGCCACTGGGTATCCCCGCGTTGCGGGATCGTATTGTTCAACGGGCCATGCTGATGGCGATGGAGCCGATATGGGAAAGTGATTTTCATACACTCTCGTATGAACGTCGCAGAAATTATCCGCCATATAAAGCACTACTTAATGCCTCAAAATATGCCGGAGACAAGGGTGAGTATCGACGGGCCAAAATGTTGCGCCTACAGGCGCGACATATGCCGTCCCGTGACCCCGAAGATCCGGAGTTCAGGAGGCTGTGGTATGTCAGGTATGCGGATGATTTTCTTTTGGGTTTCAGCGGCCCCAGACATGAGGCTGAAGAAATAAAGCGGGCAATTCGTCAGTTTCTGCATGATACGCTGAAACTGTAGATGTCTACGGAAAAGACATTGATTACACATGCCCGCACCGAAGCTGCGCGTTTCCTTGGTTATGAAGTAGTCACACTCGATGCTATGACCAAGCAGGACCACCGGGGACAGCGCTGTATCAATGGTGCAGTACGTCTGAAAATTCCGGTAGAAGTAATCAGGCAGCAATGTCAGAAATATATGCGTAATGGGAAACCCTCGCATCGGCCCGAACGCTTATACAATGATGACTACAGCATCGTTGCACAATATCAGGCTGAGTACAGAGGATTTGTCCAGTATTACCTGATGGGCTTTAATGCCCATCGTTTGTGGAATGTTCATCGAGTCATGCGAAAATCCTTATTGGGAACGCTGGCGAACAAACACAGAACAACGGTAAGCCGCATCGTCAGGAGCCTGAGAACTGAGGTTACGGTTGGTGGTAAGACTATCAAAGCATTACAGATAGTCCGGCACAGAGGGCAAGGAAAAAGACCGCTGGTCGCTACATTTGGCGGTCTGTCTATGGCATGGCAGAAAGATACAGTGATCTCCGATAACCCGAAGCAGGTATTTAACGGGGTTCGCAGCGAACTGATATCCAGGCTACTGGTCCAGACCTGTGAATGCTGCGGGTCAAACGATGGCCCTTTCGAAGTCCATCATATCCGCAAACTGAGCGATCTGAGTCAACGGGGCAGGAAAGAGAAGCCAAGGTGGCTGAGGATAATGGCTTCACGACATCGTAAAACCTTAGTTGTGTGTCGAGAATGTCACCAAAATATTCACAGAACCAGACCTGTCAGACATCGGGAAATATGACACTGGAAAGCCGGGTGAGATCGAAAGACTCATGCCCGGTTTGGAGAGGGGGCGTCCGGAAAAGTGCTGATAAACAGTAACTCGCTGGCGCACTACTCTACTGCACGTCCGGTTCGGGGAGGAGAGGCAGGGAAATAGTCCGACTACGCCCTGCCTCTTACTCTACTTCGCACCTGGCAGGGCTGGCTGTATCTGGCGGTGGTTATCGATCTCTTCGCCCGTAACGTGGTTGGCTGGTCGATGAAGCCCACTCTCTCTCGCTAACTCGCGCTGGACGCTCTGATGATGGCCGTGTGGCGTCGAAACCGGACGGCGAGGTTATCGTACATAGCGATCAGGGCAGCCAGTACGGCAGTGACGACTGGCAACGGTTCTGCCGGGCCAATAATCTGGCACCCAGTATGAGCCGGCGTGGCAACTGCCGGGATAATGCGGTGGCCGAATCTTTCTTCAGTTCACTGAAAAAAGAACGCTTCAGGAAGAGTATACCCGGTATCTGGCCGGGGCGGATATCTTCTATTACATTGAAGTGTTCAGCAACCAGCAGCGGTGCCAAAGTCACCTCGGCGGCGCCAGTCCTGAGGCCTTTGAACAGGCCTCGTCGTGAGGACAGAATTTGTCTACGGGCGTAGTGTCAGTCCATTAACTGACTTTGACATCGAATACCAAGGATAAGTCACAGGATAGAATCAAAAGAGACACTTATAGTAAGTGAAACATTTAAACAGTCTTGAGTTCTGTACTAGTTAATAACAATCATTTTCCCTCAGAAATTTTTATTTAACAGATGATGAAAACTCATTGTCCGTACATTTATTAACCAGCACCTCAACCCATTTATTCAGCAAATGAGTTACACATTCACGCGGTCAAACATTTAAGATTACTCTCTAAAAAAACATACAACAACATATGAATAAAAAATAATTGATATCGATCGTGCTAAGGTGTTTTTTTATCACACAGGTGCGAATGACATTCTGTACCCAGCACAAAAAATGAAAGACAATATGTAAAAATTGTCCCTGGTATTTCGTTTCTCTTTGCACCATAGAGATTAATCATTGCCAATCCCTGGTGGTGTATATTGCTAGTATAGAGAGTGACCGGGATAATAGATAGCTGCCCAAAAATACAGGGTATGTTAGTTTCACTGTGTGACTATTAGGAATAACTGCATGAGCACTACGATTGAATTTTTTTTCCAGAACTACGATAATCTGCCGCCAAAATTAGCAACTGAGCTCTATCGACTTAGGCGTAGAACATTCCAGGAGCGACTCAACTGGAAAGTCGAGTGTACTGGAGGAATTGAAAAGGACCAGTTTGATAACAAAAACACAACTTACTTATTGGGTATACACGATGGACAATTGCTATGCGGGGCTCGATTTATAGATTCGAAGAAGCCCACTATGATCAGCGAAATCTTTAATGCTTACTTTAACGAAATTAGTCTACCTACAGATATACCTTGTTGTGAAATAAGCCGCCTTTTTTTAGATAAAAAAATACGTAACGCAGAGAACCTGCATGATTTGCCAATCAGCAAGGCTTTATTCCTTGCAATGATCATGTATTGTATGAAGAAAAAATATAGAGGTATGTATGCTGTTGCCAGTCGCGGTATGTATGCTATATTTCGTCATGCAAACTGGAAAGTAGAAGTAATCCAGAAGGGTCTCTCTGAAAAAGGCGAAGCGATATACTATATTTTCATGCCTGCCAGCGTAAATATCATTGAAGATATCATTAGTAAGGATAAAAACAGTGACTGGCTTCGAGAAATGATGCAGTATTTACGCTGTCTTTAATCAATCCCAGGGCTCAGTTATCCAGTAACCTGAGCTCCATACTGAGTTTAACCGCATGTCGGCCATTTTTCACACCTAGTTTTTTCATCGCATTACTCATATGGAATTTAACTGTACGCTCCGTAATACATAAAATAGTCGAAACTTCGGAGTAAGTTTTCCCGGAGCTTACCCACTTCAAGATTTGTCGCTCTCGCGGTGACAAAAACACATTTTTTCTCTGCTGGATTTTGCTGTATCTGTCGAGTGTTTTTTGATGCAAATGATTAAGAAAAATCAAGAATTGTGAACGATTCTTTTCTATATTAACATCAGAGTCCTTATGATTAATAATGGATAATACAACCAGATTATTCAGATAATCATGCAAAGGGAACGTATGTCCCTGGTAAATATCATGGTGAGAACTTTCCTGAAAAATTCGTGTAAGATTATAGCCCTCAGACAAAATTATTTTATTCCCCCAGTAAAAATCCTCTATACACTGCAAGGCCCTGATAATTACAGGATCAATGAACTGATATTTATTTTCAAGGTACAAATCAAACCACTCCGGACTATTATTAAATATCCGCATTTGCGAGGGGTCTTTCTTATTCATGATAGCATAGGCGTAGATAGTTCCTTTAAACGCGCCGAAGAAGGTATCCAATTCATTCTGAATTAAAGAATTAATATCTTTATCGTTGTAATATGCATCCGTCATGTTAACTATCCCTCAGTTATAAGTGGAAAAATGAATTCATCATGCTATACTTAAACGAAAAATGATAGAGGTAAATTCAATATTCTAAACTGAAACGATTAAGCTTATTTAAAAGCTAGTCCAAAAAAAGGCTCCTCTGGGTAAAATAACCCCTTTTGACTTGGCTTCCCGGTGATGACATGTATTCACCTGTACATATTTTATGTGTTAAATTCTGTCTCACATAGAATCCTTTACACTATTTCCTTTGGACTCCGTTCTGAACCGATTAAAGCCGTGCCTTCCTGCATTGATAAGCACCATCTGCATTAGCATCCACTACCATCAGTTCTAATGACCTCTAAGGCTATATACTTATCAAATACACATTATCTATAGGATACACATACCGCAGAGTAAAACCGAAAAATAATACGCACGAACTCACAGAAATGATAATGAGCTATACAACCACCTTCATTTTAATAATTCCGACCTGTAGGTGATTTTAACGGAATGTTTTATAGTCATTTTCTAATAGTTACCAGTGGGAATTACCCACCCTGTACCTTCGGACAGCTATCCATTATCCGGGACATTCCCTATACTAAAAATCGCTGGCCAATAAGCACTTGGAATGCATACTGACCAGTGGTCAATGACCGAAAAAACTTCCAAGGGTAAATCCGATAGGAATTATAAAGCGATTATTGTTCCAGATCCAGGAAAGCTAGAAGCACTTTAACAACAATAACAACCCTGCCATTAGAAAACATTTTAACTTATTGTTTGTAAAGATATTATGTACTAATGCAGGTGGCACGGCATCTAATCTACTGTTGTCAAGCAGATTAGATGCTGTGCTTTTAAGCCTGCTCTCGCCTCAGCTTATCCAATGAGCCCACGAAATATCTGTTTTCCATAATTCTTTACGCCATTAGTACTTTGTCAGTAGGATGATGTGTAAAAAATATGCTCTCAGTGAAATCATCTTATTGATTTGCATACTTTTTCATATTGAGAGATTTTACCAAGCTTCCGCAGATATCCATATTCTGACTTCATTTTTAACAACTGTACTATAATTTTATTTACTTCGGCCGGTTTCGATAGTCTTATCAACCAGAGATAAAACCAGCATAAGGACGCCAAACCTTCCCTTCACTTGCAGCAACGAACGACAACATTTCGCTGCATGAATTCTGACCAGGTACACTCATGTAATAACCCGAACAGAATTCACGTAGCATGCCCTCCCTCTTTCCCCTACCCTTCATTTCCGCCTGAAATTCCCCCATTTATCCCAAATGTTCAGTACTGGACGCGTCGTTGAGTATCTAATACACTGACTGTAAGATTTAAACTTACAAATTCGGGACTTGTATATGGCCAGAACGATGACAGTTGATCTCGGGGATGAACTCCGGGAATTCATAGAATCACTCATAGAATCAGGGGATTACCGTACCCAAAGCGAAGTAATACGCGAGTCACTCCGTCTTCTGCGTGAGAAACAGGCGGAGTCACGCCTCCAGGCCCTTCGGGATTTACTGGCAGAAGGACTGAGTAGCGGTGATCCTGTTGACTGGGAAAAGGATGCGTTCCTGAAAAAAGTTAAAGCCGGAACGAGGGCTGCCGGTGAAAACCGTTAAACTCACACCGAAGGCCAGTCAGGATATGGAGAATATCTGGTACTACAGTTGTCGCCATTTCGGTGAAGAGCAGGCTGACAGATATATTAATCAGATATCCGGTATTTTTCAGGTTCTGAGTGAAAATAATATTGGTACTCCCCGACCAGAACTGGGTGAGTATATCTGCGCACTACCCGTTGAACGGCATATGATTTATTTCCTGCAGACTGATCATGATATTATTGTGATCCGTGTATTAAGTCAGCATCAGGACGCGGGCCGTCACCTCAACTGGCAATAACCGCAACAACCCTATTGTGCTGCGTGAAACTGACAGGGTTACAGGGGTGTACCAGGTCAGAATTCACGTAGCGAAATGTCGTCGATCGTTGCTGCCAGTGGAGGGAAGATTTGGCATCCTTATGCTGGTTTAACATTCAGCTGATTAAGCTATCTAAGCTATCGAAACCGGCCGAAGTAAATAAAAGTTATAGTACCGTTGGGAAAAATGAAATCAGAATATGGGTATCAAGCGGAAGCTTAGTAAAACTTCTGAATATGAAAAAGTATGCAAATCGATAAGATGATTTCACTGAGCGCTTTTTACTCATCATGCTACTGACAATGTACTAATAGCATAAGGGATTATGGAAAACAGATTTTTCGTGGGCTCACTGGATAAGCTGAGGCGAGAGTGGGTTACTGGCTGTATAAAAACACTGTATCTAATCCGCTTGATAACAGTAGATTAGATACAGTGGTACCTGCATCAGGACTAAGGTTTAATAAACAATAACTTAAACCTGTTCTAATGGTAGGCTTGTTATTTTTATTAAAGTGCTTCTTGCATTCCTGGATCTGGAACAATAATTGCTTTATAATTCCAATCGGATTTTCCCTTGGAAGTTTTTTCGGTCATTGACCACTGGTCAATACGCATTCCAAGTGCTTATTGACCAGCTTATTCTAGTATAGGGAATGCCTGGGATAATAGATAGCTGTCCGAAGGTACAGGGTGGTAAGTGATTTCCAGTGGTGACTATTAGAAATAACTATAAAAATCTTACGGTAATATCACCTGCAGGGAGGAAATATTAAAATGAAGGCAGTTATCTGGCTCATTATTAATTTCCGGTTTTCCTGCGTGGTATGTATATTCCATAGATAATGTATATTTGATATGTAAAAGGATATAATTATAACTGACGGTAGTGGAGGCTAATGAGTTTGTGATACCAAATGATGATCATCAATGTAGGAAATCAAGGCTTTAATTGGTTCAGAACGAGGTCCAAAGGGAATAATGATTCTATATGAGACAGGATTTAACATATAAAATACGTACAGGTGAATACGTGTTATCACCGTGAAGCCGGGTCAACAAGGATTTAATTTACCAGGGAGGGCGTGGTATTTATGACCAGCTTTTAGATAAGCTTAATCGTTTCAGTCAAGAATAATCATTTTACCTCTATCTTTTTGAGGTCAAGTAAAGCAAAATATATTCATTTTTCTACTTGGTACTGAGGGAAAGTTGACGTGACGGATTCATATTACAACGATAAAGATATCAATTCTTTAATTCAGAATGAATTGGATATATTCTTCGGTACGTTCAAAGGAACTATCTACGCCTATGCTATCATGAATAAGAAAGACCCCTCGCAAATGCGGATATTCAATAATAGTCCGGAGTGGTTTGATTTGTACCTTGAAAGTAAATATCAGTTCATAGATCCTGTTATTATTAGAGCTTTGCAGCGTATAGAAGATTTTTATTGGGAGAATAAATTAATTTTACCTGGTGGTTATAATCTTACACGAATTTTTCAGGAAAGTTCTCACCATGACATTTACCAGGGACATACGTTCCCTTTGCATGATTATCTGAATAATCTGGTTGTATTATCTATTATTAACCATAAAGACTCTGATGTTAATATAGAAAAGAATCGTTCAAAATTATTGATTTTTCTTAATCATTTGCATCAACGAACACTCGATAGATACAGCAAAATCCAGCAGAGAAAAAATGTATTTTTGTCACCGCGCGAGCGACAAATTCTGAAGTGGGTAAGCTCCGGCAAAACTTACTCCGAAGTTTCAATTATTTTATGTATTACGGAGCGTACAGTTAAATTCCATATGAGTAATGCGATGAAAAAACTAGGTGTGAAAAATGCCCGACATGCGGTTAAACTCAGTATGGAGCTCAGGTTACTGGATAACTGAGCCCAGGGATTGATTAAAGACTGCGTAAATACTGCATCATTTCTCGAAGCCAGGCAGGCATAACGCTGGAAAAATTTATCTGCCTTCTGGACAGCTACATACGCTGGTATAACGAGAAGCGAATTAAGGTATCATTAGGTGCAATGAGTCCGGTGAAGTACCGGCAACATCTTGGGATCACAACATAACAGTCCAGGAAAACATCCGCATCCCCGAGACGGACATCTCAATTTAGCCACCACAATATTTGTCAAGGCTCGATAGAAATGTCTGTTTGCTGGCTCATTAGAAATGTCCAACTGCTGAAGGGAAGTGGATACCACGCCCGCAGACTTATGTTGCACAAGGGCGAGAAGGTCAGCTATTTACTAGGCATCTTCCCGCTGTAGCACATTTAAAGGTTTTAATTTTATTTTCTTTATATACATATTGTTATGTAAAAAATTGACGTTTTTACACGATGTGTTGAAGTGGGAGGTAATTTATTCTGAATGGTTATTACCTAGTAGACAGGTAAATCGTGCAACAATTTTTAAAGGTAAGTAGTTAATCTCTATCCTCATAAAAGGGTGTTCTACTTGCATAACGGCTTCCAATGTGTTTTTGAAAGGGTAGAATGGCGCTCTCGGTATTACCGATGATATGCACCATAGCTTGGGCCGCCACTTTAGTATTGAACTCAGTAACAGTGGCCTCATCAACCTGATTTTTGCTTGGTAAAAATCGTTTGGAATCGCAGATGATATAGGCAATGCGAGGCGAAATTGGGTAATAGAAATCAGCGTGTTCAGGTGCAGAGAATTCTGTCTCTGAGATACACGCATGTACATTGACGATCGGCTGATCGGACGTAATGAAAGGATGCTCTGTGTCATTTACCAGCAATGCATGTCTGGTGTCGTGTCGACTTGAGTAGAGGCTGAATCCGATATTCATTCCAAACATGTAGCTTAGGAACCACCATGCGTGTGTCATCGCATCGGCTACTTCAATTTCAACAATATTGCGGCGAGGCTGAGCCCTGAGCACACCATCTCGAAAAGCTTTCGTCCGGGCGATTTGATGACCCAAAAACATCATGAACTCTATCATCTGCTGCTTATCTTGCAGTATATCAAGCTGTTCATCAGCTAACTCTGATAAAATCGGTAGTACACTTTTTTCGTGGGAGGCATGGAGATTTTCCATTAGGTTACACTTCATTGCATGGAGAAGAGCCTCAGCTTCCGGATCTTGAATATCAGACTCATTATAAATGGCCTCCAAACGCTGCATTTTAAGGAAATCATTAAGATACGACATGTGCTGTTGTTGAAGATGCTCGGGACTTTGCCGGGAAAAGCTTTTTATCACTTCAACATGCTTACTTGTCAGCATTGTAGTTTTGTAGAAATAGTTGTCAGCAGCTATGGCACGCACGCTGTCATAGGCTATCTTGCCAGTCTTCGTAGTATAGAAAACGTTTTTCGTCCCTTTACCCCAGCGGGTGAGGTACTTCGCCCAGACGTAATGATGTCGCTTCTTGGCTTCGAGATTTTTGTGTGACATATAAATTTGTTCCGTAGATTGCAGTAGTACGCCAAGGGGTCTGATTTTTACACATTAAAATTATCAGGTATATTAATTCGTTATTAAAGACAGCCAACTATAACTTAGAGTAAAGCATAAAATTTGTCCTAGTACTTATAGTTATTCAGTTTTGGGTTTGGGTTTGATTCCATATGAAAATTTGCGGTTAATCCCGGATACAGGGAAGGTCCGTCCGGAAAGCATAGTCGCTCAAAAAAGAGACAATAAGTCAGCATCAGCGATGAAAATTACGTTATTGATTGATGTGTTGATAACTGAAAGGCCCGGCAGAACTGGCGTGAAGGTAAATCATTTGGTTATTTATCGTCCGTTTTTGGGTTTTAATTCCTATCAATCAAGTCGAGACTTATACATATTAGCTACTTAAAATAGCCAACCCCAAGAGGTTGGCTATCGATTAATCGAGCAAGGTAAAAAAGTTAAATAAAATGATATTTTTCAAGGGTAGATTTTACTTCTTTAACTAAACTATCAGCATCTAAATCGCTTTCATCTCGATCTGGATAAGAAGTATAGCAGTCTGCCAAGCTAAACAGTTCCGCTGCACAAAACCCAATATTATCATTATCTTTACTCAGCGTTCCATCATCACGTTCTTTTCTCCATAACTTAAGGTATTGGGATTCATACTCATCTGCTGATATTTTTGATTCCAACAGATTTTTAGCAATTTCAATTAATTTCATACTCACAGCAACACTCCTTTTTCTATGTAATTTCGATATTGAGGCGTACCTGGAACCAATTTCATTCCGGTGGAGAAAGAACCATCTTTCTTTATTACAACAGCATTATTAGTTTCTGAGTTGAAATATACTTTAGAATCTTTTTCTCTTATATAAGTACCCTTCTCCTTTGTATTTTTATCCGACAGATGTGCTTCGATAGCATCCCGGAATTTAGCAAGTGTTTCACTATTTATCTTCGTATCACTGATACCAAAATCGACAGCATGCTTGTATTTCTTCTGTAGCTGCCTGCGGGTATATTTCCCCGAATCCAGCGGGTCGCTCAGCATGACATAAATCGGCTCCACGCCGGTCCCGGTGGCATCGGGCTGCCAGTAGATAAAATCCTGCAACGCAGGAACATCCGCCACCGGCAGGGTGGTGGTGACGATGCTGTCCGCCTGTTTCACCTCCGTCCCGGTATGCACTGGTGTCACCGGCACCGGCGTACTGTTGCCGGTATGTGATGGTGCCGCAGGTCCCACCGGCACCGGGTTAACCAGTATAGTCCGTGACGGTGCACCGGCCACGGCCGGAACAGTGATTTTATCAAGTCCTGTCGCCCTGTCACGCACGGCACTCAGCACCGGTACCGTGGCGGGCACACCACCGGCTCCGGTTCTGACCAGTTTCACCGACTGTCGTCCGTCCGACTCCGTGGTGATAAATCCCCGAACCGGCAGGTTAACGGTCTTCATCCCCGGTTCGATGCTCAGTTTACCAGCGGTAAACAGGCGGGCCTGGGCGGCCATCATCTCAATATCCCGGCCAGGAACCCTGTCGCTGCCTTCACCGGCGCGGGGCGAGAAAAATATCGCTGATGCTGCAGCCACCATCGGACCGGCTGTCGTGGCGGTGGCCATTCCAGCCACGTTCACAACCCCCCGCCACAGGGCTGAGGAAATCCAGCCTGAGAATTCAGCTGTGGCCGTCAGTACGCCGCTCAGACCAGGGAGTACGGCCTGAATCCGTGCCGCCACAGCAGACAACTGTACCATTCCCGGCGCGCGGTTCAGTAGTGCTGCGCCGGGTACCATCATCGCCGCGGTGGCGGCTTTCACCCTCTCCGCCGTGTAAACCGGCGTGTCCTGAACACCGGCCTTCGCAAACAGCGCTTTCCGGGCTTCTTCCGCCTTCCGGTGCTCCGCTTCTGCTTTTGCTCTGGCTTCAGCGTCAGCTTTCTCTGCTGCCAGCCTGTCAGCTTCGGCTTTCGCTTTAGCGGCGGCCTCACGCTCCCTCGCCTCCTTCAGTTTCCGTTCGATTTCAGCCTGCTGTCGCTGCGCTTCCTCCTGCGCCCGCAGGGCAGCCTGATAAGCTTCTTCTGCCTTTCTGGCTTCTTTTTCTGCCCTTTTTATGGCCTCATTCTGTGCGACCATTGCAGCGTATGCCGCCATCTCCATGTTGTTCTGATGGGCAAGGTCCGTGACACTCGGTCCTTCTCTGCCCTTCTGAATGGCCGCATTCGTCACATCCTTCAGCCGCTGCGTAAGTTTGTTCTGTGATGCCTTTGCCGCCTGCGCCGCCGCCATGGTCGCCCGGATCCGTTCCGCCTGCGCCGCCTGCGTTTTTTTCAGGTTTTCGGTTGACCATTTTGCCGTGGCAGCAATGGCCGCAGAACTTTCTGCCTGAAGACGGGAAAGCGTTTTTTTACCCAGGTCAGCCTGTACGCTGCCGCTGCCCGCCATAATATTCGCCTGCCCCCCTGACAGACTGGTTCCTCCGTCTCCACCCACCACGGTCATCACCTCTTCGCCGTCAGCGTTCACACCAAGAGAAACCATTCCCGGCGGGGCGGGGGTGACCGGGACCGGCTGACCTGAGGCACTCCGTTTCCGGCGTACCGTTCCGTCCCCCCCCTCAGAGGGAACATCCGCAACAGAAAGCTGGCGCTGTTGATTATCTGTCATAATCCGGTCTCCTGTCCGTTCCGGCGCTCCAGTGCAGCCAGGCGATGCTCAAGCTCCAGCCGGGCTTCCTGCTCTTTCAGCAGCAACGCCTGGTCTTCCAGGCGGGCCTGACGCTCCTCTTTCAGCGCTTCAACCAGCAGGGCCACCACGCCGTTGATATTGATACTGCGTGCATCCGGCAGCACGCTGCCGTCATTGAGCGTCAGTTCAGTCTGCGTGACCGACTGAGGCAGCACCTGTTCCACTTCCTGGGCTATCACCCCGGCTTCCGGTACTCCCTGTTTGAGATAGGTGTAGCCGCTGATGCTGTCCAGTCTGTCCAGCGCATTATCGATTTTTTCCACGTCCGTTTTCATGCGGGCGTCAGAGCTGCTGTTCCAGGCACCGTTGGTGTAGGCATGCCCGTCGTTGCGGAACTCATACCAGCCCTGAGCGCCGCCGTTGGCCACATGCAGACCGAGGAGGTGATGCTGTCCGATACGCTCATAGTGATAGAAGTCAGCGGATAAATCGCCCGCCCCCTGAAGCCACAGGCCGTTGGTTTTATTCGCCTTGTTATTATCAACAGGGCGGTTACCCTGCGCACTGAACCAGCCATCGGGATTGCGTTTGACATACTGTCCGGCATCGAGCGTTGCACCGGAGCGAACCCGCAGTTCGTTCCAGTTCCCCTGCCAGTCACGGTAGGAAAGCAGTCCGAAATCCTCACGCGCAGCGTTCACCCTGGCCCCCAGGAGCATTCTGACCGTTTTTTGGCCGGTGGTGAACTGCGTGGCAATTTCCGGAGCGTTATATTCCTGCCCCTTAATCAACGGGTCTGGACCAGTGGTCTGCGCGGTGATACCGGCATTGTGAGAGACCACCGCCCCGCCGGCGATATCGACGCCGTTACGCAGGGAGACGCGGCCGGTTTTAAGGTTAAAGGAGAAAGGGCGCAGAGTATTCCACTGCCCGTTCAGGGCCTCATCGTCCTTTGTGGTGAGCATATGAAAGTCACGTCCGTCATTGCGCAGGATGACGCCGGTATTCCCCCGTGCAAGCCTGAATCCGTTCTCCGATTTTGAAACAATCTCTCCGTCGCTGACAACCCGCTTACGGAGTGTGGTCAGGGATTTTAATTCGGTGATGTCGTCGTTTATGCCATTGAGTATGAGGGTATTTTTCTTTTGTTCAGCCATGGTGAATTCCTTTTATTAGATGAAAAAATTTAATAATACTGTATGTATATACAGTATCTAATAACCCTACTCCGGACCAGCCAATGTGTCAACAGATGAGATGCATTCTTATTTACGTCCCTGTGTAATGTTGATTTCTGTATGCGCGTCAGCGCATGGGAGGCGCTTTGCGCCGGAGACCCCCGCAGCGTAGCGAGGATGAAAAAAGCATTACGGCTTTAGCCGTAATAATCCCCCACCCTGCTAAGCCCAATCAAACCAGCTAAAAACGATACAGAAGTCTTTGTGCGCGGTCGGAGTGGTCACGACAAGGCTTTGCCGCAGTCGGGGCGTATCTCCGCGTTAGCGGGCCGTAAGGGCCGCTTACGAGCGTGTATGCCATAACTTAAAGCAGCACATCTCACAGCAACGTAAAATACTAGTTACAACATCCGTCTTGAAAGCGACATCACTCCCGGCCTCCGGCCGGGGGCGGCGGTGCTTTTCAGGGCGGACAGGTGGGCAGAGGTGCTGTTGAAGCGTCAGCGGCGCTCGATGGTGGGTAGTGAGGTTTGCGCGATGTTTTGTACTGATTGTTTAGGCTGAGGACTGAGCTGGCGTGGTTTTACGGGTATTTACTCGGATGATGTAACTAACTTTTGCTCTTTGCGTGACTGGCCCGACGCATGGCGGCGGGAGGTGATTATGTTCTGAGCGACGTGGACGCTTGCGGCCGCTGTAAGCGAAGGCCTTGTTGATTTATCCACAATGCGGGCAAAGACAAAGGATCTCCCTGCTACTTGTTATGCAGGGGATTACTAACTGGGTTAAGACTGTTTTGCGGGTTTCCGCTTATCTGTTTCCGGTATGTTGCCGTTATCTGTTTGCGGATTTATGTGAATAACGCTTCAGCCACGTGCGTGCTATGGCCATCATGAGGGCCGAATCACCATGAAAAAGGGGAAATCCTGGCAGGACAGGGCTGAAGTGGACAAAATGGCTGAAAAAAACCAGCACAGAAAGCCCCGGAGGGGCTGTTTTTAAGCAAAATGTCGCTTGCCTGACTAATGAGGCGGAGAAGGGTTCAGTGACAGCTCCAGCTGGTACAGATGCCGCACTGCCAGCTGTTCAAGTTTGTCTGCGGAATAACCATAGAGCTCGTCTGCCGGCAGCGTCTTCTTCAGCCAGCAGGTCATTTCGTATACCTGACGATCACGAGGCATTCTGGCCAGACGGTTTGCCCGCTTACGGGCAGCACCTTTTGCACGGCGATACTGCAGGGCTTCACGACTGCGCTGTTCATACCAGCGTTTACGCGCCCTGAGAACAGAAATCTCCTCATGCTCGCCCAACAGCCCCTCTTTAATGAGTGCCTGACGTTCTTCGCATTCACGCAGTTTCTTCAGCTGCTGCTCCTGCAGCTTCATCAAATCAACGCCCAGCATCTTCCAGCCAACGGGAGTGATCCAGACATATTTCGGCAGACGCTTCCGTGATTCCCGGTCCCACAGAGTTTCTTCTGATACGCCAAGTACGCCAAAGCGGACCTGTTCAGCTATTAATGCCGAAATCCGGCGAACCGTGACTTCAGTTCCGGAAATCACCTTCCCTTCGGCATCTTTCGGGCTGAGTTCTCTGGCCAGTCTGGACACACTCATCCCTACCGTGTGTTTACCGGCATCGCAGAAGCTGACCAGTACCGGCCACAACGCATCGAGCAGACGTCGTTTTTCCGGACGGAAAGCATACTTGCGCCCGGCGCGCTGACGTTCCCGGACATAGAAAGGATGCAGGGACATATGCATGCGGAGTCTGCACTGACCCGTGGCCGGGTCTTTTTCCACCAAGCGGTTGTAAGCATGACCAAGCTGGCCACCGAGCGCCTTATAGTGAGGCGGCCGGAACCAGGAGGGGTTTTCGCATTTTGGTTTAGTGGAGTGCTCACCACGACGGCGACGGGTACGTTTCTTCTCCGCAGGAACCAGAAAAGACCCGACGTGACCGTCATCAACGCCCTGCCAGAAACGGAGTTGTTCTTCCGTATCGAGCTGACTCCAGTGTTGAGGATTGTGCGGATTACTCATCTGCACCTCCCTTCCCACTATTTTTCGCTTCAAGGCACTTCTGCCTTGCATCGCTCAGAGACTGTGGGGATATTCCCAGATACTCAAACAGCTTCGGAGTGAAAAAAATCTCTGCAGTTGCATAACGTCCCGATGAGCAGGACACGAATGCAAAATCCTTTTCCAGGGATTCCAGTGCTCTGACCGCCCGTTCAATGGAAACTTCACCAGAGAAAGAATGGCGCACCAGTCCACACTCAGAGGCAATATCTCTCAGTGAGAGAAGAACTTTATTGGAAAGAGGGTCGTAATAAAAGCATAGTGCCATGAGCAGCGCATTCATCGCTCTGCGGCGCAAAACAGGAGGTTTGCGTTTTCTTTTTCCCTCCCTTCTCGATATTGCAGATGCGATATCGAACTCAAAACTTTCAGTGAAACCATCGGCTTTTGCCATAAGCTTCAGCGCGAAAGGCCAGGGGGTGTAGTTCTGCGGAACCGTGAAATCAGGTTCAGGATTGTTTACCAGAACATAATTATTTGGGCGTTGTTGGTTGTGGTCAGACATCCATGCCAGCACTTACAATGCATGGAAGGAGCGAATGACACAGAATCAAGTATTGAACTTTTCTGAGCATGAAACTATACTCCCCGCATAGCCTGATTGATGGCTATACAGTTTAAGTAGGCCCCGTTAATCTTCGATCCCGCCAAGAATTGAGAGATTATCGGGGTTTTTGCTTTTCTGGTTCCGGGTAGACACCTCATCAGAACCAGTTCCCTGCCACTTTACGGCGTGGCCAGCCATCAAATTTCTTTAAACGATCAGTAATCTAGCACGCTTCAAATCAAAGTAAAGACTTTACTTAAGTAACCCCTGAGCTTTGAATTCCTTTTCGAGCAATTTTTCAACAAATTGAGCTTGCGTTATTCCATCACGTGTACAGAGCTCAATAAGAATATCTTTCAATGGGTTACGTACAAATACTTTGATTTCTTTATGTGTGACACGCTTTCTTGCAACTGCGGCCATCTGTTTTTCAGAGTCTGACATTGGGCTACCTTTTCGATAGGCCCGCTTATTTTTAGAAGAGGAAGTCACTGCATTATCGTTCTGCGACATCTCTGCCTCATCAAGGATCTAAAGAAGGATCGTTTGCAGAGAATACTACAGAATATTTAAATCAGCGACTTACTTTATGGACGTAACCCGCGTTGGCGCACGGTTTACGTTCCCGGATCGTTTATTGCGGTGTCAGTACGTCTGTTTCCAGTCCGTTCCCTTCGACCAGCGGGATGACCAGTGCTGCAGGTATCGTTGAGCAACAACAGGGTCATCCCACACGACAAGCACGTTCTCTGAGTTGGCGCGATCGGCGGCGCGGCTGAAGTTGAACGAACCGACCTCGGTATTACGCCCGTCAGCGATGATCACTTTGTCGTGGAGGATCTTATAGGTATCCACCGTCCGGACAGGTATACCCGCGCTGACCAGCAGATTCATGGCTGCGCGGCTGACCTTGTTGCGATCGTCGGTATTGGCTTTGTGGTCCAGAACGACCTTCACATCCACACCCCGATGTTTTGCCCTGACAAGCGCACTGGCCACCTCCGGAGACGTGAAGGAATAGCCCATCAGCCGGATGTCCTGTTGTGCACTCATAATGGTTTTCAGAACCAGCTGCAGGCCAGTTCCTTCCGGAGAAAACCCGGTCTCGATGCTCGCGGCATAAACGGCCGGTGATGAGGCGCACAGGCTCAGGCTGACCACTGCAGGCAGATACCATCTGCGGAGAGTACGATTTATTTTCACAGTATTTCCTTCACTGTTTTTAAGAAACGCCGGGGGCGGGGGAAACTGGCTTTTCCCCGTTCCCGGGGTTGGACAACGACGCTATGTGGAGGCGTCAGGCTTTTGTGGTCTGACGGAACCAGTAGCAGACTGGCCCGTCGCCGGTATCGTGGACAGAGCCCAGAAACCAGCCATCGTCATCCGGCGGCTCAGGTATCCAGCCACGAGCATCCGGGGCATCATCAGAAAATCCGGCAGCGAAGACATCAGGCGCTTCATCGCGCATTGTCATCACGAAGCACTGCAGTCTGTGGGTTCTCAGCCAGTAGCTGAATTCTGCCGGGGTTTCACAGCCGCTGCGCGCCAGCGCAGGATGCGTCCAGTATCCCCGCTCATCACGGTTGATTTCGGTGGCAATAATCAATTTCCTTTCTCCTTGCGTTCAGTATGCTCTGTCGTTGAATCCATACCTGTAGCGGATATTTCGTCAGTGTCAGCTTCCCGGCATTTCAGAAACTCCCTGACTTTTCTGACCAGCTTCTCTGAGTCCCGGTCGCGCAGCAGCGGGATACGCGCCTGCCTCAGAACCTCTTCCAGCAGGATATCGTGCCGGATACGCTGTTTTTCTGGTGTGAGGCATCATCAAGTTCAATCGCTCCGACGATAGCGAAGGTGTGGATATCAACGATGACCACATCGCAGTGCCACTGAGATGCCATCCGGAAGAGTTGCCACCAGGTCCGGGAGCGTGGCCGGATGTCGGGCGCGAGCGTGGCGATGTCCGCCACCCGGACCTGCGGACACAGCAGCCAGCGCTCCCGACTGGTATGCCTCAGCAATGCCCGATAAAAGTGTTGTTCCCGTGGGGTCATCAGCGTGTCATTTCCCACCCAGACCCGCTGCCGACACAATCGCCACTCTGCCTCTGAGGGGCGAATACCCAGGGCTTTCAGTGACATCAGGACCGAAGATGTCTTCCTTACTGCCCGTTCTTTCATAAGCAGCACCAGAAAGCCCAGCAAACTCAGCACAACAACGGTACTGCCTGCCATCATTAATATCTTTGCCATGTCGTGTATTCCCTTATGTCCTGGTTTTTCCGATGCGTTTGCCTTGCGACTTTCTCATCGCTCTGTCCCTCTTCTGATACACCATGCCTCTGCCGGCAGCCTGTCGAGCAAGGTGCGGCGAAAGGCATTCGGCAACCCGCTCCCGGCCACAACATCAGCAATCAGAGCAGATATAACGGAAATCAGCAGTACGTAGCGCAGAACAAAACCGGTCTGATGCACAAGGTCTGTGGCGGGCATCTCCCGAAGGGCGGTGACCAGCCGGATGGCGTCCTGCGGAAACCCCAGGCAAGAATGCAAATACCTGCCAGCATCACCGCCGGCGCATAAATCAATCCCCGGCTGGCAACCCGCTGAACCAGGTCCAGAAGGGCAAGCATCTGACGGCGATACATGTCATCATCCTGCAGAATTTCCCATTCAAGCCTGGCTTTTCATGGTGCGGCAACATGGCCACCACCTGAATACCGTCGCGGATACTGACCAGCGGTGAGACCTCCGGTTTTCTCATCCGGTCGACGTGACGGGTGTACAGGGCAAGACCTGCCCAGAACAGCGCAACAGACACCGCAATCAGATAAAATCCGCTCGCCCGGGAAACCGGATAAAATAAGAGGATCAGGACCAACGCCAGCGCGATACCGTATAAATAACAGAAGAACTGCTGCTCAGTGCGCAGAATAAAATATCTGAACATATTCGAATTCCTTTCTTATTTCATGTTTGAGGCACGATAAGAACACCCGGGATTTTTAACAGGTTGTACAGCGCGATATGCGAAAAAGATTGAAATCAGTTAATTACTGAAATTATATTTATCAGGAGAAATAAAACCGAGCTCTCGTATCAGTCACAGGTATTATCTGTATCACTCACAGTCAGCCAGTCTGAACGATGATGAAATTACCCTGCCGGTCGGCATCTCTTCCGGCCCGTCCGGCACAAACAGGGCCACGTTGTGTCGTCAAAGCCCCCTTCTTTCTCATGCAGCGAATCTCATCATCCCGGGAATGAGGCAGGCCCGAACCGACGATCCACCGTACCGACCGCATTATCAATATTCGAGCCTGTCAGGCTCGGGCAAAGCAGACTCAACTGCCATATTTCCCCCTGTCGGTTAAAATATAATCTTTCATGCTGAAGATAATAATGAATAATATAGAAAGTTCTTCAGAGAGAAATATACCGACTCCACACCAACCACATATAATAACGTGGAGAAGAACTTTTAATGTATTTACTGAAAGGGTAACTGTCAGGGCAGGAATAATCGCAATCTGACAGCATACATTTATTCCGTTACAAGTCGTTCCAGTCAGGTAATTTATTCGCCCTTCGCCGCCACAGGTGAAACAGCGCCATCGTTAAGCCAAATAATATGCCAGCGATAAGACTGACCGCACAAGCGAACAGAGGACTCATCCCCTGTGCTCGCCAGACCATAAGGTACATCAGCAGCCCATACCCTATGGAAAAAGGTGCAGCCATCACCACGAAGAGCCGCCAGAACGACATAAAGGGTAGCGGGGGGATCTTTACACCCAATCTCCAAAGCAGACGTATCAGAGGCGGTGCGTAATTACTTTTCCACATCTTACGGCTGGCCATTATCGCCAGCGCCTTTTGTTTCCGTTCCTCAAAATCCATTTTACACTCCGTTTTTATTCAGTCAGCTGACTGGCTCCGCATACGCTCAGTACGCAAGAGTTCTTTCATCATGCGCTCACTGGCGTAGCGCGCTTCCTCAGCCGTGACGGTGGCCACGGCATTTCCCTGCAGGTCATAGCGGGGGGCTCCCTCCCGCATCCGGGACAGATAGCCTGCTGACCGGGTCAGGCTTTTGAGACACTTAATCACCTGCTTGTGCGACAGCGGCAGGTCACGCCCCGCGATATCGGCAAACAGCTGCTCACGCATCCCCCTGGCCAGCAGGTGTGGCGAGTTGCCGTCAAAGAGCTGCGGCCAGAACGCTTTCAGGGTCATGATGGCCTGCTCCGGCGGAAGTAGCTGAAGATAGCGTACTGGAGGCGGAACCTTTGCTGCTTTGACCGGTTCTGCCACAGACTGGCGTGCGGCGGCTTCAGCAGCCTTTTTTGCCTGCTCCAGCTTTTCTTTCCTGACCTTCCAGGCGGGCGGCGTCGAGACCACCACGACTTTTTTGCGGCGAACGACGCCCGGTGTGCTTGTGACATCCGTTCCTGTGCTTTCCGCCGCAGGCTTTCGTTTGAGGCTCAATACAGGGCGTTTTTCTTCACTCATAAGGGGCCATATCAATATAAACTTCAGATCTGGGGTATACGATACGCTAACGGCATCATCGTTTCACCTCAGGATGAAGGGGACACAGCGATGATGTTCCTTTTGTCACGTTTACGGGCAATGTTCCCGCTCCCCGGACCTCTGTCCGGTTTTTTTTACATCGAGACGACAATACCGAGCACCGCCAGGTGAACGGCATAAAACATTACAAAGAACTGTCGTGGCCAGAAACGTTTCACACTTTCCCCGGCAGATGAATAAACCATCAGCGTCAGCAGCGCAATCGCCAGCCCGGCCGCGGATTCACTTACATCATTCATGTTCATCAGTAACACCATGATGGCCCACAACGCGCCGTACCCCAGCCGTTCCGTCGCATGCTGTGCGCGACAGAGCAGCCAGCTGGCGGTGAGCATGCCCACCCCGGCTATGCCGTAGCTGCCGGCTGACAACGGCATCCAGGCAAGCAGAAGCCCGACAGCCGGGAGGGTGTAATACCAGGACAGCAGGCTGAACCACCGCAGCGCCTGACCGGTGACGGCAAAGGCGAACAGGATATTCCCTGCGTACCACGGATATCCGATGAGCATGAACGGCACCTGGGCGACCAGCGCCCAGCCCCAGAGGCTGTTCAGCTGCGACTGGCGGATATACGCGTGCCGGGCCAGATTCATCCCCCAGACCAGACCGAACAGCGGAAAGCAGCCCCGCCCCAGCAGGCGCATAAGCTCGTTGTTATGGGCCAGCAGGAGTCCCGTGTGGTCTATAACCATCAGAACCAGCGCCACCGTTTTGATGATATCTGTCTGCCCGGGCGTCCAGGCCAGCAGAGCCTTAAGCCAGCGGTCTGCGGCGCTGACGCGTATTACATGTGTTGTCATCGTTATTCCCTTTTTATCCCTGATATTGCTGTGCCTGACAAAAACTGCAGGCGCGTCAGTCGCCGCCGAGGGTTTTCTCCCAGTTCAGGTCGCGCACCATGTCCCGCTCCATCTGCTGCAGACGCTCGCGCTGCAGACTCTCTGAGGCGACCTGCTGTATCGCGGCCTCCTGGCGTCGCGTCTGTGGGTCATCCGGCAGCCGTGTTTTCTCTTCGCCCGGGCGGTCACGTTCCAGACCGCGAATCACGTCCCCGATAACCTCTTTTATCCGCTCGCCTGGCTCGCCCGCTTTCTTCTCCTCCCCGGCTACTTCCCGGGTGGCCTGTTCCGCCTGCTTTTCCATCTCCCGGCGCTGTGCCTCTTCTGCAGCACGCTGTGCCAGCACTTCCGGCGGGAGCGGGATGTCAGTACCGGTATCAGGGAGCGGAGGATTCGGCAGGGGATCAGCCCAGATGCGACCGCCGGTGATGGCCTCCGGGTTCCAGGGGCGGTCATCTCCGGCCAGCCGGACAACCACCCCGCTGTCGGGGTTATCACGTGCAATCCTGACGCCTTCGCCCATATTTCCGGCCAGCAGACTTTCGCCGTTGCGGCTGCTCTGCAGGGCGACAAACCGGGCCGTTTCGTCCCCCATAATCCGCCCCTCGCCCCCGATGGCCTCCAGTCGCCCGTCCCTGTCAGTCAGCGGACTGAGCCAGATACCAGCCTCTTTGCCGTTTTTATCGAATGCCGGCAGGGCCACATGTGGCTGCGGGTATTTTTTACCGGGTGAAATGAATTTACCCGGAGAGCGGCCTCTGGCCAGACCTGACTGTTGCAGGGCAGCCCGGCCTGCTGCGGTTTCATCCAGCGGCTGTGCACGATCATAGAGCTGACCGGCATTCTTCACCGCCCGGGCGTTCTGCGGTTCGAGCACGTCATGCGCGCTGGCCTTCTCCTGAGAACGGCTGACCGCCGTGGTCCACCCCTCCCGGTTGTCGGTATACACCTGCGCGTGTTGTTTCATGCGCGACAGCGCTACGTAGGCCGACTCAAAGCTGACCATTGCTTTCCGGCGCCCTTCCACGCCTTCGAGTGCGATGGCGAAAGGTTCACTGGCCCCCTGCGCGCCGTGGGCGGTGATGGCATAGGCAAGGTCAATATGTCGCTGCGCCTCATCCGCCTTCGGGTTCAGCGTGCGGGTGGTTTTGCCATCCGTCAGCGTGACACTGTCACCCGAGAACGTTTTCACCTCCCACACACTGTTTGCGACGTAACCTCGCTCCGGGTCACTTTTGCTGAAGCGCATCCGGTCACCCTGTGAGACGGTGATGTGCTCCGGGCGATAGAGCGTGACGCCCTCCGCAGAGGCCTCCCGGGGAGAGAGAAGACGAATGTTACCCTCATTGTCCTTAAGGGTGATGAGCTGGTTCTCCTTATCGACGCTCTCAATCCGCTGGTAGGTGTTATCCAGAAGAGCCACGGCCCCCTGATGCTCTGACCAGGTGGACAGCTTACGCAGCTCACCGTCACGGATATTGCTCGTGACCAGTACCGGCAGGGTCACCTCCTCTTTACTGACCTCGCCATTCTGTACACGCGCATCATGGATGAGCCCGTTGAGCGCCCGGCGGTCTGCGTTCAGATGCGTGATGATGAGCGTACTCGCCTGCGCCGCCGGGGTGCGCCCGGTGTAGTCCTTCACAATCGCATCATGAAGGGACACTGGCGTGCCAGGCGGTATTTCCTTACCCTCCTTCAACGCATCCTGTATCGCTTTCTCCTGTGCCGGCGTGAATTCTGTGACCGAGTTTTCAGGTACCCAGGCGCCGTCCTTTCTGGGCACCTGTTCCGGCGTGACCTGTTCAATTGTGGACAGCGCACGGCTGACATCCCGGTCAATCAGGCTGTAGACCGCCGGTCTCAGCTCAGGCACCTGGCGCACAATCTCTTTCATGATCGCCACATCAGCCGCGCTGCGCTGCTGCATCAGCCGGAACGGCTGGCCCGGCGCGATGGACTGCAGCTGGTCGGTATCGCCGCTGAGTACGGCACGGCCTCCCCCGACCGCAATCAGGGAGAGCGCTTTCGCGGTGTCGGACAGACCGACCATCGAGCTCTCATCGAGCAGGAACAGCGTGTTGCTGAAATCCGGCGTCTGGCCGTTGCGTTGCTGCAGCTGCGTGTCGTGAAGGAATGAGGCGGTCGTCTGCGCGTCGACGCCGGCGCTCTGCATCTCGCCCACAGCGCGGTGTGTCGGTCCCAGACCAATGACGCGCGGGCGGGTCTCTTCCGGCAGCAGGCTGATGGCGCTCATCACCGCCCGGAACTGCGTGGTTTTCCCCACCCCGGCATAGCCCTGGACCATGGTGAACCGGTCCGGGGTTTCGAGTATCATCCGGGTTGCCGCCCGCTGTCCGGCGGTCAGGTCTGTCATCAGGCTGCCCGGCACCCGGTCCATTAACGGTGCCACCGCATCCTTACCTTCCAGCACCCGGGTCAGGACGCTTTTCTCCGCATCCCAGGTCTGGCGAGAAATCAGCAGGTCGTTGCCGTGGCCGGAGGCCACCGGGACATTCAGCAGACTGCCGGCCTTAATCTGCGCCTGAATGGTTGCCTCGATGTCCTTCATCGGGACTTTGCCGTCGCCGGTTTCCAGAGCTGCGGCCAGCAACTGCGGCCGGGTAAAGGTCAGGCTGTTGCTCTCCAGCAGCGGGATGGAAAGGTGAACAGCCTGCTCTGCCGGGGTATGCAGTCCGGCTTTCTGCTGTGCGATGGCCGCCTCCAGGTCTGTTTCTCCGGAGCGGGCCTTCAGCTGCTCTGAGACCACACTGAACGCGGAGTGGCGCGCCAGCTTCTCTGTGGTGCGGGCCGTATCCTGTGCGGAGTACAGCCGGATATGGTTTCCGCTCTGCGCCAGCTGATTGAGCGTGGCGTTGTCGAGTTCGCGCTGCGTCACAGAGGCAAAGACGGTCGCCGTTTCACTGACTGACCGGCCGGGACTCTCCACCCAGCCGTGGCCGACCTTAATCCCGTCGAACGGGCTGCTGCCGACAGAAAGCGTCTGGGTGGTTTTCTGCCCGGGACGCTGAACCGTCAGCTGGTCTTTATCCATCCGGAGCACTGTGACACTCTCGCCGCCCTTCAGGCGCGTGTCGGGTATTTTACCGAGCACAGCCAGACGCTCGCCCTCAGCCACCGGCAGTTTATCGGCCCTAAACAGCGTCCACTGACTGTTGACGGCGGAGACTTTCAGGTCCAGACGCGCCCCCTCACGGTCTTTCAGGGTCAGCATGTTGCTGCTGGCCGTCACCCGGTCAATGACAAAGCGATCATGCTTCCGGGTCTCCGGGTCCCACCGCTCCATCACCCTCCCTTCACGGTAGTAGTCACGCACGCCCCGGCTTTTACTGTCCAGCCACACCGGCGTCAGCGCGGTCACCGTCATGTCCCGGTTGCCGAGCACACCCTCATTTTTGAGGGTGTCGCGGATAACGTTGTTCAGGACATTCTGCTCACGCGTGCCGCTGATTTGCGCCACGCTATCCTGCCCCTCACGCGCGCTGACGGCGAACTCCTGTGCCAGCCGGCTGTAGCGCGCACTCTTGTCCGGCTCGCTGATGATGTCTGCCGTCGCCTGCTTTCCGCCCTGCCACCTGTAGGTGTTCACGCCGCTGTCTTTCAGGACCGTCAGCGCGCTCCCGGTTCCGCTGCGCTTGCCGCTGTCGGAGAGCAGGACCTGCACGTTATGGCGCATAGCGCCATCGAGCAGGGAAATCGTCTCCTTCAGGCTCAGCTTCTCCGCCTGGTCGACAATTAAGGTCCCGCCCGGGATAAACGCAGTCCCGTCCTGCAGGGCGGACTTGCCGGTTACGGTTTTTCCGGCCAGTCGCGCATCCCCGGCAAGAAACTCCCGGGAGCGATTATCGGCGGCGAGGATATGCACGTCGCGCCCCTGCTCCCGGGCCATCAGCGTCAGTTCAGCAACCCGCTCCCGTTGGCCTGCCGCGCCGCCCTGACCGGCGACAATCCCCATCGCCGGACGGTCCTGCGCCAGGACGCTGACCGCATCGCTGAAGGGTTTTTCGCGCACCACACCAACATCCGGCGTGACGGAGACGTGGTTCTGCCGCTGGATTTCCTGGCTGAGCGCTTTCACGGAGAGCTCATCGAGGACGTGAATGTTTGAGGTGAAGAGGCCTTTCTCCCGGTCGAGCGGGATAAGCTGCTCCCGTTCAATCGCCGCATCGATGCCCGTTCTCGCCAGTTCAAAGACGCCGGGTTTTGCCTCCAGCTGGCCAACCGTGCGCGCCAGCACATCCGCATACGTAAACTGAACCTTACGGTCGCTGAGACCGGCAATCGCCCGGGTCACCACGTCCGTGATATCCGGTCCGTCGGTTTTCACCGACGCTGCGGGTGCGCGGGCCAGCTCTGCCGCATGCGCGTCAGCAGCCTCACGGTAGCCACGGATGTCGAAGCCGGTCTCCTTCAGCGTGTTCATCCACTCGACCATCTTCTCTGCCGGATCGATGGCTTCCTTCGACTTGCGGGTATCGAGCGCGGCCACATCCCGAGACTTCAGGGACGCATCGGGTCCTGCCGCCTCCCTGAGCTCCTGGCTGCGCGTGGAAAACGCCTCAACCGGCACCTCTTTCATTTCCCACATGCCGTGTTTGCCCACGACTTCGGTTTCATACCCGAGCTTTTCCACCAGGGGTTTCAGTGCCTCCCGGTAGATTTTCCCGAAGGCTATCTGGTTAGCGTACACATTCTCAATAAAGCCTGTTTTACCGACCGTATCGGTACCGAGAGACTGCCATTTGTCCCCGTTCTGCGTCGCATTGATAACGACGGCATGGGTGTGCAGCTGCGGCTCCTGATTACGGTTTGTATCGTGGTTGAATTTCGCCACAATCAGATTGCCGGTCAGTACGGTTTCGCTTTTTCCGTCCGTCATGACACGGGTTGCCGCCAGAGTCTCCAGCTGCTTCACGACGACCGTCACCGCCTGGTTGTGGGCATCGATAAGACGTTTATCACCGCCCAGCATCGCCATCACCGACACGCTTTTGGGCGCCGAAAAGGTCAGGTCATAACCCGGCCGGTGCTTATTGGCGCCGTCCTGCATCCGGGTCAGGTCGCTGCCATCCGGCAGTTTTCCTTTCAGAAGCTCTGTGAACACAGCTTTGTCGACCGCTTTCCCGTCCAGACCCAGCGCTTCCGCTCCTTTTCCCTGCCAGCGTTCCTCCAGGCTGCCGATGACGTAGTAATTATCCTTATCTGTATAGTAATTACCGGCGCTCCCGGCCGATTTAACAGAGCCAATCGACATCATCAGAAATTCCCTCCAATCTCAATATCATCCGGTTCATCGCGACGGCTGTGGTTAATGTTGACCTCTTCGCGTCGCTGCATATCCCGCTGGGTCTGTTCACTCTCCAGCCAGGCGTCATACGCCGCCATGTCTTCGATTTCGCCCTCTTCGTCCATGCCAGCCGGCATCATCTCCTGACCCGTATCTGCGGGCTGTTGCGCCAGCTCCTGTTCGGTGCCGCCGGTCGTAGCCGCCGTCGCAGCAGCAGAGGACGCTGTCGCGCTGGAAGCAGCAGGAGTAGCTGTCGGTACAGGGCGGGTTAACTGTACTGTCGTGACTTTAGCCTGTGGCGCTTCTGACGCCTTAACGGATGGCGGTGCGGCCAGCGTTTCAGCTGTCGACGCGGACTTCACGGGTGCAGGTGAGACCGGGGAGCTTTCCGGCTCTGGCTGTCCGGGCGATGTCTTGCTGTAAGCATCACTCTGTTCAGGCTCCGGCGCATCCGGCGTGAAAAGCGCCCTTGCCAGACTGCCTTCGGCCTCCCGCGCTTCCAGCAGAGCACTAAGCCGTGCATCCACCCGTGTATCGAGAGTGCGCTGAATAAATCCCTCGGCAATTTTCGGGCGTGGTTTGTACTTCAGGGCCAGCTTCACGGCCGGGTACGGTCCGGGCAGCGTGACGTAACAGGACAGGTCCGGGAGTGTCTGAATATCGGAATAGCTGACCAGCGTTTCACGCTCTTTTTCTTTCCCGGTCGACACACCATCACGAACCGGGTCTGCACCGTAGGAGTACTGCTCGCTGGCCTTGAGGATTTCTTTCTCACCAATCTCACCGGCGGCAAACTCGGCAATCTCTTTACTCGGGGAGCGGAAGAAGGCCCGGGTGTTCATGACGTCAAAGAGCGTGGCGGCGGGTTTAACGCCGTAGATATCTTCCAGCTGGGCATAGGACTGGATACCGAATACGTAACAGCCGCCGAACTTACGCGCCTCCGGGAGGATTTCGACCAGGTCCGGCAGCTTGTGCAGCGTGGGCAGTTCGTCAGCAAAAATCCACACGCGCCGGTTGCGGTTCTCCCCCATCGCCAGCAGGCCGCGGATGGCAATCGACAGCCACATAGAGATAACCGGCTTCAGGGAGGCATGGGTGTCAGCGTTGGAGGAGATAAACAGCCAGCCGTTGGGTCGGTCCTCACGGACACCGCGCATCCAGTCCCGGATAGTGAACGGCTCGCCGTTCTTTTCAATCCCCTGCAGGTAGCGGATGGCCTTAACGTAGTTAGTGAGTACCGCACGGATACTGATAGCGGTTTTCTCAATCTTCTCTTCCACCAGGTTCGCCGCCGGGGTGTTCTGCAGATAGGCGCGCAGCTTGTCAATTTTGATAGAGAGCATAGTATCAACCAGCTTCTCGTAGCTACGGTCATTGTCTTCACGCATCAGGTAGGCACCTTCGGCAAAGATGGTGCGCCCTGAGCCCTGCCAGAACGGGTCCTCTTTGGTCCCCATCGGAATAAGGGTGTTGGAGATGTTGTCAAAATCTGGCAGCGACAGGCACTCTTTCCATAAGTCCCATGCCGCACAGCGCGAATCCAGCGGGTTGAGGATTTTATCGAGCGACGGGTCGTAATAGCTTTTGACGAATTCACAGGAGCGGTCGTAGATGATGGCCATATCACCCCGGGCGCGCACGTAATTCAGCAAACGTCGTATCACTTCGGATTTACCAGAACCGACGGTACCGTGGAGACAGAAGTTCTGGATTTCGGAGTTGAGCAGTATCGGCAGGTCGCCAATTTTAATATCCGAGGCCATACCATCACGTTTCATCTGACGGGCAACCTCTTTCGGCTTGTCGGAGAGCTGGCGCCCGCCGGTATTCTCATCCTCACTCTGCTGCTTACCCTGACGGCCCAGCACCCAGCTGGCGACGAAGAACGTCACTATACAGATGACGAGAGAAACCACGGCAGCGAAAACAAAGCTTGTCCACAGCTGTTCGCCACACCAGACCGTGTATTTGTCGGAGAGAATCTGCTCGGCGGTGAACTCCAGTGAATGTCCGTAATACTGAATGGTGTACACTGGCTGGGAGCGCATGATGTCACGCATCGGCGCGAGCGTCGTACACCACCAGTATACGCTGCCATTAACAAAGGTCTGCCAGCTGAGCCGGAACATCAGCAACAGGCCACATAATACCCAGAACAAAATAAACAGAATATAGAGCATGATATTGGCAATCTGACCGAACATGCGAAAACGCATATTCGCGATCTGACCGCCCTGCGTCATATCCTTGGCATTAAAACTCATAGTCATTGACCTTTAATACAAAACGAGGGGATATTCCGGCAAAAGCCAGCAACGCCTCACAGATGCACAAATAAATTGCACACCTGCTCACCGTTTATGAATAGAGGAAGAATTATAAAAATCAGACTTCAGACCCGGAGAATTAACTAACCGCCTTTTTAAAGGCAGTTAGTTAAGAAGATATTTTCGATTACTCTACTTGTTTTGCTTCTTTACTTCTAACTGATTCAATAACTGATGTTAGGGTGGCTAATTGATAACGACCAAGGTCAATATTCATCACCATGACAGTCACTATCATACAAAAAAACGTTATAACACAAAAGGCTATTGCATTAAGATGAATAGATGAAAAATAAAACGCCAGACATGGAAATATAATCAAGATAAAGACACCATAAGCCTTACATTTCCCTGACAAATAACTAAAGAACTTTGATTTTATCCTGAATGATTGAGGCAGCGAAAGAAAATGCGCGCGCGTATTAGCTATCAAAACGATAGAAAAAAAACCCATCGCACCCGCAAAAACCATAGCTGCTATTCTCTCAAGACCAGAAGCATAGTCACTTAACCAATATGAAAAATAGGATGATAGTAAAAACCACAGCATGCATACCAGACCGGGCCAGATACAACGCCAGAATGAGGGAATCTCTAAATCCTGATGAGCCAAGATCTGTTTTAACTCTTCGATTTCACTTTGTATTATTTGATGGGTTAACATCCTATTCTCCCTATCTCTTTGATTTGTCTTTTTCTAATTTATTTGCCTTATCCACCAGTTCTCTAGTTGTATCCGCGCCTGGCAATTTAGTCTGATTTTCCTTCTTATCATTATAAGAGTTTTTAAAATCATTTCCTTTTGTTTTGTGGTCATTTTCCAGTTCAGCATTCTCTTTTCTCACCTCAACACCTTGCTGTTGTATGCCTTCACGGGATTCCTGATGCTGTTGGTTATTCTGCACTATCATCCCATCTACTTTCTGACCTACATTATCCTTGATCCCCGCATCTCGTGTCATGGCCTCAATATTACCAGCATTATGTCCGTAGTCGCCCAATACCGAACTACGGTCACCTCCACCTGAAACACTGGACATATTCTGGCTGATGCTTTCGCGACCCTGTTGATAAGCACCATCAACCTTTGGTTCAACCTGTGCTTTGACGAATTCTCGCGCCAGATCCTCACGTTGCGCCGCAACTTCCGGGGAACTGGTGTTGGTCAGAATAGCGTCGGCATTCTGAGGAGCATGTTGCTGAACAAAATTAGCAAACTGCTGAGTCAGGTTTTCGCTCATCTGGCCACTCATGCTCTCAGTACGTGATGCCATTTCGCTGTATTCATGACTGCGTGTACGGCTATTTGTATACTGGTCATAGCTGTTTTTGGCGCTAGAAAGTGATGCCGCAAACTGGTCAACGCGTGAGCTGGCATTATTATCCGTGATATTACCTGATGTGGTAGTTTTACGACTGGTAAAGTAATCTGATGCTTCCTTGAAATCCCTGGCTGCCTGACTGCTGGTATCGTGTCGACTGTCATTAGTTGATCTGCCTGATTCACTTGTCGAATCAGTAGAACCACTTGACGCACTCGCACCTAAACTTGCTTTCACCCCACCTTCAGCGGAGAATCCTGTTGCCCATTTACCCAGCTTCCCGGCCAGCTGATCACCAGTACTCCATTTTGCATTACCATACATCTCACCTGATACAGACCCTTTCGTTGACTTATCCATCAACTGCAGGAATGACTCTTCATTGCTGATGTTATTGGCCTTCGCATTTGAAACAACGGCATTCCACATCTTACTTCTGGCCATCGAATCCTGAGAGGATTCCGTGTTGTCTGCTCCAGAAGTCATGGAAGAACTGGTTCCCATATTCGTGCCAAATTGCTTCAGGCTGTTCCAGGCACTCGTCACACTGCTGTTATAGCCATGCAGAGCGCTTTCAGCCTGCACATCCGATTCTCTGGCCATTTGCTGCTGCGCGCTGGCCAGCTGCCGGTTGACATTGATTTCAACAGGCAACTTAGAACTTCTCGCATCCCAGATGGTCGTCCCGTCTTGTGTCTGTGTCGCCGTGGCCCCGTTCGCCATTTGCCGCGACATTTGTCCGAAGCTGGTCGAGCTGTTGGTACCCCAGCTGTAGCCGCTGACATTCTCCATCTGCATATTGGCAAAGGAGTAATTCCCGTCCACCACACCGGATGAGGCCTGCGATGTCGAACTGAGACCGGAGGACGCAAAGTGGCTGTAGGCACTGGAGAATCCGGCCCCCATGCTTTTCACCATCGCCCAGCTGAGCGGGGGGATCATCATCGATATATACCCTGCGGTGGTCGCAATATCCGAGTTTTTCAGCTGCACCTGAGAGAGTTCAGACAGGACCACCGGGACACCGTTCTGTTTAGCATAGTAGGCCATCGCACTGTTCAGGATGGCATACAGTAGCGGCCATGACTGCAGCCATATCAGGGCGAACATGTACCCTTTCAGCACCTGGAGGGTCATCATGTTAAACATCGCGGCCATCACCATCACCGGGAACATTCCAATCATGATGCCCAGAATTACCGTCTGCATCATGGGTAATGAACGCAGGGCCTGATGCCCCATGGTTGCCTGCGCCAGACGCTGTTTCTCCAGAGAAGAAGTATTTGCGATATTGACCAGACTGGCGGTGTCACCACTGCGGGAAGCATAGCTCTGGATACCGTTACGCAATGCATTCATGGTGACGTTCTGGCGGATAATCTGCCCCGCATTCTGACCTGAACTGTAGAAATAGCTGTAACTGTCGCCAATCATCTGACTGAACAGCAGATCCGGATTCGGTTTGCCGCCAAACAGCTGGCGTACATAGTAGCTCCATGTTTTTCCGCCGGTCTGGGAGTCCAGCGCCAGCGCTGACTTCAAATCACGGGACGCGTCCAGGCAGGTCTGAAATTTATTGTTTTTATCAAATACACCCCGTAGCGGGCTCGGGTTGGAAAATATCAGGGTATAGGGATCGGCCGAGTTCAGCAGTTCCTCAAAGGTGTACTTGTGGTTAAGGAAAATATCGCCCATCACGCAATTCTGGACATAGTCAGAGAACAGCGTGGTGATTTCCGGGTTCTGTGAAATAAAGTCCGTGCTTTTTGCGACCAGATTACCGCCAAATAACATGCCGGTTTTACTGTACGTTACGCTGTCCGGTAGAGAGAAAATCATCTCATAGCTCTGGACGAGGGCATTCCCGACGCGCGTGGTCAGCGAGGCGGGAATAGCCAGGCCAATCGGGACATTATCCACTTTATAGACCTGGGACACGTTACTGTAATCAATGATCTGGACAGGCGTCCTGATGACGACCAGCATCGAGACTAGCGTCAGGGAGAAGACCCAGCCAATGAGGTCCATCACGTTGTGTTTTTTCACCCAACTGATACCCACAATCAGCACTGAAAATGTGATACACATTTTCTCGATAGATGTCCAGGTGCCGGTATTCATGAAGGCGGCAATGGCATTGAGATTGCCCCGGAGCCAGTCGCCTCCGGCGATGGTGTAGATTTCAAGTGGCGTCATCAGAGACTCCCTCCGAAATGGTAGTTATTCTGGTAGCGGGTCATCATGCGGGCGGAGACTTGCTGGCGCATGTAACTCATCTGTCGGTCAACAACCAGCAACGCGTCCTGCTGAACCTGGACGCGGGACTGAAAGGCGGCAATCTGCACACTCGCCTGGTTCAGGTTTTCCAGAATTAAATCCATTGTCGACTGGGGGTAGTTCCCGGTTGAAACCATCGCCCGGGCCTGCTGGATGAGCTCCTGAATGTACTGCAGCAGAATGTCGTAGCCTATATAGTCCGTCAGCTGGTAAATGAGCGAGTTAGACACACCGAGCATCTGCGGGTCGACAAGATATTTAAATACCGGGATGGTCGTGCTGCTGATAAAGCCTTTTTCCATTTCTGTGAGCGGCTGGTCTGCAACGGCCTTATTCTGAATACTGTTCAGGAGAGCAGAAATCTGGTTTTTCAGCGCTTTGTCTGAGGCGATGGAGACCGTTGCGTCGGCGACTACTTTGAGGCACTTTTCTGAATCATTGCAGTGGTAGATTTTAGCCGTCCCGCCTTCCATCATGGCCTTAATTAAATCCTGGTCGGTGGTGCGTGCCGGCAGCGGTGTGATCTCACTGTTCTCACCAAAAATCAGCGTACCGGTCAGAGTCATTACAAACTCTTTCAGTTCCTTATTGCCGTCAAAAAGCCGGTTTTTGGACAGGGCGTTCCACATGATATTGATGTTCTTCATGACGCGCTCCTTGTCCTTATCGCTGGCTTTATCCTGCACCTTGCCCATCTGCCCGCCGACCGAACAGCCCTGACGCGATGCCGCCCAGTCGGCAAAGATATTGCTTTCACCGGCAATGTCCTGGCAGACCTTCTGCTGTGCCACCTGGGTACGGGGGAACAGGCCACCCACAATGCCCTGTGCGGCCTGGCACGAGCTGAGGTTCATGCTGTTAATGTCGCTGGCCATCTTCTGGAGGAAGTCCTTCGCGGTCTTAATTTCCGGTACGGTGGTCTGCAGCGCGAGGTCAAAGAAGTAGCCCGCGGCGTTGGACATGATTTGTTTTCCGAAGCGCTGCAGCTGCTCGCTATTAATGAAGCTGAATGAGCCCAGGTACGCATCGATGCCGCCGCAGCCGGCGTTGATATCCGGCAGAGTCATGCTGACCAGCTGGATAGTTTTCACCTGCGTTCGGGCATACAGCGAACCGCCGGAGGCGTAGCCCGCCGCCTGCCCCTGCCAGACCTGTGGCTGGCTGGTATTGGACGCGAACCCGAGCTTATTGAAGAAGTTATTCATATCGCCGTTGACATCGGCGGCGGCGGTGAATGACATCCCTGCCAGACATCCTGTCAGCAATATGAAAGGAAGACGGATATGAACTCTGCTAAGGTAAAGCATCCTGGGTGAAAATGAAAAAAAATACATGTATTATTCTCTGTATCAGGTTAACAGAATTTATAAAAGGAATATCATTCATGAGACTACCGTTTAAAAAACTGTTCAACCGGTTAAAAGATAAAAACTTTCAGGATGCCTTGCGCAATATTTTCAGAGACACATTAACAAGCAGTGCATTAATTGGTTTCTTAATGACCCCTGCTCAACATTTCAAAAGTTCCCCTACTTTCATCTGGCTGCCCATATTAACCATTTCTTTACTCAGTAGTTTACTTGTCCTTACCTGGGTAATATACACGCTGCAGCCTTTGTTTGATGAATTATTACAGCAAGACACGAAATGTACCAGAGCTTGTTTCTCGATCTATATAGCATTAGTAAACATGGGTATTTCATTCAGCATCAGCAAGTTATTCACATAGAGAAAATACAGAATTGTATAGCCATGATGCTCCCCAACAAAAACCTGTCATGGGTAACAGAATCCAGAGTTCAGCAATGATATGGAATGTATCATCCGGAACTCTATTTTCCGATACGTCTTTCTGAATGCCACCGGTCATATACCCGGTCATAAACTGCGCCATAAAAAACGTCCCTGTCACGGCAGAAAAATTCCACTCCCATGCCTGCAAAACTAACAGGGCGAAAATCTGACAAGCGACAGAAATTGAAAGGCCAAAAAATATTAAAGGCGGATTAAAATCATCATATGGATGACCACCTGCAGAAACGGAAAGGACCATAGCAAAAAAAACACTGACCACCAGGACAACAGTCAGACAGATATTATTTAAAAAGAGGCCCCATAAATCACGCACTCCGTTAACAAGAAAATCAACATTTTTTCCAGTAAAAACAACCACCCCCGTTAAAAAAACGACAGACATCATGTAATTAAAATATAATTTCTTTTTACTTAAATCAGAAGATCGCTTATTCAGTGAATACTTATCTTTCATTTTTGGGCACCTCCATCATCTGAAATACCGTATCTACTCGCACCATAAAGCCCTGAGCGTCCGTGGCGCCCTGCAGAAGCGGATATGCCGCCAGCGTGTTTACGTTGACCAGAAACGTGGTCGGCGTGGCCACCGGGATATTGGGGAAAAAGGTCTGCATCACGTCAGGTGGTACCGGCAGCGCCTCCGGAAATGCGTCATCGCCCTGCCCGTCGATGGTATAGGGGAAAACGGAGAAGCCGTACTGCGTGGCCAGCTGTTTCAGGACCGGGTCAAACTTATGGCAGTACGGGCACTTCCCCTGCATGAACAGCACGACTTTCCAGTCCCGAAGGTCCACCTGCCTGCCGTTGCTGAGCCGGAACCAGCGGGGCTGAGAAACCGGCGTCACCGCGTGCGGAGAGCCATCCTGCCGGGAGGCAGATGAAGCACCGGAGATACCCTGCGGGCCCCAGAGCGACTTCACTTCATCGAGTGTGCCCGCCTGCGCCATGCCGCAAAGGGCCAGGAGCAGGGTCACCGTTGCGGCTGTTTTAGTTGTGTTCTTCAGGCTGTTTTTCACGGGCCTTCTCCTCCTTTTCGGCTTCAGCAATGAGGGCATTGAGAATGCGGTACCCGCCGAACACCACCATGCCCAGTCCGAAGATTTCTCCGGCCTGCACGGCCAGCTCAGGCTGCTTTCTGACGAGCCGGGCGATGAGGTGGAAAAATACGCCCACCGCCAGCACCCACATCCCGGTAATGTCTAAATCGGGAAAACGAATCTTTCGCATCACACACTCCTTAAAAGTTGGGTTTAAAGTCGCTGGAGACATAGAGGAACTGTTTCGCCAGGTCGTCCTGGCTGATGAAGCCGTAACTCAGCGGCTTCACCTGACCGCTTTTCGGGTCGACCAGCATCATCGCGGGGAAGAACTTCACGCCGAGTTGTGCGGCCTGTCCCTGGTCTGTCCGGCTGTCAGGTAGCACGGGGTTAATGACACCGTCGACCGACACCGGTATCACGCTCAGGCCATACGTTTCGCGGAAGTTTTTAATCACCTGGACCAGCTGACCATCAATGGCTTCGCGCCCGCGGTAGAAGAACATCACGCCAAAATGCTGTGCGAGGGTGGAGATGGCCCGGCGCTGTTCGGCATAGTCAGCAGCAAGCTGATTTTTCACGGTGCCGTTGTAGTGGCTGTACTGCAGGTTGTAATCGAGCTCCGGGTTTTCCAGCATGGCCTTCTTCGCGCTCATCGAGAACAGGCCGGCCTGCTGCGTCCAGTAGTTCTGCAGCCGGAAGTACTTCACAAAGGCCGGTACTGAGGGATACATAATCGCTTCCGCCAGGGCTTTCTTCGTCGCCTGCTGCAGGAGAGCCTGCTTCTGGAGAATATCCATTTGCGGTGGAGGGGCCGCCGGTATTGGCGGCTTTTCAGCTTCCCGGGACTTCAGTTTCTCGTTGTACCACTGCCAGCCCGCATCTTTGGCGAAAGCCGGCAACAGGGTGCAGCAAAGGCACCCCGCCAGAAGGGCGGTGTGTGTTTTTCGCATGATAAATACCTGTTTTAATCAGTGTGGCTGGCGGGAAAGTTGCCGGTAGGCAGCGTGTTTATCGAGCAGGTGAATGACTTCACCCTGACCATTGCGCAGTTCAAAGCGGTAGCCGCTGCAGTAAAGGGGGAAATCGTTTATCGTTAAATTAACCCGCTCCCCGTCCTGGACCACCCACGCGGCCTGGGAGACCCTGTCGCACTGGATACCCCATGCACGGTTGGTCGCCATAAACGCATTAATCTGTTTGTCCCGCCACAGGCTGAAGGACATGATACTGACCAGAAAAATAACGAAGGCCGCGACGCAGAACATCATCAGGCCATCTCCCTTTTTCTCTTCCATGAACACTCCTGTTTATTCTGCCGATTAACGATGTAAAAACCTGCCGTTATGGCAGAAGTCGTCTGGCTAAAATCATGAGCAAAATAATGCAGACAAGAGACTGAGCGACCACAAATGCATCGTCACTCGTGAGTAGCTTAGCTATGCATACCGGCAGCAAAACAAGAACGAGAGCCACTCCTGCACCTTTGCGCCTTTTTTTTATTTTTTGGATTGTGCCCGCCCGCTTCATTTTTTCACCTTCTGTAAAAGCCCGAGCAGGGCAGAAACAAACAGATAATTAACCAGACCGATACCACCTGTAACCAGAATAAAGATAACGCTCACGACATAATCGCTGCCCGATGTCCCGGTGACCGCATCCCATGAGAAATACACCACCGGGGAAATAATAATGAGGGTCAGTACCAGCCTCAGTGAGAAATCAATGGCAGGATATTTGTGAAAATTAACTTTCATTCTTTTCTCTCCCGTTATGTGTATTCTGTTTTATACCGTCAGCCTTGTGCAGCCCGATAACGTAGAAGATGAGTGATGCCGCCCCCATCCCCATCGACTCAGACCCGCCCCGGGCAGACAGTACGGCAAACGCAACGGCAACAGCCGCCTGGCACGCCAGAGCACCCAGGAATATCATGAGCAGACTGCGACCTGACATGAACAGGGCAATACAGGCCGGAATAAAAAGAAAGACCACAAGCAGAACAACGACCATCAAGGACGCAGCCATTTAGTCACCTTTGATATGTTATTAATGAGGAGTTATTTTGCTGAAGACTGCGTGAGAAGCTCTTTGATGCGTTCTTTCGTTTTTTCTGTCAGCTCTGCGTTCTCGGGGATGGCCTGGTTATTCATTAAATCCTCCATGAAGTTAGTGAAATCCAGCTGGTCAAAGTTGATACGCTGAAGTTCGTCCACGCTGATACCCCGACAGTCCGGGCTTTTCGCGCCGCCAAATCCGATATGCAGCTGGCCGTTACGTCCCTGCTGCTGAACAATCTGCGCGAGTTTTGAATCGAACTGACAGTAGCTGCGCTTTTTCTCCAGACAGACACCCAGGACTTTTTTCGAACAGAACTCCCCGATGCTGATGGTCAGCTTGTTGGTTTTCGCTTTGGCCAGCGCTTTCTCTTCGCTGCTGCAGCGGGCCAGTCCCACATCCTGGCCCCAGCCACTGTCCTTGCAGCAGTTACTGAATCCGGCCGCGAACTTTTTGCAGTATTTCGCGTTGCCGGTGAAGGCCCTGACATTTACACCGTCCATCTCAGCCACGTCCTTACTAGCTGCCGCGAGTGCCGCCAGTTCGGAGACTGCCTGACCAAAATCATTGTTCTTCCCGGAGGCCGCCTTATCGCATTCGCCATCGAGACAGAACACATCCCCGCCACAAATCATCTGCTTCCCGCTGGTCCGCGTCTCACAGGAGTACGTGGCATATTCATGAATACAGGTTCCCTCTTCACTGGAGAACGCACACTGCCGGAATGACAGGGTGCAGGCTTTGTTATCCATCAGAGACTGACAGGCGCCAAAATCTGCAGGCTGAGTAATGTAAGTGTCCCTGTAAGCCCAGCAGGCCTGATGCACCGAATATGCTTTACCATCCTGCCAGACCTCTTTCGTACCTCCTGGCTCAGTACATTCTGACGATGTTTTGTTTCCTTCATCTTTGTTAAAGGCGCAGTTCTCAACCCAGGTGATGTCAGGTTCCCATTCTTTTGAGGCGACCTGCATTGTGGCGCGGATGTTCAGAGTGATGTAACCGGAGCGGAGATTCCGGGCCAGCACGCCGGCGAAGTAGCTGACCGAATAGCTGTCATGCAGCTTAATGGTCATAATTTCATCCCGGCCTTCCACAACCTGATAACCGCCACCGGAAAGGGTTTTCCACTCCTGCCCCCCTTCTACTCGAACCGAACCGCCAAGGGCATAGAGCGTCCTTGCCTGCCCCGGAGGCGCATAATTCGGTAGACTGGTAATGAAATACTGCGCCTCTGCATGAATAAGCGTCCCTGTCACACCGAAGCTGAAGCGGACTTTTACCTGGTCGTCTTCCTGCCACGCATCCTTCAGCGCCACGCTGTAAACATCTGTCGTCGTCGTATCGTTATAGTGACCGGTAATGGTCGCTGTCCGCATGCAGTACTGGTCAACCTGAAGGTCGCGCTCACAGGTGTGGTTCGTGAATTCGCTGCGGTTCACTACCTGTGTCGTACAGGCCTGGCCGGTATCCCCGACAATCGTATCCGCCCGGGATTCGATGTCTTTTGCCGACTGAATAAACGGTGCATCCGGGGAAATCAGGTCCGGTGGCCGGTTTGTGAACGATTCGGTAATGATTTTGCCGGTATCGCCCTGGCTGAACTCAGAGGCCGAGTCACCTTTCAGGGAACTGTCTCCGCTGGCAGTGACGCCACCGTAGTATTTTGTCTGGTCCGGGCTGTCGGTATACCCCGGCAGGTTTTGCTCGCCGCTGAAGTTTTTCAGCGAGTCAATCCCGCTGCCCTGCACCTGCTTCGCAAAATCCGACCCGGCTTTATAGTCGGTACCGCTGTCAGCACAGGCCGGTGATGCCAGCCAGATGAAGGCACTGAGGACAGAGGCGTGTAGTGTCAGAATGAGCGGGAGTTCTTTCACCGGATACCTCCCAGCATTGTTCTGGCTGTCTGTGCGCAGTCACCTGTTTCCGCCACTTTCTCCAGCGCCTGTTTCAGGCGAATATTGCCGCGCACCACGTCGAACCCCGTCTGACACCGGACCACCAGGGCCGGCACACTCCGGATGTTGTACTGTGAGTACAGCGTCGGATCTATTTGAATGCCGTCGGTAACGCCATCCTTTACCAGCTGCAGCACCGCGTCAGTGGTGGTCTTCATATCGTTATTGATAAGTCCCCGCAGTGTTGCCGGAATACCGTACTGGCGGGTTTCATGCAGTATGCGCTTCAGCCCCTCTTCCGGTATCGAGAAGGAGACAAAGTACAGCGCCCCTTCTGTCGGCTTTTCCTGATTCGCTGCTTTCTGCTGGCTCAGAAGATTATCGATAAACTGGCTGTCTGAGCGGTTGAGTGGATTGCGCTTGATCTGCGCTTCCAGCTCCTGTTGCAGCTGTCTGTCGGGATGCTGGCGCAGCTGCTCGCTTAAATTCTCCTGCTGTTTCAGCCAGTCTCTGTCTTCGGTTGTCGGGCCAACGGCCCCACACACCTTCATGGTCAGTAAGGCCATCACTATCATCGCATTGATAAATTTCATCGGAGACTCCTGTCAGAGGAAGACGCAGTTACGTTTACGCCACATCAGATAGCCGTAGTTTTTACGCGTATTGGGCGGGTTTCTTCCGGTTTCCCAGCGCATCACGCTGCGCCCCAGAGGGTGACACTGGCCGCTGTCCGGATACATGTTCACCATCTGATAACGCCAGCGCTCTTTAGGAATGATCGGGGACGGATACTCATAGCAGACCGCCTTGTCCTTGCCGATGCTCTCCATGATCTGTCCCTGCCGGTGAAGCTTGTAGGCCATGCGCTCGCTGACCAGTAACGAGGACTGCAGCGGACTGGACTCATTGCTGACCCAGCCGCTAAAGGGATACATCGAGCCCTGGGAGCCAGCACACCAGAACAGAACATCCAGCGGCATATGAAACGCGCTGGCCATCGCATCCGCAGCGCAGGCACCCTGCGCAATGGGATTGGCAAACAGAATGGCTTCCGGATTCAGGATGGTAGTCAGACTGCTGTCCACCCAGGTCGGGTCAATCTCGGCGAGATACGCAATATCCATATCTCCCCCTTCCAGGCAGCCCGCTGACGTGATGATGTTCAGCCAGTACGTCAGCGGATACTTGTACCAGTGAACGTGATAGAAGGCCCCGTTCACCTGTTTGTCGTCCTTTTTCGCCGTCCCCATGCCGGTCTTACCGAGGTTGATACTGAATCCGCCCAGATTGACCATGCAGCCCGGCGAACGGCTGACGTCCGTCATGGCCATCGGCTCCCAATATCCGATGGCCAGGCCAGGGCGAACAAACAACGGTGGTGGAGCCGGGCAAAGCTGCAGGGGACTCCCGGGATTGCTGGTATCTGGCTGGTCGCCTTTGCCGACCTGCACACTGCCGAGCGACAGGGGGAAGATACAGCGCCAGCACACATCGGTGATCGGGTTAACGAATCGCCCCTCACAGGAAGGGTCAGCAGCCGCACTGAGGCTGTACCCCCACAATGTCAGGGCACTCAGGAACAGAGTCAGGGTTCTCACAAAAACATCCTTATTTAACAGGGAAGGTCTCTATATTCAGCCGTTCACCGGAAGGCGCCGGGGTGATACGCGCCGGCACCGTGGTCAGGCCAAAGCGCTGGCTCAATACGCCGTTCTGGTCGAAATAAATCCGGCTGTCCAGCACAGCAGAGGTCTCAGGGACGCTGCCCCGCACCAGGATAATCTTGCTCATCAGGGTTTCCGGCACCTGGCGCTTCATCCACGCTATCTGGTCGGCATCATCCCCGTTGATAAAGTACAGGGTCTGCACAAACGGCACGGTTTTCAGGGGATTCACCACATCTCCCTTTCGGGCAAACACCCGGCCCTTATTGTCCTTCAGGTCTTCGGTCAGGCGGATACTGGGGTCAAACCAGCGTTGCTCATACTTCTCTGCCCGTTTAATCCCCTCCACTGGGGCCGGGCGCTGGCTGTTTTCAATGACACGCTGTTTAAACTCATCCATCGTCTGGTCCCACTTTCCTGTGGTCTGCAGCGTCTGCAGACGTTGCGTGATGAGCTGCAACATGTCCTGTTCACGGACGGGCCATAAATCCCCCCACGTCCCGAGATCAGCAGCCTGTGTCAGCGGCGACAACAGACAACCGACGAGCAGATAAGCACGAAGCGTTGTCATTCACGGTCCCCCTTCATCCGGCGGGCGATGTCGTGCTGAATAGTACGGGTCACATCGGATGCGCCCTGAACCACCGCGGGTGAGACCAGAATGAGCACACGATGCTGTTGCTGATAGTCCGCCAGGCTCTTCTCCAGCGCGTCGTTAAACCTGTCCGAGAGCGCTTTCGACTGCGCTTCCGTCAGTTGCTTCTGGCTGACGCTGTCCATAAAGCTGTCGAGCGTCTTTTTCATATCGAAGGCCACTACCCGTGGTGTGGTGTACGCCAGCATTACTCGCGTGAGCATGACGTTGCAGGCCAGGGTAAAAACGACAAGGGCGGTGATGACCAGCACCCGCCGGAAAGTGCGCGATGTCGCTTTATCCTTCTGTGGTTCCGGTTTCTGTGATTGCTGTTGTTGCAGCTGCTCCGGTTGTTGCTCTGCATTTTCTTCCATCAGCGGTTTTCCTCTGTGTCGTTTTCAGATATCCGGGATTCAAGCTCAGCCATCTCCTTGTCAAAGTTCCGGCAGGCCAGACCGTACACTGCATCGTGAATATCGACACCTTCTGCCCGGCGTGCTTTCATATACTCAAAATCCGGACCTTTGGAGGAGTACATCGCCCGGCTGAGCGGGTCGACGAACAGGCGGTGCCAGGAGCAGTTCGCCTCCACCTGAAGCATGAAGGAAGAAAACCACTGCTCTTTTGCCGAGCCAAAACCATTAATCATGTCTTTCTCCAGCTTGCTGAACTGATCCGGATACAGCTGGTTATATTTTGCAAATTCCTTGGCCGACTGTTTCAGAATGGCCTTGTACGACGAGTTACCCCAGGCTGCGCGTGCAGCGCTCGATGCGGTCGGGGAGTCGAAGTCGACGATGTTCTGGGTGATGGTGATATAGGCCCCGGTGTGCCGACGCGCCGTCCGGTAACCCTTCTCGATAAAGGTCCCGACCTTCTCATTTTTGAAGTCCAGCAGTCGCCAGCCTTCATCGATAACGTTGAGTTTTTTCAGGCTACGGGGAGACTGATACATCCGGTTTTCGATATAGATGATGAGCGAGAACATCACTGCGACCAGCAGAGACTGGCGCGATTCCAGCCCGCCCAGCTCAAGGACCACCATCCGGGCATCATCGTGCAGGGACGGCTCATCGGAGTTGAAGTATTCCCCGTAAAGCCCGTTCACCGTGTACTGGTCAAGCAGAATAATCATGTCATCGAGACGGCTGCGTACTCCCGGCGAATCGGCGTATTCAGCGCTGTCCTTCTCGCTCTGAAGGAAGGCCACCACATCATCGATTCGCGCCTTATTGCGCTTACTCAGCCAGGCCGCCCGGACCGCCTGCAGGAGCAGACCTTCGTGTACCTCGTCCAGGTTACCGTTGGGGCTGGCCATCACCGACATCTGGTCGCGGATACGCTCGGCGGACAGGTCAAAGTTAGCGTCGTCGAGAATATTGGCGAACGGATTAAACTTCAGGGAGTCGCCATCGAGATACACGCCCCCCATATTTTCACACAGGGATTTATAGCCGTCGCCCATGTCGAACACCCAGGCAAACCCGCCTGAGTCCAGTACGCTACGAATAAGGGGCTGTATTAATCCCGTCTTCCCTGCGCCGGACGTCCCACAAACAGCCATATTGAAGTTGGTGTTGTTCATCCCCTCGTAGAACAGATCGATAAACGCCAGCTGGTTACGGTAGGTTGGCGCCAGCAGTCCCGCAGGTGCCAGTGGGCTGTCAGCAACAACCGGCAGAAGGTTGGCCACCTGGAACGTCTCAGCCCGTTTAACCACACCTGCGGCCTGTAGCTCTTTGAACAGCCCTTCCCCGCACTTAAACGGCAGCATAGCCAAAAAGTTACGCAGATGATGATAGCGAGCCGGGATAAGCTGGAAGCCGCCCTTACGGTAGCTGTTGAGTACCTGCTGTTCAGTGGTGAGTGAAGCTTCTGCGTTGTCTGCGGTATACGTGGTGATGTTAAAGAAGTAGGACACCAGAGAGGTCTGGTTGGTCGCAAGCCGCTGGCGGATATCGCCCCACTCCTGCACTTCCTTTATCACGTTTGGAAAATACTTCGCGTAGGACGTTTTGCTTTTCTTCTCCACGTCCATGAACTTCAGGTTGGCTTCGTTCTGAGTCTTCACCTGATCCTCGACCATCAACGTCAGCGTGATAACAAAGGGGCAGGAGATGGAGAGTTCCGGGTTAAGCAGGTTGGCGTAGTTATCGGCGGTGGTCCAGAGGAAGGCGATTTCCGGATCGCATTCCAGATGGTAGTTAGTCACCCGGGTCACGCACTCTTTCCCGTCGCGCCCCAGGCGGCCGATTTTCAGATGACCGGCGGTGACCTGCATATCAAAGCTGTCATCCACGCACTGGTAATTGAGGTCCTGATACGGGTCCAGCTTGTACGGTACGCGGTACATCTCATGCGGGTCAGGGTTTATCAGCTCCCGCATCAGTTCGACCAGCCCGGCAGCATCGAGGATACGCGTCGGGATATAGGCCCCGCCGAGCGATGCCCGCAGGATTTTTATCTGGTTCTCCAGCTCCACAATTTGCGTGGCGGAGTTTTTCTTCCGGGGCACGCAACAAGAGATGTAGACGCGATAGTTGCGCAACGTAAGAGGTAAATCCAGACTGTCGGGCAGGGGAAACTGCGTCTCCGCCGCACGGAGGTAGTATGCGCGGGTGATGGAGTTAAACTTCTTAGCCTGCTTGCCGCTCCAGCGGAACTCACGCAGACCGTAGTCGATATCATTCCCGACCAGCTTACTGGAGACGAGATGAAAACTGACCGGTACACCACGGGGAAGCTTGCTGCGCAGTAAATGCTCAAGCGTGGCGACAATATCTTTATCCGCACCTGGAAGAGGTCGCGCCTCAAACATAAAACCAACCGTTTTGTTATTAATAAACAGCCCGGTGGCGGAGTCATAATCCTTATAGGGCAGGATACGGCTGAACTGTGGAAAATTCATGCTACCCAGCATGTCGTTGGCTTTGGCGGATTCGTCGGGCAGCTTCAGCGCAGAGACCAGTGAATTCACGGCCTGCGCGACGGTATCCATGATGTTATTACTCATGCGAGCATTCCTTAATACATTTTAGAAAATCAGAGAAATATCAGGCTGCGGGTCGTGGATATATCACGAGATATCATGCATAAAATCACAGACAAAAATCGACGGAAGTCGTTTAACAGGAAATTACTACTGACCTTTTTTATCAGGGGGGAATTCATTCAATGCTTTTAGTTGTTTTTCGCGCAAACCATTTTGCTCGTCCCTGGCCGTACATTCTGATGCGAGGTTGTGTGCATCGCGGATTGTCAGAGGTTTACTGATTGAGTCGCCTGACGGGGCCAGCGCATTACGGAATTCTTCGGCTGCACAGGGTGTTTCTCTCGAAATGATTAACAACTCATCATTTGTTGCGATATGGTCCGTCTTTCTGATGTAAAGATCGTAGAGGCTACCGGTTATAAAGGATGACACTAAAAGCATAGATAAAGCACCAAAAATATAAAGCCTCATTTTGTTTTCCCCTCATACAATCCCCACTGGCGAATATACTCATCATACTGAATCTTCGGTATGTTAATAATGACACCGGCACAATCCAGTTTGTTTACAGGTTCGGTAAATGTGCCCGTCGGAATGTTGACCTCCAGGAGTTTACAGTCGTTTCCCCAGTGTTTCCCGGCCTCCAGTTCGTCCATCGTGAATGACTGACTGGTAAAGACGATAAGTATGACAAACGCCACGACTGCCATAAGCGCACTAAAGAAAAATACATTAGCCCTGCAGACTCTCAGATTAATCTTTTCAGGGATAACAAACATGGCCAGAGCACCAACAACACCGATAATAAAAAGGATCAGGCACACACCAATAAGCCACTCAATATTATCTCCTTCAAGGTAGTAAGCTCTCATTGACTGCCTCCGCTCAGCGTTTCCATCGTACTGTTCAGGGGCTCGCGCGTTTTAACCTCAATGCACTCCCCTGTGTTACTTCCGTAGCCCCTGCCTCCACGTGCTTCGACTGCCCACAGCATTTTGAGGCAGACATCCGTATTGGGCATGGGAGTAAGGTTCCAGATCCCGCCGCCGCTACTCGGCGTCATCAGCACCAGAAAAATGAAGGTATGCATACCTTATTGTCTCCGTTTATAAATTAACGACCGAATAGTTCTTCGAGTAATGCTTTGATAGTTGTTATTTTCTTACCGCCATTTACCGCGCTGTCATAATCAGCCTTGCTGACATTTTCAATAACATCACCACACTGAAGCCGGTTTTGTGCGGGAGAGAGGAACCCCCTGTCAATATTAACCTCAAGCAACCGGCAGTTATTTATCCAGTATTGAGACTGTGCGTCGGATACGGTATGACTTCCTGAAGCAAAGATTACAACGTATACGGCCACTAAAATGACCAGCGCGAGACTCCATTTGAATAATTCACTCATAATCAGCCTGACCTTTCGGTTACTAAATTCAATGCAATTTACTCTGTTTCTTTTCAGATGAAATGCCCTCTGGCCTGTACTTAACAGGAAGGTAGCGGGTCATCATCAATCCTTGCCCGAATTTGATACTTGACTCCGTTGGACTTAACAGAGTTCCTTATACCAGAGTCTGAACATTATAAAACTGGTGTCGGTAGAGAAACCGTCGCCAGTAACTTCGAACAGGGTTTCAACTGAAATCACCTGAATATTCTTGTTTTCAATCCAGTCATTCATTTTACGGACACAGTCAAACTCCCCATCGCCAGATGTTTTTTTATCTTTTTTAAAATCCTGAAACTTAATCATAAAAAACGACTCCATTCTTCATAAATTTTCAGACAACAAGCGCGAGGTATAAAGCACGCTACCGCCCATCCCTTTCAACGCAGAGGGCACTCGTTTTAAATTCGGTGTTCATTCAGTATTCACAGCGCCATTAACGACGCTGTTGATCAGTTAATTCGGGGCTGGCCCCATGCCGATGGCATCACCACAAATAACACCGTGGTGGGCTGGTGATAGACGTCTTCAGCATCGATATACGGCGCTATCCAGAGGGAGGCCGTCTGTTCTCCCTTCCTGAGTGGGCGGGGATAATTGCCCGGCAGCATTGCAGGTGAGCGAAATGCCGTCTGGCTGACCGGTGTGGCAGTGAGCGGCGCGGTCTGGTTGCTGGCGTTTTGCACCGGGTGTACTGGCGGCGCGCTCAGCATGCCTGCCGGTTTCACTGCCGCCGCTGACACTGTAGTTGTGCCGGTTACAGAGAGGGTCGGTTGCGGCGGCAGCGGGTAAGATACCTGCGACGGCGTTCTGAAGTTGCCGTCAGCCAGTCGTGGCAACCCGGCCGCAGCCGGCTTTGCTGCGGCGCTTTCCTCCCGTGCCTTAGCTTTCTCATTCGCCTGCTCCATCGTCATACAGGTATCCGATGTCGTGGCATTACATTCGAATTCCGTCTCTGTGCCTGCGCACCCGGTTAAGAGCAAAGCGCTGCCCAGAGGAATTAACAGCATTAACTCCTTCATGATATTTCCCGTCATTTTTCTGATATTAATTCAGGCTCGCGCTGAACGTTGCCTGTAACCTGCTTCTTTGCCAGTGCTGTGAGCGGCGCAGGACTTAACCATGGTTTTATCCCTGTGCTTCTCCGTCTGGTGAGAACTGGCGCGGGTCCAGCTTGCCCAGTTTTTTCAGCATCTCGTCAGTGTTAAACCCGTTCAGGTTACTGTCTGACTGCTGCGCTTCAGGCTGCGCGACCGGCTCCTGGTTGTGCGCCTGTTGTTGCCCGTTCTTTTCTGCGTCCAGCTCTTCGATGGTTTTCAGCTGAAAACCATCCTGAAAGACCACGGTGACTTCATTGCCGGCACCAATCGGGATAACCGGGTGATACTGTTCGGCACGTTTGATGTAGTACTCGCTCAGCGTCTGCGCGGCTTTCGACGCCCCGCCGCCAATCCCCATTTTGAACACATCCCCGGCGCCGACTGACGCCGTGGCGCCGAGGCCAACGGACGGCTGTGACGCCCGCTCCATCCCCTGACCGATTCCGTCAACAAAGCCTGCGCCCCATGCCCAGCCGAGGATTTTGCCGTTACGCATCACGACCTCCCCTTTCACCCCGTTCTTGCCCATGAAAGAGACGTGCCCGGCTATCGGCTGGTCGATGGTTTTATCGCCCTTGATGCAACTGATATTCCGGGTGCGGACGATGGCACGCTCACTGGAGACATCCCCCCAGGCCTCGAGACCGACAAAGCAGCCGGTGAGGTCATAGGTTTTGCTGTTCGGCATCTCCACCAGGCCCACCACGCGCAGCTGCATCGGCACCGTGGATTCGTTACCCGTGACAGAAGCATTCGCATCGGCCCCTTCAATCAGGATGCTTTTCGCAAAGCTGCCGGATGGAATGTAGGGCAGTTCCCGGCCTTTTTTGCCCTTGTCATAGCTGAACGTTTTACGCTGTATCTGGTTAGGAACCGGTACAGAGTGGTAGCTGACCTGCGGAGGCGGGACCGTACCGTTACCCGGATAGAATGCCGTTGGAGGCGGTACCGCTCCGCCGGGCTGCGGCGGATAGCTGGCTGGCTGCGGTTCACCTTCCGGACCTGGTGGTGGTGATGGAGGGGTCGGGGCGGGTTCACCACCAGAGACTGCCGGTTTCACACCAAGTGCCTTAAGCTGCTCCTGCATAGCCAGATTTTCAATGCTGAGTCTGTCGATACGTATCTGGTCGGCGGTACGGGCTTTACTGAGCAGGTCCACTTCATTGCGCAGACCATCAAAGCTCTTTTTCAGGTCGGATGCAGTAGCCTGCATCTCCGTGGTTGCGTGTTGCTCCACTTTGGTATTGAAGTGGCTGTCGACCACACCGGTCATGTCCGGCGCCGGCTCTCCCTGCGCAGGCGCTTCCTCATCGGTGCTCAGATTCAGTTCAGACAGATAGAGGCCCCCACCAACGGCAGCCGCGCCGCCAACCAGAATGAGCCCCAGCCAGAGGTACTGCTTGCGTTTAATCAGCGTGTTGAAGTTCGCCATCAGCGGCTCTCCCCTGTATCAGAGGTGGTCACCCAGACCTGCATCCGACCACCGGTGGTCAGCAGACCTGCAGGCGTACTGAGCATGACGGCACGTGTGCCGGGCTGCCAGAAATCGCTCTCACGCACCACACGGGGCGACAGAGAGACATTGTCCAGGCTGTAACGGACGACCTTCAGGTGATGACCGGTCCAGACTTTCTCTGCCGTGGCACGCAGGCCAGCGGGTACCGTGAGTGTTTCTGACGTAACAGGAACCGCCTGATAGTCATCCGGGACGCTTCCCTGCCGCACGGCACGGTTCAGGGTGACCAGCACCGATTCATACGGATTTGATTCCTCCCAGGCTTTTGCCGGACCGGGTGTACCTGTGAGTTCACTAACCAGCTGAATGGTTCTCCCGACGCCAGCGCGAGGCACTGCACGTATGGAGAAGTTCAGGCCGCGCTCGGTTTCAACAATGAAGGTGAACGGCTTTTTGCTGACGGTCGCCAGAATGGCACCGCCGCTGTCGGTATGCTCCTGGTTACTCAGGCCACCATCGAGACTGTTAATCGCCGTGATACGGTCCCCGGGCACGGTAAAGAGGTTCGGATCGGTGTTACTCACCGCAATATTGGCCTGACCGCCGTTCGCCAGAGGGACCACAGTCGGTGACAGCGTACCGCTGAGGGGGGCCGACATCGCGGGTACCGTAAATAACAGGCATCCTGAAATAAATAACGGGCTAATCATTTTCATTATTTATTTCTCCAAAACGCGCCAGCCAGCTGACACCATCGACTCGACTGAACTGCAGGACATAATGTTTAATTTCACTATAGGGCTTCGAATCCCCTATCCATGTTTTCAGCTCGCCCCGGATATCAACGCGATTCTCTGCCGGATATGCACGGATAAACGTCATATAAAAGGTAGCGTTAACATTATTTTCCCTGATGCGCTTCGCATCTTCAGCCAGCTGAATCTTAAGACTGTTCTGCGAGGCAGGAAATACATACCGAAGAAGTTGCTGATGCTGGGCATCAACTGTTTCCGGCGTGACATTAAGGCGCAGCGCAATAAAGCTCAGGCCCAGTTGCTCAAGATAAGAGGCGTCCGCCTGATTCTGCGAAACGGCAAACGGCGCACTGAATAACATCGGTGTGACCGCGACTTTCTGTTCTGTCTGAAGACGATAGTTATTAATACCCTGAATGATATTTGTCGCAAGGCTGAGGGTAAAAAGCGTCCCCAGACAGATAAATCCCACGGCGATAACACGCGTGGTACTTTGTCTGGCACCATGTTCCATATGTTATTTCCCCGTTGATTTATTTAATCCACTGCCGGAAACAGGAGTCCGGAACATCATGAAAAAAACCTTTAAGAAGGGAGGTTGGCAGATACCAGTAAATCAGATCGCGTAGCCAGGAACTGCCGCGCCCTTTTTTCAGTTTTTTGATACCCCAGAAAACCAGTGCCGCTGCAGCCATACCAAATATGAACTTGCTGGTCCAGAAACCCCAGCCGAGACAAATGACGGCCGGGATAAGTTCATCAAGATATAAACCAAACCAGCGGGACTGGTTAGTCAGTGTTCCCGGGAAACGGTATTTTTTTAATTCGTCTCCCGTCATCACGTATTTCCTGTCAGTAACCGGCGACGGTCATGCCGACGCTGATAAAAACAGACAGAATGGCGAAACCAGCCAGAAACTTAATGTTCTTGGTGGTCATATACATGATGGCCCCGACGATAACTTCCGCCAGCACCACCCACTTGACCACGCTGGAAGACTTACCGAAGGTGCCTTTGACCGTGGTATCACCGGACTTCATCAGGTCAGTTGTGGTAGCCATAGCTAAGTCCGGAAAGAACGACGCCAGCGCAGCAACAGGCACGACAGCTTTTGTCATTTTCAGCGCATTCTTTTTGTTGAAAACACGGGACAGAAAAGACGGCTTGGTTTTTTCAGAGACAGCAACGTCCTGAACACTTGAAACAGCATTCATATTTATTTCCTTTTAAATAGATGACTAATGTAATGGTCTAACTCTTAGTAGTACTTAACGTTCACTATCCTCCCTTCTTATGATATCGACTTCTGAACTATAGAAATCAGGAAACTTTATAAGATGATCCCTGAGACGGAGGTACACTTCAAGCGTCTTGGAGCGCCCGCTCTTATTCTTGGCCTTTATCAATCGCTTGTTAGTATCTTCATCAAAACGAAGAAACAATCTTTTTTCGCGCTTTTTATCAGCGTTATAAATGTTTCGAACATCATAAAAATCCGGAGACTTCTTAAGATGATCATCAACACGTAACTGGACTTCAGTACCTTTTACTCTTCCACTTCGGTGTGTTGCCGATACCAGTTTTTGATAAGTATCTTCATCACAAGTAAATACAACAGCACTTCCTGCCGCAGGACGATTAACAAGTCTCTTCACCTTTAGCCCTCTTGTGAAAAAAGCTAAAGGGATTGTTCACCATTTCCGATTAAAAAACAATGGTGAAAATGTCATGGATTTTATAACAACTTATTAACGCGCCTTGTAATAATATCCCTAACATTATTCATTAATGGAACCATTAAATCACTCAGGTGAAGAATAATAAATGCATCATCCTGATTGCTAATTTTTAGCTTTGATAGTATAGCGCTACTCTTATTTCTTGATGAGCCAACCTCGCGACCAAGAAACTGCCCCATAAGTTTATGGCTTGCACCGCCGGCATAAAACCCTAAAAAATCATATTCATTCTTATCTAGTTTTTTAACATTCCGCATAAAGTCTAAAATATCAGCGTGAAGTGGTAAAGATTTAGTAATCCTGTTATTAGTATTTAAAGAATCCCCAAACTTCCATAAAAATAAAACATCATCGTCAATGATGATTTTCTCTAACATAAAGTCAAATTGCTTACCATTGATGTAAACACATCGTTCAACATGAAAGCAGGCGTTCTCAATTTGAATAAGTAATTCTAACTCCCGAAGTCCAAGAAAAGAATCAATACCAATAAAATCTTCCCAGCTTTTATCGGATGGAAGTAATAGCCCGAACTCCTGAAGAAATGCGGAATTAAAAGCCAGAAATTCACCGCCTTGGGTGTGAAGACATACAGGAAATGGATAATGCATGGTAAGCATCTCTGGACGAGATGCAGGGGATTGACGACAGGTGTCTTTTTCTTTACGATCCATCGGATACATAGCGGCCTCCTTGTTAGGTCTCTATGGGCAGTGGGTATGAGAAGCTGAACCCTTCTCATACCCGCGATTTTCAAATTTTAATAAAATTTAATCTATCAAACGATATTAAACCATTATTCGTGATGTGTCACCACATACACGCAGATCATTATTCTTTTTATTCGCATTTATTTAGAATTAATCATTAGAAATCGTTGTACTATCTTCTTCATTGTCATCTGGGAAGTAAGTCTGCATAACTTCCTGTACATCATCCTGAATATTCTGCACCAGACTTTTCCATTGCCATCTGGGATCATCCTTGACATGAGGGCTTAGACATTCCATGCCAAGAATTTTATTTACTGAGAACTGCGTTTTAACAACGGACTCAAGTAAGGCCTTGTAAAAGGCCATCTGGTTAAACCCAGATTCTTTACGCTCCATCTGTGCCATATGTACACGAAAACCTAACTCCATAAGATGTGCACTTATGCTGGAAGAATTAACATCCCTCTCTTTTGCTCCATCAATACGCTGCTTTTCAACTAGCGCCTTAATATTCATATCTAATTCGTCACTTATATAAACTTGAACTCTGGGCATGAAAACCACTCCATTTTATTGTTAACCAAAAATATTTTTACAGCTGAGTTGTCCACCAGTTTTACTCATAAGGACTTGGGACTACACTCCAGACTCAGTGAAGGCGAGTATCACATTTTTTACGACTCTACTCTAGAGTGTAGTCGTCATTATTTTATTGTTTTATGAATATATAGTTATTACTGACTCTATATAGAGTCTTTAAGGAGTCTATACAGAGTCCTCTGCAAGTCGCAGTAGACTTTCTAAAAGAAATAAACAGAAAGTTTTCTCATGTAAGCACCTAATTCAAAGTGTAAATCTGCAAAATTTTAATTTTGCGTGGGGTGTGGTGATTTTGTGGTGAGGAGTGCATATTTGTTGAGTCCGTGTCTGGGATGGGTTAACGTATTTCCAGGAATCGACCCTGGAGGGGAAAAGGATGCGGAACATCATCATTGCCGTTTTTTTTGTATTCTCGTTTACCGCCCACGCTGCTGATTGTTTTACCCTTGCCGGACGCGATTACAAAATCGACCCGGATCTGCTCAGGGCTATATCCTGGCAGGAATCAAAATTCAAAATTGACGCTATCGGAAAGAATCCTGTCTCCGGCTACGGTTCAGGACTGATGCAAATTGACTCACAGCATTTTGAAAAACTGTCGAGCTTTGGAATAAAACCGGATCACCTGTTGACGGACGCCTGCCTGAACATTTACACCGGCGCCTATTACCTGGCACTGGCGTTTAAAAAATGGGGAGTGAGCTGGGAGGCTGTCGGAGCTTACAATGCGGGGTTTAGCAGAACGGACAAGCAGGCCATGAGACGTCTGCAGTATGCCAGGAAGATCGAGGCCATTTACCGGGCTATTAAGGCGAATAACAAAGCGGGCCAGGTTCAGCCGACACAACGATAAAGACCTCAATCAAGAGGTCTTTATGTTAAGATTGAAATCAATCAATTGCTCGCAAGATTAAATGACTCTCCGGATGATGAATAATGCTGAGATAACTTTTCAGCGCATCCTGTCGGGCAATGAGATGTTTACATACATGGGTATATCCCGCCCCCATATCCGCAACCTGCCAGGACAACCAGTTCATTATCATCAGCGTGGATATGATCCCGGCAGCATCTGCACTCACGTCGCTATCAAAATTATTTTCGGGTATCACCATTCTGTAATACTGTTCACCTGCCGGCGCAATATATCCCGTCTGTGTTGTAATGAACTGAATCCGGTTCGGTGCCACATTCCCACCGACACCCTGCGGAATAATCCAGTAATCCCATGCGCCGTTACTGTAATCCGAATACTGGCGTAACCAGCTGGCTGCCATATTTATTGCAGACGGGGTAAAAAAAAGTGCCTGGATAAAATCCTCTCGCTCTTCACTGTCAGTCACACAGTAGCGATGATATTTATCTGTTTTAAATTGTTCGGCTGATTCTCGAGTGGCGGTGTTGACGTTTTGTGTGTGCATTCTGGTTTACTCCTTAGCGGTTTATTGTTTCGTTCGACTTCATCACTGAGCGGCAAAGGGCAATGAGCAGCGGGCGATGAATAAATACAGGGGCGCTTTGCGTTCATTTACCCCTGTATTTATTTAGCGGTTGATGCTAGAAGCAGCCCTCCGCGAAATGATGAAAACGGACGAGATACAGCTGATGAGAATGCACACAACCCGTAACGGAAATTGGTCACCAGACGAATTATCGTTACGGTCTTCAGAGTAGCGAATATTTTCGCTACGGTGAAAGCGGCGTATCCGTTTACGGATACAGCAAGCGTGCCATTGACGTTAGCCATCAGACCCTAGCGTTAGCCCGAAACCGCCCCGCGGGTTCGGCGGAGACTGACAGGTGCGCAGCAGCTGTCTGGCGGAGTGGGGCTGACGACTGAGCAGCGTAGCTGATCGGGAGCCGAAGGTGGCCATATTCAGTACGCCCAGGGAAATAAGCATTATTTTCAGCAAAGCGAAATAAATACCGAGAAAGAAAAACAGCAGGAAGAAGATGGCCAGAAAGCGGCGGTAAGAAAATAAAAGAGAGGAGATAAGAACGCGCGATATTAATACCGGCGGCGCGTCAGCGCAGCCGGTATTATTTTGCGCCGCAGGCGCGCGGCCTTTTTCAGCGGTCGGGCAGGTCAACGGAATAAGAGTATTGCACCGGGCAGAGTGTCTGGTGCAGAAACAGGAACCCACCAGGGCGAGTCAGATTGCCATCATAGGGCACCTGGAATTCCCGCCCTTTATCGTTAAACCTGCTGAATTTTGAAGTTAACGCCGCAGGCTCTGGCATAACGAATCAGCGTCTGGATGCTCATCCGTGAAGCGTTCTTCTCTATACGCGAGATAGTGGGTGCTTTGATACCCATACGCTCTGCAACCTGTGCCGACGTCAGCCCGGCCTCTTTTCGCCATGTTGCTAATGTTTCCTGAAGCTGCTCTGAGGATTCTTCGGCCTCATATGCCGCACTGTATTCAGGATCGCTCATCGATTCGGCATGTATCTGGCTAAGGGTTTTATATTTCATTCTGCATCTCCTCTAATCTGCGAAGTGCCTGCTCTATCTCTCCCGGAGGAGTTTTGGGCGATTTTTTGATGAAAATCCGGAGCAGAAAAATGCGTTCTCCGCTCTGATACACCCAAAGTCCACGCGCGATATCAGTACCCATTGTCCGTATTTCGAAAAGACCGTTCCCAAGCGGCTTTGTGTCTGGCTCACGAAGCTGGCGAGGGTTTGCTTCCAGCTTCATGAGTATGCGCGACATTTTTGCACGGATCGCAGCAGGCAGGGCAACAAACTCTTTTTCAGCTTCATCATGAAAAATGATAGTAAACATTTAATTCGTTCCCTGATTAACTCTCAATATATTAGCTTAAAAGCTAACTTAGCTCAAGAGCTAACTTAGCTTTTAAGCTAACTTAGCTCTTATCAGGCGTAAGCACCGGATTTGCTCTTCAGATTAAAGGCTGAAAATCAACGCCAAAAACGCAACTTCAGGTAATACAGTGTTCAGTGCGTCGATGTTTATGATTCAGAATTTTTTAAAAAATTCAGACAGTACGCTACGAATGAAGCACAGAAAGGCATCGGTACGTGTGAACTTCTCGCCGTAGTGTGCATGAGCTTCCTGCGAACAGGCCATGTTGTAGTGTCCACGATCGATAATCCGTGCAATTTTTTTCCCCAACTTCCGGGAAGATTCTGGTGCGGCGGGTTTGATGTTGGTGTTTCGTGTACTCATCCTGTTTTTCCTCTTGTCTGGTTTTCAGTCTTTTACAACCCTCCCCCGTTGAGCTGCCAGGGGTGCGGTTCACCGAGTGTCATTGACACGATCACTCTCCCGCACCGATACAAATGAACTGATGTCCTAGATATCGAAGCCTGTTCGCTCAATCAGGCGCACAAACTGTTTGAAGTGATCAGCTTCTGCCACGTTGATATGACGGAACTGCTTATCAATGCCGCTGCTGAGCGCGTAGAAATAGCTGAAGCCCATTTTTTCTGGATAGCTTCTCCGATATTTTTTCAGCGCCATCAGGCTGCTGAATTCCATGACATCATGTTCTTCCTCTACGTTTTTTTTCGTCTCAGCAATGAGGATCGTGTATGACACGGGTTTTCCCCCCATCTTCCTGGAAGATTCTTGAGCGGCGGTTTTGACGTTGACGTTTCGTGTGTGCATTCTGGTTTTCTCCTAAGTGGTGATGGTTGTCCATCTCCCTGGTGAGTTCTCTCGCGGCAAAGGGCAAAGGAGCAACGGCGGGGTGGCAGGAGAAGGGCGCAGACAAAAGTTTTTGCGGTCCCAGGCAAAAAGTTTTGGCGGCGTTCACTTTACCCTTCGGATGACAACACGACGGTGCTACGACCAGCCCTCCGCGTGAGAACGGACAGGGAGATGGCCTCACCGGGGGAACAGGATGCACACACCCGACACGGCGGAACGGCGTGGCGCCATCAGAGTGCCGGCAGCTTTATCGCCGGCACGGTGAAAGCGGCGCGACCGGAACGGACGCAGCAAGCGCTGCCGTTGACCTTGACGTCAGACATCAGACACTAGCCGTCAGGCCCGAAACCGCCCCGCGGGTTCGGCGGAGCCCGGCAGGTGCGCAGCAGCTGCCCTGGCGGAGTGTGGCTCGACGACTGGACAGCGCAGCTGGTCAGGAGCCGAAGGGGTCCATTGCCCTGCCTTTGGTTATGGTTCAGCCCCTCTTTGCTAAGCCCTTGAGAAGCAAAACGGAGATGAGAAACGAGCCCGTTATCTGTCGCAAAGCACAATAATTAATGCTAACGTACGCATACATTAGCGTTAATTAACGGAGTGTCCTGTGGCAAATGACTCATCAACAGAGCTGGCACGCGCCCATTTTTTCAGTCATTTTTCTTACACACGTAACGACCTGGCCGGAGATTATGACACCGAATTGCTCCGCTATCGTGACGATACCTGGGACTACCCGCAGCGTGCAGCCCGCCTGAGTGCAGCAGTGAAGCGATACAAAACTTACCGGATGCTGTCCTTCATTTTTGAGATTGCGGAGAGTGTCGATCTGGACTTCACGCCCCTTGTGGTGAAACGCCTGTGTACCGCCCTTTTTGGTCGTTCAGGAAGTCAGAATATTATTGTGGCGACCTTTGGCCAGAAAGGTCGCATTCACCGCAGCCGTGACAGTTCGCCCTCTGTCATAAGTGAAGTGGCAGAGCGCTACCGACTGGCAGCACACTCCTGCTGGGCCTCTACCCTCAGCGATATTGAAAGCGTCAGGAAGCACTATCAGGCCGGTATTCGCACAGCCAGAAAGCAGGAGGAATAAGTCCCCGAAATTAATGCTAACGGACGCGTACATTAGCATTACCATATATCACATTTGTCGCACGGGCAGGGAAGAGAGCGGCCGAGCCGGAGGCACTGCCGCCCTGCCCCGTTCCCCGAAGGGGAACTGCCCTTCTGCGGTTCATGCATGCGGTTGCTCAGAAGGGGAAAAAGGGGCTACCGGCGAACCGGCAACCCCTTCATAAAGGCGCTTCAGGCCTGTCCAGACAGTCTCAGCCCCTGAATGGCGGGAGTTTCCCCCCGCCGGGGTTGGCTACTTAGCGGATTCGTAAGCCATAAAAGCCGCCACCTCCATGCTCGTGTCTCTGTACCGGATTTCGCAGAGCGATTTACGGGTCAGGTAAGTGAATATCAGCAGTGTGAAGCACACTATTAATACACACCATAGCAGGGTACTTCGTGGCAGTTTCATAGCCTTCATCTCCTTGCCTTGCGGCTGCTAAGAGGCTATTCTGTTGGTGTCTAGTCAAGCAGATGGCCTCGTGTGGTTGGTTAATGAAAATTAACTTCCTACGGGGCTTTCTTCTTTCTGCCGCACAACACGGTAACAAACCACCTGCACGTCGTGAGGCAAAAAGCCTCAAGCGCCGTCGCCATTATACCGTGTAGTCCATTATGTACCCAGGACTAACCATCTGAAAAAAGGCTATATCCTCATACTTTTTTCTGTTCGTTCTCCGCCGTATACCCCAAGCTTCCCTTATCTCTGCAGCCCGCTGTTCACTGCCGGTACTCATGCCTGCCCGGTACACCAAACTGAGCAAACCGTGTAACAGCATCCAGTCATCCCGCGTCAGCTTTGCATCAAGCCGACATAACAGTTTTCCTGATACTGCATGGCGAAACACGGTACCGGCTTCCTTTTTATCGAATTGCCTGCTGACAATACTCATTCAACCTCCCTGTCACTGCGCCCGTTGCGCCAGTCCCGGATTTGCTCATCCAGCGCCTGAATATGTTGATCGATACTCTCAACCAGTCGCTCGCTTTCGGTCTCCAGCCAGCCACTGAGTCCGTCCCATTCGCAGGTCATCTCTGTCAGGCGGGCAGACATGGTTTGCAGCTTGTTGCGTTGACTGCGGGCCACTTTCAACTCTGTTTTCCAGGGATTGTTTCTCATACCGCTCGCCTCTGCAGCGCCAGTTTGTTGGGTACCTGCCAGCGTTCCGCCTGACGGACAGCCTCCGGGGAGTCACTCACGATGAAGCCGATTTCATGAATGACCCCGTACAGTGGCTCCTTCGCGTCACGCAGCCAGTCCAGGGAGGCCAGCGAGGCAAACCGCGACCGCCAGTGCCAGAAAGCAGGCTCCAGCTCCCGCGCGTCAAACTCGTCGGCCCACCGGCGATACCAGTTTCTCACCGTCTCCGGCGACTGAAAATTCAGCTCCGTGACTGCCTGCCCCAACAGGTTCTGCCGTAACCGCCAGTGATGCGCCAGCGCCCGTTCTTCCCGGCGCATCTTACGGGTAAACGCGATGTTTCTGCGTTGCAACCGGCGCTCTGTCCGTGTGTGCTGCACCTCCGGAAACAATTCGGCCTGAACATCCACCGGCAGCGGCAGCGGGCAGCATTCCCCGTGGCTGGCAATCAGTTCATCGAGCGCCTCCTCCACCTGTTTGAGGCTGCTCAGGCGATGCTTCGGGTCCCAGTTCAGGCCGGGAATGCGCTGCGCCACTGCCGTGTTCATGCGGCTGTTCCTGGTCAGAATTCGCAAAAATGTCCGGACATGGGGCATCGATGACAGACGGGTACCCTGCTGACGCGCCTCTTCCACGAACATAATCGCCTGTAAAGCAGCCTGGCGTGCCGGTTTTAGGGTCACAATGGCATGGGATGCGGGGATCATAGTGCGCCCTCCTGTGCCAGGGTACTGATGATGCTGGCAAACGAATAACCGTCAGTATCGAGACACGCTATCAATGCCAGCGTGTGGGACATCAACTCCGGGTTAAATACTTCCATGCTACGAACAACGGAGAACGGCTGGCCGCCACGGGTCACAAAGACGACCATCCAGCGCGCACTCAGCTCTCCCGGACTGCAGACCGCCACATCAAAATGACCGTGGGAGGGGGAAAAACGGATCTGTACCGGAAAGAATCCGCCGAACTCGCTTTTATATTCTCCGTTGACGACCCAGCTCGCCGGACAGGACAGGTCCCGCATCACGGCATGGGTGAGTTCACGGCGAAAATCTTCACCGGCGGCGCGGTAGTCTTCCAGCTCTCCGGCGAACATGGTTTTCAGGACATCGGTAGTAATGATCGTGTTCATATTCTTCTCCTTATGGCCGCCCCGCAGGGCGGCGTCTCCGTTATCAGGCTGCGTGAGCCGTATGATCATCAGCGTCTGCTGCATCATCAGTGATGACGGGTTTCACTGTGGCCGGTGGCAGCATCCATTCAGGAACCCATCGGGTCTCCGCGAGGGCATGCTCTGCATGCTCAGCAGCGTCTTTTTTCTTCATTTTCCCGGCATCAGCTGCTGCACCTGTTCTTCCTGCCTCGTTAAGCGCATTAACAATCTGCTGTTTGCTGAGCATACTGAGGAAATTGTCTGCGGTCGGTGTCCACCAGTCCCTCATATCGAAGCCGATCGCTGTTTCCACACCATCAAGGTAACTACGGGTGGTATGCCCCATTGTTCGGGTCTGCACGCCATACACTGAACTGGCGGTACAGAACGCCATCAGGGACATCAGGGTTTCCCCGTCGAGGGTGAAAAACGTGGTGAAATCCTTCGACCAGCCCTCCGGTAACAGTGCCTGCAGGCGTGCTTTTTCCTGCATCAGCGTCTGCCAGGCTTTTCCGGTTTTTCCGGCAGGAGATTCGCTGACAAGGGATGTATGATGCTCAGTGACTTTCATGTCGAAGGGATGACTGGCTGACATGCCACCGTAGTCAAACACGCAGGAACACAGTCGCCAGACCATCATCGCCACGGCTTTTTGTGGTTGCAGCATCAGCGCAGCCTGAACGGCAAGGGTGCGCTCGGAAGACATTTTTTTCAGCAGTGGTTCGCTGATGCTGTCCACGGGTTCCTCAATTTTTTTAGTGATGACGGTGTTTTTTTTCCGGTCAGCCTGTTCATCCTCCTCCCGCTCCGGGGCAATCTGGCGGACACCGCGCTGAATGTTCACTTCCGCGCCCCAGAAGCTGACCACCACGCCACATTCTGCTTTCTGGTCCGGCGTCCATTCACGGTTGATGGCCGCGCTCTCCATTTCGTCAATCAGTGCCTGAATAGCGTATTCATCATCGTGTGTATCGGTCGCCGCCTGTGTGGCATAAAGCTCATCGAGACGCTGCTGCTCATCAGTGGTGAAATTTGCTTCGGGGACGGAGGTCAGCTGGAAATGCTTCGTGTCATCTCCCCATGCCCGCAGGGGAGCGCTACGGGCCTGTGACCACGCCCAGCCTTCGCTTTGCTGTATTTCGACGGCCAGCGAGGTCAATTTGGTCTGGAGCAGGCGCTCAATCAGCACCTTGTCCGCTGTACCCTCCCCCTCTTCCGCACTGAACAGATCCTCACGTACGATACCGCCCGCAGCTTCGTAGGTTTCACGCCCGACATACTCAAAATCAGGACTGGTTAATGAAATTTCCCGATCTGTCACCGCACTTTTCAGCAGATATGGCGCGGTATGGCCATAGGCGGATTTGACGTTTTCATAGACCTGCAGCTGACGGGTCGGATCATTTTCAAGAGCCAGCGCCTGACACTGCTCAATTGTGACTTCATCCTTTGCCAGTTGAGCCAAAAGCTCCGGTGCCAGCCCGGCGAGTTTGAGCATGCGCTTAACGTGGCGGCCACCGTAACCCAGCTGGGCACCGATCTGCTCAGGTGTCATCCCCTGAGCTGAAAGGTCGCGAAAGGCGTAGATTTGCTCAGCCGGATGCATCGCGAGGTGTTCATCGTTCTCGATAAAAGAAACAAGCCGCGCCACCTCGTCGCTGACACGCTTAACCGGCACCAGATACTCGCTGTCAATTTCCTTTTCGCTGGCGAGCAGGTTGAGCCCTTCGCGCCGACGACCTCCTGCCGCTACGCCAGATTTTCCTTCCGGCAACGTGTGGACAACCAGATTTTGCAACAGCCCCACGGCTTTGATGGATGTGGCCATACTGCGTACGCTGGCCTCCGGGTAAGGGATCACACGGACATTCAGCGGCGATCTGACTAAGCAGGACAGGGGCACATATTCAAGCGTAGCGGCTTCCAGTGCGGCTTTAAGGGTTTCAGCAGCTGCAGCCTGAGCCGCTTTTTTGCTGGTTTTTGCCGGTGTTTTTGCTTTAGACTCGGTGACTGACATAATTGATACCTCTCTGATATTGATGACTGTCTGCCGGACAGCCCACCTGTCCGGCACCTCTTACTGCTTATTGCGTTTTACGTTTCCCGTAGTTCTGGATATAACGATTCATCCAGTACTCACCGCCGGGTTCAAAATTCCAGACGCGCCAGATCATCTCGCCGTCCCGACGAACAACCAGACGAAAGTGGGTACCCTCATCGTCTTCAATCGCCACATTCTGATACTGCGATGCCACCTCTGACGCCTGTTCACGGGTGAACGTGCCGTCTGGCAGGGATTTCAGAGGGGGCATAACGTTGTGGTTCATGTGCATCTCCTTTTTCTGCCCCGCCGTTAACGGGGCGTATTCATCATGATTCAGAAGGGGGCATTGTCATCCATCGGCGGGTAATCATCCGGGGACGGCTGCGGGGGTTGCTGAGACGGTGCGGCACTCTGTGGGGCTTTTTTACCGCCCTTCGTTTTCGGGGATTTAACAGGAGCCTCAGCAGGTTGTGCCGGGGCGGCAGGACTCTGCGGCTGCGCGGGTTGCTGAGGGGCGGTGCTCTCAGACGGATTACCCTCACGACGGCCACCCAGCATCTGCAGGGTGCCGTTCTGCCCGACCAGCACCTCGGTGACATAGCGGGTGATCCCGGCATCGTCCTGCCAGTGGCGGGTACGCAGCTGGCCCTCGATGTAGACCTGCGCGCCTTTACGCAGGTATTCGCCCGCCACTTCCGCGAGCTTGCCGAATATGACAACACGATGCCATTCGGTGTTTTCGCGCAGTTCCCCGCTCTGTTTGTCACGCCATGTTTCAGACGTGGCCAGCGTCAGGTTTGCCACCGCGCCGCCGTTGGGCATATAACGCACGTCCGGGTCCTGCCCCAGATGCCCAACCAGAATGACTTTATTCACGCCTCGAGCTGCCATGATGAATCTCCTTAATCCGTTGTTTGCTTTTAAAAACCATCACCCGTTGAGTTTCGGGAGCCGCGGTTTTGACGTTTGCGGGAACCGGCTGCGATATTCCCGATGGTATAAACTTCACCCGTTTGAGAACCTTCGCCGCAAGGGCGTCAACGAGCACGGCCCGGTGCAGATGTCCGGGGTGAGCGGGAAATTTTTTTCGGTCTAATGGCGCGAAGCGGAATGGCCGGGAAAAATTTATTGCGAAAGGCCACGCCGTCCCTGGATAGCCAGGCGGGTTGTGGTTGTCTCAGCCCAGGCGAAAGGGGCTTAAAGGGGTGATGCACCAGGAGCGGAACAGAGCAGGGACCCGCCGCAACGTCGGAGCGCGGCACGCGAAACGGCGGTGCCCCTTACAGCCCGGCGGCCGTTGGTTTTCGCCGGGGTGCAGGAAGCGCAGGCTACGGCGCGACAGGGCGACGTCTCCGGCACGGAGGCTGTAAGCCTGCCGTTGATGTTGCGTCATGGGATGGAAACCCGCTGCCCCGGAGGGGCCGGGCAGAGACAGCACAGCTGGCTCTGTGCGAAGCATGACAGCCCGCCCGGACGCCCGTTGCGAAAACGGGTGGGTATTTGCATTCACTTGACCACCCGTTTGCATTTTATTTGTCCATCGCCAACAAAAAATCGCCACTGATGCTGAGGGGGAGTCATGGCATTGCGTGACCGGCAGCTGTGTGCCAGGAGCGGACGTTGCTAAGTTATATGGCGTCTCAGGTCACCACCACTTTCTATTAGCAGCGGGAATCGCCGCCATTCATTTGGCAGTGACCCAATTATGTACGAAAAAAAAGAATTAACCGTAAACGGTTTAATTCAGGAACTGTAGGTTTAACCCAAAGAAAATCTGCCAGTGAGGTTGTCCTGGACCACGGTCCGCAACCGACCCTTGAGGCTCCACAAAGAAGTTGTAGACGGTTTTATCCTGCTTGATAACCTGTCCAATACCTAAACCCAGCGGAACGCTGTAGCTGTCATTCTGGAAGTTATAGACCCAGATAGGTGCTGCTCGCAGATAAGTGCCGCCACCCAACTGATAGAATAAAAATGGCTGAAAAGTACCGAGATTCACATCGTTTCGGTTGTCTTCTCCGGCAAAGCTATGCTGCCATGAGGCCAGATAACCGTACTGGAATTTTGGCGAACTGGCATCGAAGAGTACGTTGACCAGACCCGCAGACCATTTTTCTGTTCCCAGAGCATCTTCAGTAGCAGTCGGCGCCGTGATTTGTGGACCGAAACCAAAACTCACTGCCGGATTACCGGTATCAATAAGCCATGATGCAAATAAGTTCAGATCACCTAAGCCTGTTTTATGCCCCCCGGTCGGCGCAACCGGATAGGTATTAATTGGTAATGAACCACGCAGCAGCCATTTGCTGTCACCTAGTGAAAAAGGTTGCGCATAACGGAACCAGAACTGATTGGCATCCTGATCCGTACCGCTGACATCTCCGATGTAATAGTTCTGCATATTGAATGCTGTCATATTCGCCAGAGGGTTGTTTGCCTGCGCCACATCCGGGGCATGCTCTTGGGCAGCATAGGCATAAGATGAGGCAAGGCATAAAAATGAAGGCAAAATCGAGTATGAAAGACGCATAGGATTACCTGAAGTAAGTCCCCTGCAGCCGTGACGCCGCAGGGGATTTATTTATGGTGTGACGATATTGAACCAGAACTCAAACTTGTCCATATAGCCCAACATCTCATCGAGCTTCGCACCATTCCCTGTGACCTTAACCTCGCCTTTATCTTCAGCCTGCTTCAGAGTTTCTTCTTTCAGGATGATTTTATTTAGCGTGTCACGGTTCAGAGCAATCGTGGCATCGGCGTCTTTAGCTTCAGCATTCGCCGTATGATTCAGTACGCCGTTTTCCAGCTCCAGCTTGTACTTGCCGCCGTCGCTGCCGAGATCGATATTAAATACCGCTTTGGCATTACCGGCTTTTTCACCGTTGATATGTACCGCCAGGAAATCGAAGAACATTTCAGGCGTCATCGCACGAACGGTATCCGGGCTTGCAGTATTCGGCGTCGGGCCTTTAACCACACCATTGCGCAGCTCCTGAGCACCGGTCAGGTAGAAGTTACGCCATGGGCCGGACTCAGCCTGATAACCCAGTTGCTCCAGTGCGTCCGCTTCCAGGTTACGCGCATTCTGGTTATTTGGATCGGCAAACACCACCTTACTTACCACCTGAGCAACCCAACGGTAGTTACCCTGGTCAAAGTCGGTTTTCGCTTTCTGAAGAATCGCATCGGCACCGCCCATGTATTCAACAAATTTCTTAGCCGCTTCTTCCGGTGGTAATTCATCAAGCGTTGCCGGGTTGCCATCGTACCAGCCGAGATACAGCACATAGGTCGCTTTCACATCGTGGCTGATGGAGCCGTAATAGCCGCGGTTAGCCCAGGTTTTTGCCAGGCTGTCCGGTAGTTTGAAGTTGGCTGCAATTTCATCGCGTGTCAGGCCTTCGTTGGCCATGCGCAGGGTCTGGTCGTTGATATAACGATACAGGTCACGCTGGCTTTTCAGCAGGCCAACCACGTTTTCGTTACCCCAGGTCGGCCAGTGGTGCTGAGCCATAATGATTTCGGCTTTGTCACCCCAACGCACAATGGCTTCGTTGATGTATTTCGACCAGGGCAGCGGTTCACGAATTTTCGCGCCGCGCAGGGAATAAGTATTGTGCAGAGTGTGAGTCACATCCTCTGCGGCTTCGATGAGTTTCTTCTCTTCGATATACCACAGCATTTCAGACGGGGCTTCTGAACCCGGTGCCAGCATGAAGTCATAAGTCAGACCATCAATGACTTCCTTCTGACCATCTTTTTCAATGATGTTGGTGGGGGCAATCAGCGTCACGGTACCCGCTGAGGTGGTGGTGCCCAGACCCGCGCCGACCTGGCCGGTGGCTTCAGGTTTCAGGAGGTTGCCATACATATAGCTGGCACGGCGGCTCATGACATTGCCCGCCATAATGTTTTCCGCGACCGCTGCTTCCATGAAGCCTGCTGGCGCATAAACTTTTACCTTCCCGGATTTCACATCCGCTTCATCAACCACACCACGCACGCCGCCGTAGTGGTCAACATGGCTGTGAGTGTAAATGATGGCGACAACAGGTTTATTGCCGCGATTTTTGAAGTACAAATCCATGCCGACTTTTGCTGTTTCCGCTGAAACCAGCGGGTCAACGACGGTAATACCTTCTTTACCCTCAATGATGGTCATGTTGGATAAGTCGAGGTTACGGATCTGGTAAACGCCCTCAGTCACTTCAAACAGACCGCTGATGTTGATCAACTGAGACTGTCGCCAGAGGCTCGGGTTTACAGTGTCAGGGGATTTTTCCCCTTCTTTGATAAATGCATACTGTTGCGGGTTCCAGATAACATTTCCCTGCTCGCCTTTAATCACGTCCTGAGGTAAAGCGGCGATAAAGCCTTTGTGAGCATTCGTGAAATCGGTGTTATCAGAAAAAGGAAGCTGGTTATAAAGTGCATCGTTGGCTTGCTTTGTTGATGCGGTGGCACCTTTTGGTGCTTCCTGCGCGAACAAAGGTGTCAGTGCAGTGGAGGAAAGTAACCCTGCCAGTGCAAGACTTTTGACGATCAACTTAAGTCTCATTTGTACCCCTCATGTGTAAACCTTCTAACGACTCAGTCTTTTCGAATAATTACTTCTGGAAATCATTCATTAATTCAAATAATTAAAATGGCCGCTTACCATTTTCATTTTTTAAATATAACCAAGGAGTTACATTTCGCCACTTATGGATACAAATAAATTATGTTTGTACGACTGTAGGTTTCTAACTCTTTTAGCAAGTGAAATACGTCCGCTGCTCGCTCACAGCGGACCTTAAGCTCTTTTAGTTTGTCCTTCCTGTGTCAGAAATGGGCTTTATCTCTCAGGATCCACCAAACTATCCATTAGGATGTATTGCGCAGCTTTACGCGCATATTGGTCAATCAAAGGTACTAGCCGAGTGAAATGCTCGCTGGCGCAGTGCGCATCAAGTGCAGTATGGTCAGGCCACTCTTCAATGAAAATAAAATGCCCCGGATCCTTTTCATCCCGGTACAAATCATAAGCAATACAAAGAGGCTCTCGCTTCGTTGCCGCGATGAGCTCGCGGTATAAAGGGAGAACGGTGTCGACGCACTCGGTTTTGATAAAATCTTCGGCAATGACCTTTAGCATGTGAACTCCTTCATTAAAAAAGACCAGGGCTTTTGAGGGATAGTGCCAGTCTGAATAGCTATTTCAAACAAAAGGTCCGTTTCTCGCTCTTAGCTGCCTGTCAACCTGGTTGCATTTTGTTGGCGAAGGTCAAGTAAAATGCAAACGGGTAGTGAGGTCACATACAATTACGCAAACGGGCACGTCAGGAACGAAAATGTTTTTCTTTTCTGTACAGCGCAACGCTGTACCAGGCTGAACTCAGGAAAGCAAAAACGTTAATCACCATTCTTAATTCGTTACCCGGTTCTTTCCCCTTCAGCATCATCGTCATGACGATGCCGGCAACGATAATCCATGCCACGCCAGTCCAGAGACGCATTTTATCTGCCACTACGTTTATCAGGACAAAAGCAACGGCCAGGGTTGCCCCCCATAATGCGGGGACAGGCTGAAACGGGTTATACAAAAGGTTAATCCCGGTAAACAGAGCAACGACAGCAAACATGACTGACATACGCATACTTTTTCCCTCCACTGGCCCACTCTCCTTAACCTTCTTCTGGCTTCTGATATTCAGGTGCATTTGCGCGCGGCAGCTGCTGGCTGTTCAGCCTGTGAATACGCAATCTCTCCTGGAAATATTCACGGAGATGCTCTGGCTGTTCACGCGCCGCGAGCTCGGGCACAACAGGCTTGTTCATACGCTCCTGCCATGCGACGGCAGTGGCCGCTTTATCGACGGAGACTTTGTCCTGATCTTCTTTTGAGAAAGAGGCGATATTCCACTTTGACATCGGCATTACCGGGTAAGAAACAACTTAGCGGAGAGTATACCCTTTCGCCGATCCTGTCGCCTGGTAACGGAGAGCGCGAGTGCGGCGCCGCAGGCGCGGCGAGACGCCTCTCCGGCAGGCGCAGCCTGCCCGGGTTTTCGCGCGGGCTGACAGGCGCCCTCCTGCCCGACGCCTGGCATCCAGTCTACTGTTCTTTTCCACCCTGTAAGATGAAATGACCGCCGAGATACACGGCACACTGACAGGTCATATATTCGCAGATTTCATCCATGACCTGCGCGGTTGTCAGTTCCCGCTGGCCGGAATCACGGCGGCGGGCATTGATCAGGGCTTTGTACTGTCGCAGTATTTCGCGGGATTCTGGCGCAATATTCATCCGTATCATCCTTAACCGGCGGGATTCCCCCGCCGTGTATTATCCAGTCTCTGAAAACATGCCATCCAGGTCGTTAATCATTCCAGCGCGGCGTAAATGGCGTTGCATTCCGGGTGAAAGGTAATGTGATTCCAGAGCTGGGCATCACGCAGCATGTAAAGGTGGGTCAGGGCCGGGTTATTGCAATCATGCCAGGCCGCCAGACGACGGTTAACAGCCATGCTGGTCAGGATAATGCCCGCCGCGTCGGCACTGACGGTACGATCGAACCAGTTTTCCGTGTGAACCAGATGTACTCGCCCACAATCCGGCATCATGTAGCCACCGCCTTCCGGCAGCCGAATGAAGTACCAGAAACAACCTTCATACTCCGGCATCAGTTTTTTCGCCAGGGCGTACACCTGTAACTCCGCGATCATAAAATCATTGCCGAACATGTACGGCAGGAAGGAAAGTCGATCGGACTCTTCAACATTCAGGACCGCGCGCGTTTTCAACTGCATGGTAAAAACCTCCGTAATCACATGGACTGCGACACCGGGCGGTGCCGTGCCTCCATAACAGACGGGCGGTCAGTCGGGAATGCAGGGGCGCAAGGGAAGCCGCAGCCTGACGCACACGGCAGGCGGGAGCTGAAGGGTGAGTCCGTGAAAACTGAGCGGGCGAACGACCGGAAGAACCCGGCTGACGGGAAGGAGGGACCGGGTGACCGCCGCGGCGAAGCGCACCCTTGCATTCGCGACAGCCCGGCTACGATGGAGGCACGGCACAGCCCGCATACGCCACAGTGATATCAGAGAGTGGTTTTCACCGATAAGGCCCGGAAACCGGGCCGGGTGAACGCGGAGCCGGCACGGGGACATCCTTTTAGCACTGGTCCTCTTACGCCGGCAGGCAAAAAAGGGAAGGACTCCCCTTTCCTCCCCCCGGCGGTTCCTTACACTGATCGGATTGTTGAAAATGCATTGCAGACAAGGGTGATTTCTGCGCGCGCTTCTGCCATGACCTCATGTAGCAGGGTTAAATCCATCCACCGGCGCGGAGGCTCTCCCGGAGTACGTAACACATCGCACATCTGCCCACACGCCAGGATCTGATCCACTTTGTCGCTGATAACAAAGAACTCAACGGCACTGTAGCGCGCGCCTTTGTTGAGGATGGCATCAAGCACCACCGGTACATTGTCGTCATCCTCGTCCAGCCAGCAGGGCATATCATTTTCTTTCACAACCAGACGGAAATTTCGTGTCTGGCGGTAAAACAGCGTTTCCCCGCGAGTGGTCAGCGCGGCCTCTATCCGGCGAGCATCCTCCCGAACCTGCCGGGAGATATTCCGGACGGCATGAAACAGACAATCGGTTACAGCGTGAATTTCCGGCTCCGTCAGCCATTCCCCGGCCCAGGGAAAGGATATTTGTGTCCCGTCCTCCGGAAGCTGTGGTGCGTCTGCATAACGGCTGCCGGATAAAATAATCTGCGCGGGCGTCCCGGCTATTTTTGTCATGGCAGTTTGCAGCTCTGCGGGTACGCCACCGGTACAAAGCAAAGGAAGCAGATGAACCATATTTGCCGCATCCAGACGGACATACATGCTTATCCATCCGGGTTTGTTTACCGGATCACGCTGATCAACATCGGTATGGTCAGGCCATCCATAATCAGCTATCAGATCACGCGCGCGGCGCATCACCAGGGCGTTTAGTGTGGTGGTTTCCTGCATGGTATCGTCCTCGAAACAGGTTAATGACACGCCGCCCGGGCGGCGTGCAGATTTCAGTTTTTCAGTAATGCGCGCACTTTCGCCGTATCAGAAAGGCGACGGGTCACGCTTTCCGGCACCGGATGGTTATCATCCCGGGCGGCCCATTCCCTGTGCCATAACGCCTGTTCGGCGGTCGTCAGCAGGGTTTCGAGCAGGTCAGCCGGCACCAGGACTCCCGCAACGGCCTCTTTCACTTCCTCGATCAGGCTCATCACCGCACCGGCAGACACACCCGACTCAAGCCGCTGGTCTTCCGGTATGGCGTCCATGCGCTCCAGCACCGCCTTTATGTCCTGTTCAGAAACGACACATTCCATCCCGCCGGCCAGCGCTTCGATATCCTCCGGGGACCAGACAATCAGGTTCAGCGGGGTTTCTGCGGGATAGTGCTCATTCAGCAACCGGCAGAGGGTTTCACAGGTTCCGTACATATTTTTTCTCCGTTGATTCTGTGGGGCGGCACCGCCGCCCGCTGTCAGTCCTGAAAACTTTCATCCAGCATCAGGGCGATATTGAATGCCTTGTCCAGCAGTTCGCTGATACGCCGCAGACTCATGCCAGCCAGCCGTTCAGGCAGCCCGTCATGCCGGTAGTGATACTTTTCTTCCAGCACAGCGAGGGTGGTTTTCAGGTCGCACAGGTTGTTCGCCAGCCCGGCCATATCGCGGCGCAGGGCTTCATGTCCGCCGTAGTTCATTACGCGGCCTCCGGATAAAAGACGTCGTTGGCGGCCGGGCGCTGCATGGCGCGCTGTACCGCTGACAGGCGGGCAATCCCCGCTTTGTGGTACTGCTCCATCAGTTCAATGCCGATGTAACGGCGCCCTGACTGGAGGGCTGCCACGCAAGTGGAGCCTGAGCCGGCAAACGGATCGAGAACAATGGCGTTCGGGTGTGTGAAGCTCTCGATCAGAGGTTGCAGGCTGGTAACGGGTTTTTCGGTCGGGTGGTGGCGGTTGCCGCTGTATTTCCAGCTCAGCACGTCCGGCAGCGGGTCCTGCGGCAGCGGCGGACGCCCTTTCGCCAGGATATAGGCGCATTCATGGCGGTAGCCGACAAAGGCGGATTTAGACGAGTACGTTTTGGTGAACACCAGATGCCCGACCACGCTGAACCCGGCGCTTTTCCATGCGGCCATAAAACGATCGACGCGGTTCCAGCCGTAAAAACTGACCATCAGCGCGTCTTTTTTGAGTACGCGATACATCTGATTGCAGGCAGGCTGGAGCCACTCGTCGGTTTTGTCCCCGGCAAGGGTGCGGCCGGCGCGGTCACGGAAGCCGACCAGGTACGGGGGATCGGTCAGAATGAAATCGACGGCGCGATCGGGAAAGCCGCCCATAATATCGATACAGTTACCCAGGATAAAACGGGACATAAGGATACCTCGTGGTGACAGGGGGCACCCAGGAGGACGTCGGTACGACGTCCGTTCCCTGCTGCCCGGAGCCTGTACGCCGCGACCGGTAACGGGTCAAGCTGACCGTGGAATACCGCAGCCGTCAGGCTTTCCGACGGCAAGGCTATGCCGCGAAAGCGGCTTGAAGGGCGCTCCTCAAAAGGCGAGTGGATGGCGTAAAATCACAACAACGCCGGACAGGAGCGGAAAAGCCGCCCGTCCCGTGTCCGCCCGGGCGCGGCACACTGGCTCCGGGCAGTGACTATCCCCGCGCCAGGCGCGGCATCGATGCGGAGCAGCGCGACATCATTATTTTCTGAAGTACCGGGCAGGAGAGGTAAAGGCGCCCACACAGGCACCGTGCGGCAGCGGACGCACAGGCGAACGGGTGAACGGCGGAAGAAACTTTCGGGAACCCGCTATCCACAGAGCGTCTGTTTAACTCTGTGGATAACCTGGAGGCAGCTGGCGGAGAAGAGCCATAAGGCAGGCGTCGCGTTAACTGTTCTTTTTTTGAGCAAAGTGAAAAGAATATCAGCGTGGCCGGGGCTTGTCTCCGACCAGGGACAGGCCGATATAAACCCCCGCCCCCCAGATAACCTGCGACACCACGAAGATCCACAGCGGGACGTCGAACACCAGAAGCGGAAGCAGGCACACGGTGACAATGCCAATCAGTTGACTGCCGTATTTTCTGCGTACAGGTTCACTGCTGTCGACCGGGACGCCGGCAAACCGGAGAACATTTCTGAAGCCGGGTGACATAAAGACCTCTTCGGGAATGAAATTCATTTGATATTAGTATATTACAGGATAACGGGGTCAGTGCCGTCCTGGCATGCGTTTTTGTTACATGACACTTTTTTTCGCCATCACAGCAGGGGGTTAGCGTGGGGAGGCGTAAAGAGGCTTGCAAAAACAAGCAGCCGGTAAAATAATTACTGTATATATGTACAGTAAAGGGGACAAGACGGTGAAATTCACATCTGCAGCACTCAACCCCGGAATACTCACTCTTCCGCTTTTCACTGAACGATGCGCGGCAGGTTTCCCCTCCCCTGCAGCCGATTACACCGAATCAGAACTGGACCTCAACGAGTATTGTATTCGCCGGCGCCACTCGACCTATTTCGTCAGGGCCATCGGAAACTCGATGACGGACATCGGTCTGTACTCCGGCGATCTGATGGTCGTCGATAAAGCGGAAAAACCCCGGCATGGCGATATCGTTATTGCCGAGATTGAAGGGGAGTTTACCGTCAAGCGGCTTCTGCTGACCCCCCGCCCTGCCCTGCAGGCGATGAACCCGGCTTATCCTAACCTGTACCCGGACCCGGAAACGCTGCAGATATTTGGCGTGGTGACCGCGTTTATTCATAAAACACGGGATACGGATTAATGTTCTCCCTGGCCGACGTGAATTCGTTCTATGCCAGCTGCGAGAAGGTGTTTCGCCCTGACCTGCGTGACCAGCCGATCGTCGTTCTCAGTAATAACGATGGCTGTGTGATTGCACGTTCGAAGGAAGCAAAGCAGCTGGGGATCAAAATGGGCATTCCCTGGTTCCAGCTGAAGGCCATGCAGTTCCCGAATCCTGTCATCACGTTTTCCAGCAATTATGAGCTTTATGCGAGCCTCAGTAACCGCGTGGTTGCGCTGCTGGAAGAGTTATCTCCCCGCGTTGAGCAGTACTCCATCGACGAATGCTTCCTGGACGTCAGCGGTATCAGCCACTGTATGGACCTGGAAGCCTTCGGTGCGCAGATGCGTGAACACGTTCGCAATGGCACCGGTCTGACGATCGGAGTCGGTATCGGCGCCACAAAAACGCTGGCGAAGTCGGCGCAGTGGGCATCAAAAGAGTGGCCGCAATTCCGCGGCGTGCTGGCGCTGACTCCGGCCAATCCGCGGCGAACGGCAAAGCTGCTATCCCTGCAGCCGGTTGAAGAAATATGGGGGGTTGGAAACCGGATAGCGAAGAAACTGAAAGTGATGGGGATCACCACGGCGCTGCAGCTGTCCCTGACTAACCCGACGTTCATCCGGAAAAACTTTAACGTGGTACTCGAGCGAACGGTCCGGGAGCTGAACGGAGAGAGCTGCATTTCGCTGGAGGAAGCAACGCCGCCCAAACAGCAGATCGTCTGCAGTCGCAGCTTCGGGCAGCGGATCACCACCTATGATGAGCTCCGCCAGGCCATATGTCAGTACGCTGAGCGGGCAGCTGAAAAACTGCGCGGTGAGCGCCAGTACTGCCGGCACATTTCCGCATTCATCAAAACCTCGCCGTTCGCCGTCAAAGAGCCGTACTACGGAAATATCTCGACGGAAAAACTGAGTACGCCAACGCGCGATACCCGGGACATTATCGCTGCTGCGGTTAACGCGCTGGACAGGATCTGGGTACCTGGCCATCGCTACGCAAAAGCCGGCGTCATGCTGAACGATTTCAGTCCAAACGGAGTCTCTCAGCTGAACCTGTTCGATGAGATACAGCCGCGGCCGCACAGTGATGAACTGATGAAAGTCCTCGATGGCATTAATCACTCAGGGCTTGGTAAGATCTGGTTTGCCGGCAGAGGTATTGCTCCTGAGTGGCAGATGAAGCGGGAGATGTTGTCGCCGGCATATACAACCCGCTGGAAAGAGTTACCGGTTGCCAGGTTTTAACCCGGCATGGCTCAGCCCGGGTCTGGCTTGCATGGCCACCAGGATGGGAAAATGCAAAACAGGAAAAGTTATTCATCGATGAGCTATGGACAGCTCATCCAGCTTTCCATGAGAAGAAAAATAACTTATCGTTTAAAAAACCGGGTATCACTCTTTTATCAATAACTCTGGCAAATTAAAGGAATGCAAATGATAACTTTGGTAACTCTGGCCATCATCTCCATACCTGTGATCTATATTCTATGGGATAAGTATATTCGAATATACCCACTCTCCTACTTCGGCATCGGAGACGTGCAGCGTGTTGCCAAATGGGAAAATCCTGAATGGCGAGTGCGGGTTTTTTCTCGAGGCGGTATGACCAGCCATGAGTGGATAAAAATCAACACCTGTCAGCTTGAGGCGTTCAAATCAGAGCTGCAACGCAGAAAAGCTAAGTTTCCCTCCTCAGATTGAAAACGTCATAGCTTCTTCATGATGGATACTCAGGTAATTGCGATCAGTTATACAGCCCTCTCCCGGTTTTATCCTCCGTTTTTACGGATAATCAATATAGCTACCTCCGCCTATTAGATGGTTGGCATATACTGTGTCGGTCATGCCATCGTAGCCCCTTTCCTAACCCGTAGCTCTGAAATACTGTACGTAACGGGCCAGATACTCCTGAGACCGATCGGCCTGGAGGGATAGCCGCCGAGGAAATTATTTGTTTCCTGCCGAGCAATATCTTTTCACTCACTGCCGGCCTGCAGATGCGGAGTGCTTCCATATCCTTCGTTTATTTGACGGTGAGTGTAGGCCGGCAGGGTAATGTGAGCAGCATTATGTTCAAATGGGACCACGGTCCCAGCAGGCTGGCCGACGGTAGGAACATTGATTATGTAGGACCACGGTCCGAGCTGACCGACTGGCAGTGGGATCATTGATTAAATGGGACAACGGTAGCAGCATTGATTATGTGGGACCACGGTCCCAGCAGGCTGACCGACGGTGGATGCATTGACTAGGTGGGACCGCGATCCCAGCTGGCTGACCGCCGATGAGTGCATTAACTAAGTGGGCCACGGTCCCAGCTGGCTGACCGCCGCTCGGTGCATTAACTAAGTGGGACCACGGTCCCAGCTGGCTGACCGCCGCTCGGTGCATTAACTAAGTGGGACCACGGTCCCAGCTGGCTGACCGCCGCTCGGTGCATTAACTAAGTGGGACCACGGTCCCAGCTGGCTGACCGCCGATGGGTGCATTAACTAAGTGGGACCACGGTCCCAGCTGGCTGACCGCCGCTCGGTGCATTAACTAAGTGGGACCACGGTCCCAGCTGGCTGACCGCCGATGGGTGCATTAACTAAGTGGGACCACGGTCCCAGCTGGCTGACCGCCGCTCGGTGCATTAACTAAGTGGGACCACGGTCCCAGCTGGCTGACCGCCGATGGGTGCATTAACTAAGTGGGACCACGGTCCCAGCTGACTGACCGCCGGTGGGTGTATTGATTAAGTGGGGCCACGGTGCCAGCTGGCTGACCGTCGATGGGTGCTTTAACTAAGTGGGACCACGGTGTCAGCTGGCTGACTGCCGGTGGGGGCATTGATAAAGGTGGGACCGCGATCCCAGCGGGCTGAGCGCTGATGGGTACATTGACTAAGTGGGACCGCGGTCCCAGATAACTGATGGCGGATGATTAGGGAAATATAGAAAGGGTAACCAATAAAGAATAAGGGTCGTTATGGTGAAGAACTTCTGAAATTAAAATTCTCCACCGTTCGGTATGTTATGAAGCTGTAGATCCCAGTTCTTTTAAAATGGCTTCAATTCTTTCAATACATTCTGCAGGCAAGCGCGTTCTGTCGAGGTTCAGTATAACTTTATCCCCCTTGTAGAGAGCAGATGCACCTGGTGCGTATTGATGCCGCGAGCTCAGATTAGATCTAACCGCAGGTGTATTTTTCAGAACAGCGGTCAGTAAAGTAATAACCTCATCGGCTTCAAAAATCACTCCCGCTTTCTTTTGCCCATGCAGGTTAGCAGCCTGTTTTATCAGTAATTCCTCTTTATCGGCAAAAGCTTTAAAGAGGGTTTCACCTGCCCGGGCTGAAAGTTCCCCAGGATGAGAGAATAGGGCAACAACCGATTTTGGCAATCTGGATGTATTGATACAGCGACTGATAATCTTGCGCGAGATGTTTTCGGCATCGGCAAGCGCAGAGATATTGCCGGCAAATTCATTCTGCAGGCGAGTTGCATAACGATGCCCTCGTTCATAGGCGCTGGTTGGACGATAGTCATTACCTAGCCGTGACAGCGCCGCCATTTGTTCATCATCAAGGTCGCCGACAAGGATCCGATAGTCACTGGATGTCAGGATGGCAGCTTTTCGTCGACGACTACCATCCGCAATCTCAATAACACCTGAAACCCGACGCCCGAAAGCAGGTGTTTGCTGGCCTGCCAGTAAGAAGGATGGTATCAGGTCGTCCAGAGCGTCTTCTGTCAGAAGCTCCTGATCACGTTCATTACCTGACCAGACTCTGGAGTTACCTTCAACCGAGCTACCTGGGATAACTTCCAGTGTAAATTTGACTTCTCGCCCACATACAGGCAGAGCGATTGCATTTCCACGGGCCATTGCCCCAACACGAGCAATCAACGAATCAACCATTGGCGCGGCCGGAGCGGGGGACGTTGCCACTTCCGCAGGTGCGGTACTCGCAGAATGTTTTGGAATGACGGGGGCGCGTTTCATTATCTAATCTCCCAACGTGGTTTAATCAGGCGATCAAAAATTTCGTTGCAAACAGGCTCCCAGATAGACAGTGCATTACGCCAGGCGCCAGTGGAGGAACGCTGATCGATAGCCTGTTCGAAAACCGTTCTCATACGGATCTGACCTTTACCGACTTCATCCGTTTCGCGGACAACATTCTTCAAAACCATACTTCCCCAGGCATCTCGGATCTGCTCTTCCATCCAGGGAGACTGCGAACCATTGTTGTTAGAGTATTTAGTTAACAGGATGCGGACATCCGGCTCAAATCCTTTCAGATCAACGTTCTTCAATAAGTCACGCAGCATGTCAAAAAACTGCAGAGCGGAGGTGTAATCGAATAATTCTGCAGGCGTTGGTACAATCAGCACGTCGGCCGCACAAACCACATTGATAGTACCTATACCCAGGTTGGGTGCGCTGTCGATCACGATGACATCATAGTCATGAGCCACTGTTTCAATGGCTAAACGCAGCATCAGATGCGGATCGGTTGGCAGTTTTCCTTCATCAAACTTACCCATCAGTTCGGTTTCAATCCGATGTAATGCCAGGCAGGATGGAATGATATCGAGACCTGGCCAGCAGGTAGGTTTTACCGCATAGCTGGCATCATCTTTTTCGCCAAGATAGAAGGGGAGTAACGTGTCTTCAGCATGAATATGGAGATCGGGTACCCATCCGTGATACATCGATGCTGTTCCTTGCGGGTCGTTGCCTTCAACAAGCAAAACACGTAACCCTTTCAGAGCAAGATCCTGAGCAAGGTGAACAGAAACCGACGTTTTATAAACGCCACCTTTGTGAGCGGCGACGCCGATAACCGGTGGGAAGGCATCCTCTGAACGCCGCAGACGGGTACCAAAAACATCCCGCATGTGATTGATTTGTTCGATGGTATAGCCGACACGTTGTTCAACTCTGCCGCGGGTTTCAAGATCGGGGTGTGGCAGACGGCCTGCTTTCTCTGCATCCCTGATGGCCTGAGACGATACCCCAACTAAATCAGCGGCTTCACCAATCCTCCAGCGGCGGGTAATTTTGCGAGCCTCAGGGCTGTCATCATTGAATTGGGCAATCGCAATTGCTTTAGTCATTTCGTGGCCAGCGGTTATGCACTGGTTAAGTGTATCCATTAGTCCCATATTGAGCATCCTTTAATCATCACTTTGCATTATTTTATTAAATCTTGGAATTTAATGCAAAGCAACAATAAAAACGCAAAGTGAACTAAAACATGCAAAGTTGCTCACGAAATAGGCAGTTATCGATCTGGATCAGATGAGATTTCACGGATACTGCATACCGCAGTCAATAATAGTTACTACCGCTCGCCGCAGAACGCTTTCGCGCTCCGTGAGAAAGCATTGAGGAAGCGGAAAAGAGCTGAACTTACTGAAAGCACTGACGCGCTGATGCCAATTACGCACACTAAATCTTTCCTGCTGTGAATATTCACTGTGGTATGCAATATATTGACTGTGGTATGCGATTCTATTATTCAGAGTGGCCAAAAGAGCCGATGAAGGTTACGTACTACAGTCAAGATTTGATCTGGTCGGGGAGTAGTGCGACATCATGACGATGAACTCATCGCGAGGTGTATTAAAAATATCACACCAGGTGACGGACTTACGTCAATTTTGATGTGAACTGGTCTGGCAGAGTTATTCATAGTGTCGATCCAATAAATGATCCTATAGAGATCATAGTGAGATCATAAAGAGATCCCCGGATCGTTTGAGCCCCCGTGTTGACTGGTCTTAAGGGGGCTCAGCATTGACTATAGCGTGTTAAATGTTGACTGACGTATGCATTATCTAATACTGTGATATGCAACGGTATTTACTGAGGTATGTATTTCCGTTGACTGAGATATGCATTTATACTTGCCCTTGTGGATAACCGTTGGGATCAAAGATGACGAGCGAAAATAATAGCTTACCTCTGAATCTGCAGGAGGTTGATAAGAAAACCGGTGAAGTTGTTAAGCTGGATGTCAACAGCACCAGTACCGTTCAACCCGTTGCGCTCATGAGGCTTGGTCTCTTTGTTCCTACGCTGAAATCGACAGGAAGGAGTAAGGCTAACCGTAAAAACGTCACAGATGCGACTGAGGAGCTTGTACAGCTGTCTATCGCGAAGAGTGAAGGGTACACCGACGTCAGGATCACAGGATCGCGTCTGGACATGGACACGGACTTTAAAGTCTGGCTTGGGATCATTCGCTCCATGTCAGAGTATGGCGTAAAAAAAGACACGCTAGAATTGTCTTTTGTTGAGTTCGTTAAGATGTGTGGTTTCGATTCGCGGCGTTCAAACAAAAAAATGCGCGACCGTATCAGCAACTCCCTGTTCAAACTGGCGACCGTCACGTTGAAGTTCCAGAATGACACCAAGGGCTGGACCACACACCTGGTGCAGTCGGCTTACTATGATATCAACGAAGATATCGTGGAAATCAAGGCCGAGCCCAAACTCTTCGAGCTCTACCACATGGACCGGCGGGTGCTGCTGCGGTTGAAGGCGATCGACGCCCTGCAGCGTAAAGAGTCTGCTCAAGCCCTGTATACCTACATCGAAAGCCTGCCTCAGAACCCGGCGCCAATCTCCATGAAACGTATGCGCGATCGGCTGAATCTTACCTCAAACGTGTACACGCAGAACCATACCGTTCGCAAAGCGATGGAGCAACTGCGGGATATTGGGTATCTGGATTACACCGAATTCAAACGCGGACGGGCAGCCTATTTCAGCGTGCATTATCGCAACCCGAAACTGATCAGCAGTACTGTGAAGTCGCCTCGCAAAGAGGAAGAGGCGCAGTCTCCTGAGCAGAACTATGATGAGGTCATTAAGGCTTTGAAAGCCGCGGGTATCGATCCTCAGAAGCTGGCCGAAGCGCTCACCAGTATGAAGCCTGAAAATTGACTGTAGTACGCAAAAATTCACTGCGGTATGCTCTTATTCTTCGTTATTGACTGTGATACGCATCACGCATAGCGCAGTCAATTTAACTCTCTTTATCCTTCATGCTTCCACGCATTAAATTGACTGTTGTATGGGATGTTATACGAAAAAACACTGATATTGACTGCGGCATGCACTTTAGGCGAGTAACGCGTTCCATGTATTGACTGAGAGATGATGCCCTGCACACCACAGTCAATTTTTAGGCCGCCGGTGATAGCGCATTTATGTGATATAGCGGATGCGGCGTCACAGTAATCGATAAATATACCCCATCGGGCCCAGACCGGCTCACCGTTGGTTTCTGCGAATTAGGCTTCATAAGTCCCCATAATCGCTCCCGCCGATGAGCGCAGGGAGCCATAAAAATGTTCACTATTGCGAAAGCCACAGCATAACTTGAGTTATTTTCCATAGCACGGCGCTCGCGTTATCGTTGGGGGAGCTGTTTCATCAGGGCCACCGCTTCAGTTTCCGGCATCGCAAACTGCACGCGGTGCCGTGCCGCGATGTCGAGCGCAAACACTTTCGTGTAGATCTCCGTTGAACTCACTGACTTGTGACCCATCAGCGACTGCAGCACCTTCAGGGGAATACCGGCATAGAGCATGTGCATGGCGTAGGAGTGGCGGAACGTGTGCGGTGTTACTGGCACAGAAAACGTCACACCGTCGGCCGCAGCGGTATCCACGGCTTCATTCAGCCACGTGCGGACCGTCCGGTCGGTGATCTCCCAGATACGCGCTTTTTCAGTTCTGCCGCTTCGCTTATTGCGCCGCTCGAGCGGAATTTTCAGCGTGGCCACCATCATCTGCAGCTGGCTGACGTACTGGGTGTCCGATAACGGCACCAGTCGGTGAGGCAACGTGCCTGCCGGCAACCGCCCGGCCGTCCGAGTGGATTTTTCGGCGCGCTGCTTAAGGGTGGCCAGCTGCACAAACGGATACGGTGGCGCCAGCGAAAAATCTCCCCGGGTCAGCGCCAGCGCTTCGTTAATGCGGGCACCAGTATTCCAGAGGGTGGCCAGCAGCATCTTGCGGTGCAGATCGGGGACGTAATGGAGCAGGGCGCTCACTTCGGGCGCCAGCAGATATTTCGGCAGTTCGTCCTGAACGAGAGCCATCTGGCGCAGGGCCAGGGCAGCAGGGTAATCGATGGCCACCGGCAGCTGCGCAGCTGAAAACGAAATGCCCTGACCTGGTAATGCCGGCATCATTGATTGTTATCCTCCGTGTCCGCGTATTGCTGTTTAAGTCGCACCAGTGCTTTATTTGCCAAACAGCGCTGGCATTTCATCAAACATCATCACATGGCGGGTCCGCTTCCCGCGAAAAATGCGCCGCATCATCGGCGTAAAATCACAGGGCTCCCAGCCATAAGGCCAGGTATAGTAAATCCCGTCCTTCAGCGTGCTGTCGCGTCGCTCAGGTCCCGCAACGATACGTCTGACCTCCCTGCTCAGCGCCTCACCGCGCAGGCCATACTGCCCCAGGTAGCGGCGCAGCCGCGTTCTCGGCATCCGCGGGTCGGATTTCACGTAAGCATTAATATCCATATGCTGCGTGGCGGTGATGATATTCATGCCGTACTTGCGCATGGTGTGGAAGGCGACGTTCATCACGTCTGTGCCTGTCTGTCTTTCTTCACTGATTCTGTCCATATTGTTTCCTGTCAGCCTGTTGAATTTCACCTTCGGCCTCAGCAGTTCCCCGGGTTCTTAATTCTGGCCAGTAAGCCCAAAACATCCCAACCCGTGACGTTTGTACCGGATCATTCATCCTGGTGGTCAGTATGTCCGGAAGCCGTATCCGGCCCGGTGGCCGCAGCCACTTCCTTCAGTATCGGTGTCCAGCCGCCCTGAAACCATTCTCCCGGATCTTCACCGTTGAGTACCTGCTGCAGCCAGCGGGCCGATGAACGGCGGGGCGAGTCCTGGAAATAGACGTGATGATGCTGGCCGATGACCGTCCAGAAATCAAAATCCGGGTGCTCCGGCGTCCAGTCATAAGTGTTGATGGACAGCCGTGCACCTTCTGTTTTGAGAAAGAGGAGAAACCTTTTGAGGTTGCCGTATCCGCCGCTTCCCATGCCGCTGCGCAGGTAAAAACTCTCCGTGACAACGCCGGGTGTGGCCCGCTTCGTCTGTATATCCTGACGCAGGATGATCAGGGTGCCGTCATGCCTGCCGCCGGCTATTCTGAGAAACTCAAACGTGTGGTCGCCTGTACTGCCGACGGGAAAGAAAAACTCCCTGTACCCCGCAGAGCCCAGGCGGACAAACGGAAAAGGTTGCCCGCTTTCACCCAGAAGCCAGTCCGCCGAGGCATCAAAATTCCGGGCGATCGTATCTGCCAGCGTAAAGGACAGCTCCTGGCGTCCTTCCATGATATCCATCAGTACACCCGGCGAGGTATCCAGTTGCCTGCCGAAGCGGACCAGGTCAAACGTGTCCGGCGGTCTGGCTCCGGCAAATTCCCGGAAGTAATTGTCCGCCATGAGCCGGTTGAACAACCACTTCAGCCGCTTGCCCGTTTCATGCTGCCAGCGCTCCCTGTCAGACATCGCGGGCCCGGCCTGAACCACGGGCTGATAATACTCCCGGAGGGCAATCCGGATCTCCCCCTCGAGGGAACGTTCATTTTTCATTGCTGACTGCTCAATGCGCGCAAACAGCGCATCGTCAACATTTCTGGCCTGGATCTTCGCCATGACTCTTTCCTTGTGCAAAACGTATTCAGATTCGGTAAATAGTCAGGATAGTAAACATGAATCCTGATTTACCGTAAGCAGAATTAATGTATACACAATGATTCATTTTGTACACAGCGAAAGAAAACCGCATATAATAAGCAGAGAAACAGTCACGCTGATAAATTACCGGATGACCATTCCGGCCTGATCCGATTTACTGCAATTTAACGGATTTCCGGAAGTGTACCACGCACACGAAATAACCACACCGCCCTTTAATGGTGGTGATCGGCCGGTCACGGGGCAGGGGAGAAACACAACATATAGCGCTATCTTCAGCTGATGACACCGCTACATATTGTGGTACGGGGCCGCAGCGCGCCGGGGAGGGGGAAGCAGATCCGGAACTCAGGGTTTTCGGATCTGCGCGGAAATGAGAAGGGGCAGGTGTTGCTATAGCAGCACAATCATCACATTCAGTAATTGAAGAAGCATTACAATTTTAAGAAACTAAATACACTGATTAATAGCTAAAAATAAAATGCTAGGTTAGCATGAAGAGCAAAACAAACATGAAAGGATCGATGATGCTCAGCCAGCTTAACCTGCGTTTTCACAAAAAGCTGATCGAGGCGCTGAAAATGCGCGCCGGTCGGGAAAATACTTCGGTCAACGCCCTGGCCGAACGCTTCCTCGATAACGGGCTGAAAACGGCCGCCGCCGGCGACGGATATTTTCAGCTGGTCGCGGATCCGGAGGCCACGGTCCGGCAGCTGTACCGGCATATCATTCTCGGCCAGACCTTCGGCACCGCTCCGGTCTCCCGGGATGAGCTGCGCTTCATCCTGGCCTATGCCCGGGAGGCCTTTATTTGCGGCCGGAACAGAGTGGCCACGCTCCCGGCTCTGCACACTCTGCTCGACATCACCCGCGACCTGCTGGCCTGGCAGGTGGAGCATGACCTTTCGGTCGACAGCCACTACCTGAAGGGGATCTTCCGCCTTGCCGGGGAAAACTGGACGGAAGAGTTTGACGCCTTCCGGGCAGAGCTTCGCCCGGTCGTGGATCAGATGTATGCCGAACACCTCCTGCGTCCGCTGGAGAGCGACTGCTTTGTACTGGCAGAGGTGCCGGATACGGCGCTGGCAGAAATCTTCACCCTGCCGCGTCTAAAGGCCATTTTCCCGCTGGTTCTGCGCGGACTGGACTGGAGCGGGGAGAAGGCCAGAGACCTGGCTCAGGAGCTGCGCCCGGTGATCCCGGCCGTGACCGAAACTATTGAGGCCGGCACCCTGCGCCTTGAGATCCGCATTGACGGCCAGCACCCCGGAGAACGGCCGGGGGCCTGGTACACCACGCCCCGTCTGCACCTGCAGATCACCGGCCAGGACTTCGTGGTGCCGTACGGCTGGGAAGCGTTCTCCGAACTGCTGGGCCTGTTCAGCCTGTACGCCCGACATCCGGAAGCCCTGGCGCACGGTCACCAGGGGGAGCGCGTGATGTTCTCCCCGCCCGGGCATGTCACGCCGGAGGGATTTTTCGGGATAGACGGCCTGCGGATTTTTTTACCGGCGGAGGCCTTTGAGGTGCTGGTCCGGGAGCTCAGCACGCGGTGCGCTGAAGGCACGCTGGCGGAGGCCCTGACCGGACTGCGCTGTCTGTACGGAGATTTGTGAGGAGACTCCCATGTACAATAACCTCCCCGCCCTCACCGACAGTATTTTGTGGGATAACGGTCTTCTGGCAACAGACTATTCTGTCCTCGACGCTGAAGCGCTGAGGGGCGCGCTCAGCCGTTATCTCCACGCAGTCAGCGTACTCCGAAGCGAGTGGCATAATCCCGAGCACTCTCCTCTCAGTCTGTGGATTGCCCGTCACGACCAGGTAACCCTTTATCGCCCCGGATTATTGTCAGCTGAGCGAATAATCCTGACCGATGCGCTGGAAGAAGCGGCATTACGGCTTGAAATTGTTGAGTCATCCCAAGCGATGGATCATCTGGTACATAACAGAGAAACCGACAGGCTTGGAGATATCAGAACTGGTGTTGCGCAATTCATTCGTTTTGTTAAGGACAATTTTCTTCTGATTCAGGCTGGTTTCATTGCTTTCACGCCTTGTGAATCAGCAAGGCATGAACAGCAACGCAGGATGCAGCTCCTGCATGATAACCCTGACCGGCATTTCCTTCACAGCGTGATGCCTCCGGCTGTGGCTCAGCTCTATGAACGAAGCCTTTCCGTGCGGGGCATCAGGCGAGTGGGTGAAGAAGAGCATTTCAGGTTCGTGTCAGAAAAAACATTGCCGGACGAAATCCTGCTGGAATTACGGGATTGCCTTAGTCCTTTCACCAATGCGTATATTTATCAGGAAATGCAGCCTGTCCGGATAAACGAAGACGGGACGTTTATAGCAAGGATCACCCGCGGTAAACATGAAAGCCGTAAAGGGTATGAGCGATGGGTAAACGGAGCCAAAAATCGTAGCATGTACTTTCATTATCTAGGTCTCCTTACTGATATCAGCCAGTCATCCAGAGCTGGTGCCTCTTTTGTCACTCGTTGTGCGTTCCAGAGCAAAATACTCCAGAAACTGGATGAACCGGGCAGACTTTCACGCCGGATGCTGGAAATTGATCTCCCTTTTCTGCAGGACCTGTCTTTACACGATATTTTTCGCATCCGTACCGATTATGAGCCAAGCGTGACAGCCTTCAGGCGTTCTTTGCGTGACTGTGCAGTTGAAATGGAACGCGCGTCCGGTCCGGATGAGATCCGCCTCCTGCAGCAGCGTTTCCAAGAGCGTATTGCGGATGAAGGGCTGGATGAACTTCACCAGAAGCTCAGCATATGGAAGCGCAGGAGTATACAGGACACTGCACTGCTCGCCGTACCGGCAGTGCTGGGTTATATGGGATCACCTTCATTGCTGAATATGGCCGCTGGAGCAGTCAGCCTCCTGCAGGCTGCGCTGGGGGCTCATCGTCATTATGAAGATGTTACCCATCATCCGTCCTGGTTTCTCCTGCGCACTACGGCAATTAAGTGCATGAAGAAGTAGTAATCACACCGTGCTTAGGCAGAGCATTTCATCTGCCAGAAATGACTTCATGGCTTATTTTTATAGGCCATCCTGTAAAAGTTTAAGTCATGAAGCCATACATAACGCTCACCGCCGAAGACCTTGGTTTTTATAAGGTGTAATGATAATGTAAGTTAATGTTTCACATATCAAAGGAAACACCATGAGCCGCAGGGAGTTGTTCAGCGAATTTCTTGAAAATTTGAATCTTGACCTTAAACAGGCAAAAAAGATCAGCTATCACTATCGAAAAATAACCAAGTCATTAAATCTTGCGTTCAGAGGAACGAGTTCCCGGGTAGCAAACCGCTTGAAAGTGGGGTCAGTAGGTAGACATACCGCAATAAAAGGCATATCAGATCTGGATATGCTTTATATTATGCCCCCCAGTAAGTATGAATATTATAACCGTAAGGATAATGGTCAGTCTGCATTGCTCACAGATGTCAGAAACATCATTGCGGAAGAATATCCTGACCAGACGGTGAAAAAGGACAGACTGGTCGTTCAGGTCATTTTTAAAAACTTTCATGTCGAGATTCAACCAGTATTCAGACAGGATGATGGCAGCTTTAAATTCCCTGAAAGCTATAACGGGGGAGCATGGCGTATTACAAAACCTCTTCACGAAAAGGCGGCTATGACCGCATTTTCGCGAGATAAATCCAACAATCTGCGCAGGCTGTGTAAAATGATCAGAGCCTGGAAGAACCTGCATGGCGTCAATATGGGCGGCTTACTGATAGACACACTGGCATATCGCTTTCTTTCATCAACATCAGATTATGACAATACCGGAAACGGCAGCCTGGGAGCCCTCGCAAGAGACTTTTTTGAATATCTGTCAAATGAGGAGAGAAGGGAAAGGTATCTCGCGTTAGGCAGTAATCAATATGTACGTGTTAAATCCCCCTGGTTTGGCCGGGCAGCGAAACACGCGTATGAATTATGTTGTGATGCCTTAGACGGTGAGGGTGCTGCCAGTGAAAATGACCGCTGGCGCAAAGTGTTCGGACGAGCCTTCCCCAGACGTAAGGTGGATATTATGGAAGCCCGCCTCAGTCTGGAATCGCATGCGGCTGATGCTGCTCCCTGGGCCGATACTGAAGAGTTTATAGAGGATAAATATCCGGTGGATATCAGGTACTCACTCAACCTTGACTGTACCGTAACCCAAGATGGTTTCCCTCCCAGAAGCCTGCGGGAGATGCTTACCAGAAGATTCCGCCTCTCCGCCCGAAAATCTCTCCTTTTCCGGGCAGACCTGACAGAAATGGAGGCAGAGGAACCCTACACCGTTATGTGGAAGGTACTGAACGTGGGTGACGAAGCACGCAGAAGAAATATGATCCGGGGACAAATCGTTCCGGACGGCGGCTATTGTACGAAGAAAGAGACCACCGACTTCCGCGGAGATCACGTGGTAGAATGCTATGTGATAAAAAATGAGGTTGTGGTTGCCCGGGCACAGATTGAAGTTCCCATAAGCTGAGGTTTTTATGACGCAATCAGAGATGCTGAAATTAATCGCCCGACACGGTTATAACGTTGGATTTGGAGCTAAGAAAAACTTTGCTACCTATGATCTGATTTGTAAGGCATCCGGTTGGATTAGCTTTATTTCTCTTGCTGTCGGTGTGCTCGCCCTTTTCATTCCTGAGCTGGCCACAAACGTCATCTCCGCGATATTAATTATATTTGGTGTTGCTACCATGTATATTCAGTTTTATGACTCGGAAAAGCAGAGTTACGAAAGTGCGGGGATTGAGCAGACCAAAATTTTTAATGAACTTGAAGTCATCTACCGCAACGTAAAAAGCGATGCCAACTTTGACTATCAACATACACAGCAATCCCTCGATGCTATCATGTCCCGGTTTTACGGCACAGTCATTAGCAAACAGATCTTCGGAAGTAACTGGTACGCACATTATAAATTTTACTGCGAATTTGAGAAAGCATGGGTTGAAGAAGAACTGAACCTGACACTGAAGGACAAAATCCCGCTTTCACTCTGCTTTCTCGCCGCCCTGGCGATCATTTTCACTATAACTGTCATCTAGAAAACGTCCTGCTGCTGCTGCCGATGAAAAATTCAGCAAGCTGACTGGCAAATATGCGATGTATAGCCAGTATCACCGTCCAGTTTACGTTCAATAAAATTGACCTGCTATTCTGCAGGTCAATTCATACTTCAGATCTTTCAGTTGTCTTACTCGCTCAGAGCGAGTTATTGCTCCAGCGTTTCATCAGCAGAGTTGGCTGATTTACGAGAAGCTGAAGCATCCTTTATCGCCATAACCAGAGTCATGACTGTCGGTAAAACCGTTACCTACTTAGCTGGTTAAGATCCGACTTAGCCAGAAATCGGATCTGCGCGGCGGGAAACCGGCAAATGATATGATAATTAAACCTAATACATAAATCATACTGAATGTGATATTTATCATTAATCACAGAATAATATTTGATATGATGTTTAAATACTTAGTAACAAATCATTCGAAGTGTGATTTTCTCTTAACCGGACATTATCAGACGGAGCGTGCCGGATGGATGAAGAAATGATGTTTTCGCTCAGCTATGAGCTGCTGACGCAAAAGACAGAAGAAGAAATCAGGAAACGCGACCTTCGCCAGGACGGCCCGTACTACGTCCAGGAACTGAACAGGTCCTCAGACATTCTCCGGTTCTGGTTTATCCTCGCAATGAGCGGGTACCCGGGCGTGCCGGACATGGAACGCATTGACGCTGACAGGCAGCGCCTTGAGGGGCTGATCCGTGGTCTCAGGGAGATCAGCGCGTGAAGGAGAAAACAAGCCGCCGACCGTCCCCCCTGCAGCGGCGGGTGCTGATTGTGCTGGCCGCACTCGATGTGAAACGCCCGGGACCGGTAGCCACGCGGGATATTGAGCGGGTGCTGGAGCAGGGCGGGGACGCCCCGGTATACGGGCCGAACCTGCGTGCCTCCTGCCGGCGAATGGAAGTCGCGGGCTGGCTGCGCACCCTGCGCGCCCCGAACCTTCAGCTGGCCGTCGAGCTGACGGATGCCGGACGTGCGCTGGCCGCCCCGTTTCTCGCTGACGAACAGGCGCGCGTCCTGGCGGAGCAGCGCGCGACGGCGATCCGGGTTCTGCCTCTGGTCCCGCCTGTCCAGGCAGATGAGGCTGACGACCGGCCGGTGGAGCTGGATGGTCGATGGCACCTGGCGTTGCGGGGTGACTACGTGATCCGTCTTGACGGCACCACCTGTCTGCAGCTGTGGAATGCGGCCGGGCAGGTGACACGCCTGGAAGGCGATCCCCTGCAGGTCGCCACCTGGCTGCAGGCCTGTCACGATGCGGGGATTGCGGTCCGGGTGCAGATTAATGAGAGCGCTGCGCCGGAGGAGGGTACACCGGGCGATACCGCGCCGGCGGACCTGACCGGCACCTGGTACCGCCAGCTGGACGCCGCGCTGCAGGCGGAGGGGATCACCGGGCTGACTGAGGATATTCGCCTGGCCGTGGTCAGGCCTGAAGCGTCCCTGCGGATGCTGCCGGCACCGGCGCGCCTGCTGCACGTTCTGCGCGACAGTCCGGAGGCGTTCCCGCTCACGGCTGCCACATACGAGGAAGACACGCAGGCCGCGCTGGCCGACCTGCTGGCCCGCGCGGGGTTCACGGGCGACCATGCGCAGGAGCTGCAGTGGCACTGCATCCGCTGGCCGCTGATGGATCAGGAAGACGCTGACCGGCGCGAGCTGAACAGCCTGCTGGATGAACTGGAGCAGCGACAGCTGTACTGCAACCGCGAGCAGCTGACGGAGATTGTGTTTTCTCCGGTCCGTAAACCCGGCGAGAGCTGGACTGAACGTCTGCAGTGGCTCCTGATGACGGACGGATTCGGGTTCTGCAGTCCGCTGTCCCGTGACGCTGCCGACCGGGCGCTGGCTATCCTGGCCGGCTACACGGGGCGGGAGGTGGCGGAGCATCTGGCCACGGTGATGGTGTGGGACGACGCCGGCGCGGGAGAGAGGACATGAGCCCGTTATCTTCAGCAGGCCACGTAGCACGCGACACAAAACCCCGGCTGACGATCTCCGGCCTGGGGCATGAGAGCCGGGACCGACCCCAACCACCACAAGGAACAAAAGCTGAACCATGAAAGTCACTGAGCCCAGACTGAATACGCTGATCGATAACCTGAACACCCTGATTTGTGAGGACAGCCTGCTCACGCGCCCGGAACGTGAAACGCTCGTACTGGCCGTCGCCGCCATCGGCGCCATGAAAGCGCGCGTCAGCATGAAAAAAGGCGAAGCGCCGGCAGCCGCCAAACCTGAAAAGAGTAAGAGGAAGGAGATTATCCCCGATCCACGCTTTCCTAATGCCCGTCAGGCCTGGGTGTCAGAAGAGGAAACATTATTACTGGATGCGCTCGATGGCGTCCCGAATGATGAAATTGGTAAGCATCTGTTCTGGCTTTCCGAGAAACTGGGCAGGACGCCATTCAGCGTCGCCTGCAAAATAGCGTCACAAAGACATCTGAGAAATGACTGGAAAGAGCAGTTCAGGGAGATTTCGGATAAAATTCGTTTGTCCGGCCTCAGTATCAGTGATTATCTGAAACAGAGCGGGACTGACCGGAACGACTGAATGACACAGGCGAAATATGAAAGTTAAATTTAAATATGCGGGGCAGTAATGAAAACAGTGATATGGGTTGTGGTGTATCTCGTGGTATCCATTCTGGTCTTTTCGGGATGGCTGATCTGCTTTTCACAGCATGCCCCCCTGAACGGGCCTGAACATGATTTGACACTAGCGTATCTGCTAAATTTATTTTATGTTTATGTTTTGATGGAACCCTTCTACCAGTTCTTTCAGGTGACTGAATATTTTAAAGCAATTCTGATTCTGGAAGATAAAAGCGGCCAGTCGATAAGTTTTTATAATGAACTCCCTGTGATGTGGATATATAGTCTGTCTGCACTCTTAACTATTGTCCTGTATGTAATATCTGGGAAATGGATTTTTCATAGACGATTACAAAGACAGCATCCTGTGAATGATTCGAAACCATCAAAATCTAAATTATAAAAAGAGATCTCGGTTATGGTGGAAGAGCTCCGGCCGCTACTGTCATGGCACGACAAATACATCAAAACATGATGGTTTTTTATGTAAGTGATTGATATTTAACATAAAACGCATTATCGACACTTTGAGATGTATAGCATTTGCTATACGTTCGTGTTGTGTTATTCTTGTATACCAATTGCTATACAAAAGAGGTGTGTATGAAATCAGATGTTCAACTCAACCTAAGAGCTAAAGAGTCTCAGAGAGCACTCATCGATGCCGCTGCAGAGATCCTTCATAAATCGCGAACCGACTTTATCCTGGAGATGGCCTGCAAGGCTGCGGAGAATGTGATCCTTGATCGCCGTGTTTTCAATTTTAACGACGAACAGTATGCAGAGTTCATTGATATGCTCGATGCACCAGTCGAGGATGAGCCCGCCATTAATAAACTACTGGCAAGGAAACCTCAGTGGGACGTATAACCGCGCCCGAGCCGTTATCCAGCTCTCATCAGCTGGCTGAGTTCGTCAGTGGAGAGACAGTCCTCGATGAATGGCTAAAACACAGAGGTTTAAAAAATCAAGCTCTTGGCGCTGCCCGAACGTTCGTTGTTTGCAAGACGGGGACGAAGCAAGTAGCTGGTTTTTACTCTTTGGCCACCGGTAGCGTTAACCATACGGAAGCTACAGGCAGTCTTCGGCGTAACATGCCAGATCCTATACCGGTGATTATACTCGCTCGCCTGGCGGTAGATGTCTCATTGCACGGAAAAGGGGTTGGCGCCGATTTACTTCACGATGCCGTTCTACGCTGTTATCGCGTAGCTGAGAATATTGGCGTCCGTGCGATAATGGTTCACGCGCTTACTGAAGAAGCTAAAGGCTTCTATACTCACCATGGATTTACGGCATCGCAAACTCATGAGCGGACTCTGTTCCTTAAACTTCCATGACTGGTTAATGGAGTGGGGAAGTGACTGGTACCGACGTAACATATTGATTATAAGATCATTTATTTCAACATTTAACATAATCTTTGTTATGCGAACCGGCTTTGTGGTAGCTAAATTGAGATGTCCGTCTCGGGGCTGCGGATGTTTTCTTGGACTGTTATGTTGTGATCCCAAGATGCTGTCGGTACTTCACCGGACTCATTGCACCTAATGATAGCTTGATACGCTTCTCGTTATACCAGCGTATGTATCTGTCCAGGAAGCAGATAAATTTATCCAGCGTGATACCCGCCCAGTTTCTGCCATAGAACATTTCGTTTTTGACACGCCCGAAGAAGCCTTCACACGCCGCATTATCCGACGAGCATCCTTTACGCGACATGGACCTTATAAGTCCGGATGTGTTGATACGATCGAGCCAGCCCGGCCATCGATAATGGCCACCACGATCGCTGTGTATCACCGGTTTGTCATTTTCGTTGAGTGTATCGAGTGCGTCATCGAGCATCGTATTCACCAGCGTCGCGTCCGGGCGTGTTCCTATCGACCAGCTCACAACCTGGCCGTCAAAGCAGTCGATAACCGGCGACAGATAGACTTTTCCAGCCGGGAGCTGGAACTCCGTAATATCGGTCAGCCACTTCTCATTTGGCCTGCAGGAACTAAAATCCCTGGCGAGCAGATTTTCCGGTGCCGGGCCGATTTCTCCACAGTAAGAGTTGTATCGTCGTCGCCTGGTGCGCTTAACAACGAGCTGCTCTTCTGCCATCAGTCTGCGGACGACCTTCTCAGAAATAACCCTGTTGTTACCGCGAAGCATCGCGTGAAGACGCCGGTAGCCGTAACAGCGGTAATTCTCCTCAAAGATATCAGCCATGATCACGCGTATTTCCGCATACTAGCAGTTCCGGCGATAACAAGATTGAGTCTGCTCGCGCGGTCGGGCATGTAATACCCTCAAGCGGCGAGCGAGCCGTCGCCAGGATAATCGCTCACCTGTACGTTGGTCTGGTTCAAGCCGGCGGTAGCAATGAGCACCGCAACGGTGTTATCGAGACGACGAAATATATTAGGGGAAGGTAATTTACTCATCGAATGGGTAAAGCAGTCGTGCTGCATTTCGGCGTGCTGCGGATTTTTTCTTATAACTTCTGCCCACCAGTGACCTGTTTTGGTTTCTTCCAGGGTCACCAAATGCCTCGGTCTTTCATCACTTAGCCTGTGAAACGCATGATATTGCCACTCCTATTATTTAATTTTAATCAATAAATAATTGACTAGCGTCACCATTCTTCTTTTTCTCGTTATGTTCCTCCTGGAAGGACCTGCCCAATAGATGTCCGCATATTTAACATAAAACATTAAAATATTTTATTGGTTAGTTAATTATTTTTATTTTATTTATTCATTCCGTGCATGAATCGTGCGTAAAAAAGCTTTTCATTGATAACAAATATCAATATCAATATCAATATCATACATCAAGTCAATGAGTTAAGTTGCAGTATCCGCCCTCCCTTCATTTTTTCTAATGTTTTTATTGATCGTTATTTTCGATCGATTTCAACTTATTAATAGCAATTAACTATCAATTGGTTTTATATCGATCGTTTTAAACGATTGTAATTAATTGTTTCTTTCAGTTTATACTTTCAATCACATATACAGCGCTGCCCGTCACACTGATATGGATTCGGTGGCTACAGATTTCTATGGAATGGTGATCTTTCTTATGAAATATTATTTTATCTCTGATAATTTCTGGTTCCTGGAGGGGTTACGGACAAATACGTTTTTAAATTCGGCGTTTAACTCAGAACTGCTTTTTTTTATTCATATACAAACAAGTACAAAACTGATTAGGCCAGAGCACGGTGATATTATCATTGTGAATATAGCTAATTCACTTTTACGCCGGAGGATCCTGTGGAGCAGAACGCTATCTTTCTGCAGAATAATAATACTATTACAGAATAAGGCAGGTGGCCTTCTCAGAACACAGGGCCGATTCCCATGGCTTTTTGGCAGGGAATGCAGGATAGATAAACTGGTATCCTGCCTCCGATCCGCCCAAAAAGCCCCGCTTCTTTATAAAGAAATTACTGGGCAAGAAAAACTATTTTTCCATCATCTTGGAAATGCATGTTCGGTAGAATACCTGGCTACCCAACTGGGGATTTCGTTAAAATCAGTTTATATCATTAAAAAAAAATCATTAATAAAATTAGGACTATCCGGAAGACATTCATTTGATTCTCTGGTGGGCTATGACATTGCGGGAATGAGAGAGACTTCAGAAAGCTAAGCACTTTACATTAAGAAAACATAACCAAACTGAGTTTATAACTCGCTAATTCTGTCACTATACTGGAAATTTTGGCATCAGATATAAACCTGGTGCACTTCATATAACGGTGTAAACAAAAATTTATTCTGAGAACGACAGGATGAATTTTTGATTACCCCTTTAACGGGATTTTTTAATTAATAAAGGAATACGCTATGAAGATCAAAACACTGGCAATCGTTGTTCTGTCAGCCCTGTCTCTGAGCTCCGCGGCGGCGCTGGCCGACACCACGGTAAATGGCGGCACGGTGCATTTTAAAGGGGAAGTCGTCAACGCAGCCTGCGCCATTGACGCGGGTTCAATCGATCAAACCGTTCCAATGGGCCAGGTACGTTCGGCGAAACTGGCGACTGCGGGCAGCACCAGCACGGCTGTCGGCTTCAATATCCAGCTGAACGATTGTGACACCAACGTTGCCACCAAGGCCTCCGTCGCCTTCACCGGCACCGCGATTGACAGCACCAACACCACCGTACTGGCGCTGCAAAGCTCGGCGGCAGGCAGCGCGACTAACGTCGGCGTGCAGATCCTTGACCGTACCGGCACCCCGCTGGCGCTGGATGGCGCAACCTTCGGCGCAGCTTCCACCCTGAACGATGGCACCAACATCATTCCGTTCCAGGCTCGCTACTACGCGACTGCCGCTGCCACTGCCGGTACCGCTAACGCTGACGCCACCTTTAAAGTGCAGTACCAGTAATTTTTTCATCAGGCAGGGAAGCGCGCCGGGCCAGGAAGGCCCGTTATCCATAACGGAATTCGGGTGATAACGATGCAAAGGATGAAGTCAGGTCTGTTGATATTTTTGCTCCCGCCGCTGGCGCTGGCCGGTAACCAGTGGAACGTCACGCTGCCCGGCGGAAACATGCGCTTTCAGGGGATCATTATTGCCGAGTCCTGCCGCGTTGAAGCGGGCGACCGGCAGATGACGGTCAACATGGGGCAGATCAGCAGCAATCGGTTTCATTCGGCCGGAGAAGACACCAACCCCGTCCCCTTCGATATCCACCTGCAGGAGTGCAGTACCGCCGTCAGCCAGCGCGTTGGCGTGGCCTTTCACGGCGTCGCCGATGGTAAAAACCCGGACGTGCTCTCGGTGGGCGAAGGACCGGGGATAGCAACCGGCGTGGGCGTCGCTCTGTTTGATAAAGACGACCATCCAATCCCACTGAACGGCCCTCCCGCCGCCTGGACAAGATTGTATACCGGGCCAACCACATTGCATTTTGTTGCGAAATACCGGGCAACAGGGCATCAGGTCACCGGAGGCGCGGCCAACGCTCAGGCCTGGTTCTCCCTGACCTACCAGTAATTAATCAGCAGACGAACCGAAAACAGGAAACGACGGTGACGATAAAAGGGGTAAACGTGAGAACAACACTGGCGATAACGCGCGGTTTACTGGCGGGAGCGCTGATGATAGCCACCATGGGATTTACCGCTCGCGCCGAGGCTGGCGTGGCGCTGGGGGCGACCCGCGTCATCTATCCTGCCGGGCAAAAGCAGGTTCAGCTGGCGGTCACCAACAACGACGAAAAGAGCACTTATTTGATTCAGTCATGGGTGGAGAATGCCGACGGCGCGAAGGACGGCCGCTTTGTCATCACCCCGCCGCTGTTCGCCATGCAGGGAAAAAAAGAGAATACCCTGCGCATCATTGATGCCACCAGCAACCAGCTGCCGCAGGATCGGGAAACGCTGTTCTGGATGAACGTCAAAGCGATCCCGTCGATGGATAAATCAAAGCTCAGCGACAACACTCTCCAGCTGGCGATCATCAGCCGCATCAAGCTCTATTACCGTCCGGCAAAGCTGGCACTGCCGCCGGATCAGGCTGCGGAAAAGCTGAAATTTCGCCGCGGCGCAGGCACGCTTACGTTGATCAACCCCACCCCCTACTATCTGACGGTCACCGAACTCAACGCCGGTACCCGGGTGCTGGAAAATGCGCTGGTTCCGCCGATGGGTGAAGCCAGCGTTAAATTACCCGCCGATGCAGGTCGCGAGATTACATACCGGACGATTAACGACTACGGCGCGCTGACTCCGCGGATGCAGGGCGCTACGCAATAACTGACGGGAGACCGCGTTCTCCCGGAAATAAAAATAAGAACTGACAGCCGGGCGACTTTTACCGGAGGGACTATGTCACATCTGAAATATGGACTCGACGATCTGGGCTCCGGACGTAAAAGCAGCCACGGGCCGGGGAATGCGCGCGCTTTCGCTCAAATCACGCTGGCTCTGTTACTTGCGGCACCGATCTTTTCCGTGCAGGCGGAGCTCTATTTTAATCCACGTTTTTTAGCGGATGACCCTGCCGCCGTGGCGGACTTATCAGGATTTGCCAACGGCCAGGAGGTCCCTCCGGGAACCTATCGCGTCGATATTTACCTCAATGACGGGTTTATGACCACCCGCGATGTCACTTTTAATAGTAGCGAAAGCGATCGCTCGCTGGTCCCCTGCCTGACGCGCGGGCAGCTGGCCGGAATGGGCGTCAACACGACATCCATTAAAGGGATCGGCGCTCTGGCATCCGATGCCTGCGTACCGTTAACCGAAACCATCAAGGACGCCACTACCCGCTTCGATGTCGGCCTGCAGCGGCTGTACCTGACCGTACCCCAGGCGTTTATGGGCAACCGCGCCCGCGGCTATATTCCGCCCGAGCTCTGGGACCACGGGATTAACGCCGGGCTGCTGAACTACAACTTCACCGGCAACAACGTCCATAACGACATCGGCGGCAGCAGCAACTACGCGTACCTGAATCTGCAGAGCGGGCTGAATCTCGGCGCCTGGCGTCTGCGCGATAACACCACCTGGAGCTACAGCAGCAGCGGCAGTTCGTCGACCAGTGAAAACAGGTGGCAGCACGTCAATACCTGGCTGGAGCGCGACATCACCGCGCTGCGCTCGCGTCTGACCCTGGGCGACAGCTACACCAACGGCGACGTCTTCGACGGTATTAACTTCCGCGGCGCGCAGCTCGCCTCCGATGACAACATGCTGCCGGACAGCCAGAAGGGGTTTGCCCCGGTTATCCACGGCATTGCCCGTGGTACCGCTCAGGTGTCGGTGAAGCAGAACGGCTATGAGATCTACCAGAGCACGGTGCCCCCCGGCCCGTTCACCATCAACGATCTCTACTCCGCCGGCAACGGCGGCGACCTGCAGGTGACCATCA